>Ga0187894_10000251_pt1 | contig 73149 bp, 46 predicted proteins | sample GBC1701081metaG_FD_136650 | JGI IMG/M metagenome (GOLD analysis project Ga0187894, IMG submission 136650) | White microbial mat communities from a lava cave in the Kipuka Kanohina Cave System on the Island of Hawaii, USA - GBC170108-1 metaG ... | reverse complement strand
GTCACCGTGGGCGTGCCGCCAAGCGTCTGGAGATACGCCATCACGCAGAGGATCTCCTGATCGGTGAGGCCGATCGGAGGCTTGTTGATGACGGGCATCCCCGGATTGAATCCCTGCACGATGAAGACGTCCGGCTCGTATAAGGACTGCGCGAGATAATCAACCTCGCTCATCCCCGCGATGCGGGTCGACGCGCGGGCGGCCACTCCATCGAGGTCGGGGAACCGGAGCGCCCCGCTCTTGCCGATCGTGTGGCAGGTCAGACAGAGTCCCTTGCCCTCCATGATCTCGCGGCCGATCGGGACCATCTCGGCGGTGGTCAGGTCGGCCCTCAGCGCGATCTCCTGGGGAGGCTGAACTTCCTTCTGAGGCACCATCTGACCGACATAGCCATAGAACGCCGTCGTCGCGAGGACGAGCACGCCGATCCGGGCCGTGAGCGGAACCGTCATGATGCGCTGGTCCCCCTCTCGAAATCGGGCCGGTCGTGCAGGCCGGTGATCCAGAACACGAAGCCGATCAGCAGGAAGAACGCGAGCACGGTCACGGAGACGACCTGTGTCGCAAAGCCGAGGGTCGGCGTGAAGGCGTCAGCCGAGTGGTCTCGAATGACGCCGTAGACATGCCAGTGCTGGCGGAGCCCGGACCGGACGTAGCCCATGAGCCCCATGAGCCACGTGAAGGTGACCGCAATGAAGATCAGCACGTACTGGGAGATCGCCGGAATCCGTCCCCAGCGTACGTCGCCCGTGTTCTTCGCCCGGCGGAAGAGGAAGACGTCGATGGCGGTGATGGACATCATGGCGAGCAGGACCGAGCCGACCTGCGGCACCGACAGGCCGATCCTGACGCTCGCTTCGACGAAGTAGCCGTAGACCCCAAGAAAGATGACGAAGATCGCCGCGGCCGCGAAGATGGTGAGCTGCGCCGCATGGCCCGCCTTCGCCCACGACACCGTCGCGATCTTCCCCGTCCGGCGGTAGAGGAGGAAGCTCATGAAGGTCGTGAGGATCAGGATGTTCACGGCCGTGTTCTTGGCGGACATGACGCCCAGGAACCCAAGGACCGGGTGCGCCGACCCTCCCATCGCCCGGACCTCGGAGACGGTCGCGATGATCGATCGCGGCGTCGCCCAGACCATGAACGAGAGCGCGATCCCGATGAGGAGATACTTGATGAACTTCTGAAGCGGCTGCGCGCCCTCGACCCGCCCCATCCCGAGCCAGAGGTAGTAGTTGGCGGCGAGGAAGAGGTTCCCGATCAGGACGGCCTGGATGATGAAGAGCCACGAGAAGGCGCCGCCCATCATCGTGAGGCCGAGCGTCTGCGAGTAGGCGTAGATTTCCTTCGCGAGCCAGTAGCCGGCGAAGGGAAGCGGGAGGAAGGCGCTGATCGCGACGAAGTTGCCGATGTATCCCATCCAGTCGTAGTGCGCCCGCTCCTCGTCGGTCTTCGCCTGCAGGAACTTGAACGCCGCATACGCGGAGGCGATCGATCCGCCGAAGGCCACGTTCGCGATGACGCGATGGACGTTGATCGGCATCCAGGTGAAGTTGTACACGGCTTCCCAGACGGAGATGATGGCCCCCTGGTCCGAGATCCCGCGCGGCGACATCATGAACGTGAGCCAGGCGTTGGCGATGAACATGATCGCCGTGCCCACCACGTTGAGGGCCAGCCCCAGGCCGAGATGGACCAGCGGATGGAATTTGCCCCAGCCGTAGTAATAGGTGTAGAGGAAGAAGGCCTCGGCGAAGAAGAGCAGGACGTACGGAAGAAAGGTCGGCGAGAACACGCTCATCATGTAGTTCGTGAACTTCGGATACAGAATGATCAGCATGAACGTCAGGAAGGCGCCGAAGGTCGCGGTGAGCGAGAAGGAGACGGAGAGGAGCTTCGTGAACTCGTGCGCGAGCCGGTCGTAGCGCCGATCGCCGGTCTTATAGCCGATCGCCTCGACGATGAACGCGAAGATAGGGACGGCGAGGACGAAGGCGGCGAACAAGAGGTGGAGCTGCGCCACCATCCAGATGGCCACGCGGCTCCCAATGACGGGAACCGTCCGGTACTCCGCCTCGACGTAGGGTGTTGCCTTGGCCTTCTTCTCCGTCTCGGCCTTTTCGTCGGCCAGTCCGTCGGCGCGGGGCGTCGAGTCGACCACCGCCGAAGGCGCGCGGTAGGGCTCGCTGTATTCGCGGTTCATCAGGACCGACGCCATCTGCACCGCCCCCGCGAACATCACGAGGCCGACGACGGGACCAAGAACGATCAGCAGTCTACGGTGGGTTACGGCGTTCATCGGGGGGCTCCCTCAATCCTGACTCGCCGGCGCGCTCTGGGCGCTGGCCAGCCGCTTGCGCCCGAGCTCTCGCACATGGGCGACGATGGCCCACCGGTCCGCGGGAGGGATCGGCCAGCGGTATCCGGCCATCAGTCCCGTCCCGTTCGTGATGACGTCGAAGATCTGCCCATCGGGGTACTTCTGGATCTTCTCCTGGTGGAAAGAAGCGGTGGGAACGTTGCCGCGCTGAAACAGGATCCCCTTGCCGTCCCCCCGCGCATCGTGGCACGGCTGGCAATAGATCCCGTATCGCTGGCGGCCGCGCTCGAGCAGCGCCTCGTCGACCGTCACGGGGATTGTCGCGACGAACAGTCCGTCCGCGCCCTTCCCGGTGAAGAAGGCCGTGTCCTCTTTCAGTCCGCCGATCGGGACCGTGCCTGGAACGGGCTGGCGCATGGACGCGCCGTCGTAAAAGAACTTGCTGGCCGTCTGGGGGAGTACCTTCGGCTGGTCGTCCATGTTCGGGTTGAGCTGGATGGGAGCGCGGCTCGATGTGCAGCCACGCGCGCAGCCGGTGGCGGCGACGACAGACGCGAGCGCAAGCACGCCCAGCACCGATCGCGTGCGGGCGCTCATACGAGCGGCCCTTCTTCCATCCCGGCGTGCCGGGCGTCCGTGTCGGCCGGCCCGCCCCGCTCGCCCGCGATCTCGGGATTCGGATTGCGTACTTTGGCCAGATACGTCGTCCGGGGCCTGGTGTTCAACTCGTCGAGCAGCGCATAATTGCGGGGATCGGCCTTCGCCTTCACGACCCGGCTCGATTGGTCCCGCAGATCGCCAAACTCGATGGCTGAGGCAGGACAGGCCTGCTGGCAGGCTGTCTTGATATCGCCGTCGCCGAGCGCGCGTCCGGCGAGCCGCGCATCGATCTTCCCCCGATTGATCCGCTGCGTGCAGTACGTGCACTTCTCCATGACCCCCCTCGAACGAACCGTCACGTCCGGGTTCATCGCGAGCGCGAGGATGTCGGGCGTGTGCTTGGTGAGGTTGAAGAAGTTGAAGCGGCGGACCTTGTACGGACAGTTGTTCGAGCAGTAGCGGGTGCCGATGCACCGGTTATAGACCATCACGTTGAGGCCCTCACCGTCGTGGACGGTCGCGGCCACGGGGCAGACCTGCTCGCAGGGTGCATCCTCGCAGTGCATGCAGGGAACCGGCTGGAAGACCACCTCCGGGCTGCCGGAGGGCTCGCCGGAGAAGTACCGGTCCACCCGCACCCAATGCATCTCGCGTCCCTTCGCGACCTGGGCCTTGCCGACGACAGGCACGTTGTTCTCGCTCTGGCACGCCGTCATGCAGGCGTTGCACCCGATGCAGGCGTTCAGGTCGATCGTCATGCCCCACTGGTGGCCCTGATCGTAGGCATGCTCCTTCCAGAGCGAGAAGTGATGCGACTCCTGCTGGAAGACGCCGTGTGCGCCAGAGGCCCGGTCGTCCGTCGGGACGTGTGCGGAGCCCCCTGCCTGAGAGTGCGCTGCCTGAGAGTCCGCTGCCTGAGAGTCCGCTGTCTGAGAGTCCCCGGCATGCGGATCCCCGGCATGAGCATCCTCCGCGTGCGCACCCTCGGCTCGCGCCGGGTGCGAGGCCGCGGCCGAGCGCAGTTCGGACAGCGTCGACTCGCGGACGATGGGGCGTCCTTCCATGCTGCCGTGTTCCTGGGTCGCCGAGAGCGGGTGCGTGCGCCCGAGCCTCGTGAGCCTGGCGCCGCTGTCGAAGCCAGGCGCCCGGGAGGATCGGATGGGGAACGTGTCGAACCCGACGCCGGACCCGACGCGTCCCGCGTGCTGACGGCCGTAGCCGAGCGTGAGGGCCACCACGTTGTCCGCCATGCCGGGGAGGATCCAGACGGGGAGCTCGATCGAGCGGCCCGCGTAGTCGAGACGGATCATCTCCTCGCTCGCAAGGCCGAGTGTTTCGGCGGTCTTCGGGCTCACGAGCGCGGGGTTGTCCCACGTGAGTTTGGTGAGGGGATCGGGAAGTTCCTGCAGCCACGCGTCGTTCGCGAAGCGGCCGTCGTGAAGCGAAACGGAGGGCAGGAAGACGACCTCCAGGCCGCCGGGCGATCCCCCCGGCGCGCCTGCAGGACCGGTGGCGCCCGCGCCGCTGCCGCTCGCGCGTGCCAGCTCGGCGAGCGCCTGCCCGGTGAGATCGGGGATCACCTCTGGCAGCTCGCTGCCGGACAGCACTCCATCGTGCAGCACCCGGTTCCACCTCTGGTCGAACCCGGTCGCTCCCAGGATCGGCTGCCACGTCTCCCGCACGAGATCGTAGCCGGGACGATCGGTGCCACTGGCCATGAGCCCCAGCACTTCGACGTCGCTTCGTCCGCCGAACAAGGGCAGGATCAGCGGCTGGACCACGCTGAGCGTGCCGCCCACGGCGCGCGCGTCCCCCCACGATTCGAGATAGTGCGCGCGGGGAATGTGCCACTCCGCCCTGGAGGATGTTTCGTCGATCGAATGCCCGAGCGCGATCGCGTGAGGAACCTTCGTCAGCGCCGAAGCGAAGTCGAGATCGGCGGGGGCGTCGAAGACCGGATTGCCGCCAAGGATGACGAGGGTCTGGACCGCGCCCTCCTTCATCGCGGAGACGAGTGCGGCCAGCGAACTCACGCTTGGAAGCGCCGCGTCCTTCGTCTCGTAGTAGCTGACCGTGCTGCCGGTGTTGCCGAGCGACGAGTTCAGCGCGCAGACGGCGGCGTGGACGGCCGCGGGCTGGCGCTCGCCGGCGATGATCAACCCCTTGCCGCGGTTCGCCAGCAGATCCTTGGCCAGCGCGTCGAGCCAGCGCGGGTCGACGCCTGGAATGCCCGCTCGCGCTCCGCTGGCGGCTCCGGCTGCGGGTGGCGCCAGGCGTGCCGCGAGGGCCGCGAGGAAGGCGGCGATCTCCCGGCTTTCGAGACGGAGCCGATGATCCGCCAGGGCTCCCGTCAGGGAGAAGACGCCTTCAACCGCGTAGAGCCGGTTCATCACGCCGCCCGACGCGCCCGCGCGCCTGCCGTCCGCGAAGCCTCGCGCGTGGCGGATCATCTCCGGGTCGGTGAGAAGCGGGTCGGCGTCGAGGGCGAGAATCACCGACGCGCGATCGAACCGGAGCATGAGATCGAGATCGCGCCCCGTGGCGTGCCGCAGACCCGCGAGCCGGTTCTCGTCGCTGACCGCGTCGTAGGTGGCCCAACGCATCCGGGGATAGCGGGCACGAAGGTCGGAGACCAGGCGCGCCAGCGTCGGCGACGAGAAGGACTCGGAGAGGACCGCAAGGCCGGCGCCGCCATCCGCGGTATGAGCCTGGGACATCTGCGCCCAGGCCGCCACGAACTCCTTCCAGGACTTCCGCGCGGCCCGCTGCGTGATCGATTGCGAGCGATCGGGATCGTAGAGGCCGAGCACCGACGCCTGGACGCGCGCGCTCGAAGCGCCAAGCGTCGACGGGTGCGAAGGGTTTCCCTCGATCTTGTTCGGTCGCCCTTCGTGGCTCTCGACAATCAGCCCGTAGGCGCTCCGACGGAACGGCATGGTCGTCGCGTAGTAGCGGGGGATTCCCGGGACGACCTCCTCGGGAGCGGTGACATACGGAACAATCTCTTCGACCGGGCGCCGGCATCCCGCCAGCCCCGCGACCGACATCGAGGCGCCCACGAGCATCATCATGTCGCGCCGGGTGACCCCTTCGGGCAGTTCCGACGCAGCGCGGGCGAGCTCCCGCTCGACGGATGCTCGGGACTCGGGGCGTTGCTCGATCTGCGCGAGACTTCGCCAATAGGCCGGCGTCAACGGTGGCACCCCGAACAAGCGGTCGGCGGATTGACCAGTCGTTCGACGCGGAGCTGTGCCGCGAGTAGCCGGGCGTCCCGGGGAGGAACCCACTTCATGTTGGTGACCTCTGATACGGGACGTCTGTTGGGACTGGGGTTGCGGTGGCAGTCGAGGCACCAGCTCATGCTGAGGGGCATCATCTGGGTGACCGTTTCCATCTCGTCGATCCGGCCGTGGCAGGTAACACACCCGATGCCGGCCGTCACGTGCGCGTTGTGGGCGAAGTAGGCGAAGTCGGGAAGCTTATGGACGCGAACCCAGCGCATCGGCCGGCCGCTCGCGGCGCTGTCCAGAATCGGTGCGAGCTTCTCGCTGTCTCTCTTGACCGTCTGATGGCAGTTCATGCACGTCTGCGTGGGCGGCACGTTCGCGACGGCAGAGATCTCGACTGAGGCGTGGCAGTAGCGGCAGTCGAGGCCAAGCTCACCGACGTGGAGCTTGTGGCTGTAGGGAACGGGCTGAACGGGACGGTAGCCCACATCTGTGTACCACGGAGAAAAGTAGTACCAGACGCCCGCGATCACGAGCGTCAGACTGACGCCGCCCGCGATGGCGCCCACGAACGGGAGCTTGTTCCACGAGGGGGAAAAAATTTGGGCCAACGGCTAGGACTCCCGGGCACTGGCGGACAGTTGCCCGGGCTGCGAGTCCGCGATGGAACCGTGATGCCGCATCCGCGTGCCCCCCAAAGAAGTCGCGAACAGGGGAACGATCGAAATCCCGTGTGATTGAGGCCGCGATCTTACCCACAACTCGGACAAGGGTCAAGCGCGCCCCACCCCGCCGAGCAGGGAACGCTTCGGCGGGAGACGTGAGCGGCGCACGCCGATCCCGGGGACGCCGCATGCGTGTGGAGTTCAACCTGCGCCGGGGGGCACGCCAGCCACGGCGCCGTTCAACCTGTTCCACATTCACATTTCAACGGGTCGCCAGTGCTGGCCAGGGCGAACGGCGTGCGCACCGCTGCTGCTGGCCGGCGCGCGGGAACTGGTGTCTAAGCTCGGTAAGAAGGCCTTCTCACATCCCTGTCTGCGCGCGCGCCGCGCGTGCGCGCGGCGTGTCGGTGCGGACATCGAACAAGGAGAAGGCTCATGTCTGGGGAACTGTTTCGCGAGGTTTCCGATCCCACGGTTCGCGTGACGTCTTCGTCGCGCTATACGCTCGTCCTCTCGATCCTCGTACACACGGCGTTGGCGCTCGCCGTGTTCATCGTGCCGTTGATGGCGACCGGTGCGCTGCCCGCGCTGCCGTCCGACGCCATCGAGTTCATGGCCGCGACGCCGATCCCGCCGTCCGCGCCGGCGCCGCCCGCACCCACGACGTCCGCCGCGCCAGCCGCGGCGACGCCGCCGAGCGTGCCGATCGAGGCGCCCGACGGCATCAGGGACGAGGAGCCGCATCCCGCCGCGTTCACGGGCGACGTCGCGATTGGCGGCATCGAGCCGTGCGACGGCTGCGTCCCCGGCGGACTGACCGGCAACCTGCCGACGGCCGGCCTGATGCCGCCCCCGCCGCCGCCTGCCGCGACGCCGCCCGCCCGCCCCGTCCGCCCCGGCGGCCTGATCCGCGAACCGAGGAAGATCGTCCACGTCGGACCGGTGTATCCGCCCATCGCCCACTCAGCCCGCATCCAAGGCACCGTCGTCCTCGATGCCACCATCGGCACCGACGGCATCGTCCGGAACGTGCGCGTGCTGCGATCCGTCCCGCTCCTCGATCAGGCCGCAATCGACGCCGTCAAGCAATGGCGCTACGCGCCGACGCTGTTGAACGACCAGCCGGTCGCGGTCGTCATGACCGTGCAGGTGCGATTCATCCTGAGTCAATGACGCGCGGACGCGCGCGACACGACGTCGAGACGCCGGAGAGATCAGACGCGTGAGGAGGAGATCGGCGTCAGCGATCGAACGTCCGCGTGAGTGTGGCCAGACGATCGGCGATGGCTGGCGTGAGCGCGTCCGCGCGCGCGCGCCAGCGCCAGTTGCCGCTGGGATCGCCAGGACGATTCATGCGCGCCTCGCTGCCGAGGCCGAGCAGATCCTGCACCGGCGCAATCGCGGTGTGCGCGACGGATGCGAGCGCCGTGCGAATCAGATCCCAATGGATCTCCCGGCCGTCGGTGCCGAGATAGCGGGACGCGAACGCGCGCTCGCGTGCGATATCGTCCGCCGACCGCGTGCTGTGGCCCGCATCGCCTGTCCACCAGCCGACGGTCGTATCGTTGTCGTGCGTGCCGGTGTAGACGACGAGATTGCGTTCGTGGTTGTGCGGCTTGAAGCTGGGCGCCTGCGGATCGTTGCCGAACGCGAACTGCAGGATGGCCATGCCAGGCAGATCGTACCGATGCCGCAGCGCCTCGACGTGCGGCGTGATGACGCCGAGATTCTCGGCCACGAACGGCAGCGGGCCGAGCGCCTGCCGCAGCGCGTCGAAGAAGGTCTCGCCGGGGCCGGGCACCCATTCGCCGTTCATGGCGGTGTCCGCGTCGCCTGACACCTGCCACGCGGCGTCGAATCCGCGGAAGTGATCGAGGCGGATGACGTGGACGAGCGAGAGGGCCGAGCGGATGCGCGCGATCCACCAGGCGTAGCCGTCGCGCGCCATGACGTCCCACTGGTAATGCGGATTGCCCCAGAGTTGACCGGTCAAGCTGAAATAGTCCGGCGGCACGCCCGCAACGACGGCTGGCGTGCCATCGGCGCGAAGATTGAACAGATGACGGTTGGCCCAGACGTCGGCGCTGTCGTGCGCGACGAAGATCGGCACGTCGCCCATGAGCGAGATGCCGCGCGCGTCGCAGCGGGCGCGGACGTCCTGCCATTGCTCGAAGAACAGGAACTGCGTGAACGCGTGGATGCGCATCTCGCGCGCGAGGCGGCGCGTCCAGCGATCGACCGCGTCCGGATCGCGTCGCGCGATGGCTGGTTCCCAATGCGTCCACGCGACCTGATCGTGCGCCTCCTTCAACGCCATGAACAGCGTGTACTCGGGCAGCCAGGCGGCGTGCGCCGCGTGGAAGGCATCCAGCCGCGCGCGCGTCTCCGGTGACGCCATGCGCTCGAAGCGCTCCAGCGCGGACGGCCACAGCGCCCGTCGGTGCGCGATGACGCGCGCGTAGTCCACGGCGTCGACGGGGGACGCCGTCAATGTAGCGACGTCCGCCTCGAGCCGGTCTGGCGCGAGCCAGTCCTGCGCGACCAGTCGATCCAGATCGATCAGCAGCGGATTGCCGGCGAAGGCCGAGAAAGATTGATACGGCGAATCGCCGTAGCCGGTCGGGCCCAGCGGCAGCAGCTGCCAGATGCGTTGACCGGCGCGCGCGAGAAAGTCGATGAACGCGTGCGCGGACGCGCCGAGCGCGCCGATGCCGTACGGACCGGGGAGTGACGTCGGATGGAGAAGAAGACCGCTGGATCGGGGAAACGGCACGCGCACCTCGCTCTCGCGCGATCGGCGTGCATGATGCGTACCGCGGAACGCCTCTCCGTGGCTGCGCAGGGCCGCACGGCCGCGAGCCTGAGCCTTACGGCGTGCTGGTGCCCGCGGCCTTCAGCACGTTCAGCAGCGCCGGACGCAGCTTCGCGAGCGTTTCCGGCCGCGCCGCGAGCGGGCCGGTCAGTTCCAGCGAGAAGATTTTCGACGCCTGGACGGCCGTCAGCACGAGCGTCGGCACCGGCTGTGCTGTCAGGTTCGAGAACGCCGCTTCGCCCAGGTCCGACTCGGGTCTGGTCGTCTTCAGCAACTCGCTCGTCTTCTTGAAGAACTCCAGCGCGACCGATGCGGCGCCGTAATCGGCGCTCGACACCGTCAGCGCGTTGCCGCTCTGGCTCGTGTAGCCGCAACTGATGAACAGGCTTTTCGACGGCGCGGAGGACGGCGATGCGTCCGGACCGAGAAGGCTCTGCGCGTCCGCCGCGGACAGCAGCGTGCACGTCGCCAAGGGTGACGGCGGGAGGACCGGCGCGGGCATCGGTGCCGGCGTCTGCGCGGCGGGACGTGCGGGCGTCTGCGATGCCGGACGTGGTGTCTGCGACGAAGTCCTGGGCGCTGTGGACCTGGGTGCGGTCGCTCCCTGCACGGCAGACGGCTTCGCGGCCTGAGCGCTGGCCGTGCGCGGTGCGACCGAGAGGGCCGCGGGGACCGCGACGAGAACGACGACGACAGGCACGAAGACAGATCGCATGAGCGGACTCCGTGGACAGAGTATCATTGCAGGCGCCCGCCGCTCGCGCGCGCTTGCCGCGCGCGTCTTTCCGCGTCGATCACGTCCGTTGCGGTGCGCGAATCCAGTCCCGCGCGCGGGGGCGCGCGTCGCGGCCGGGATCGTACACGGCGTCTGGCCCACGGGCGTGGAATCGATTACAATCACCGCCAGCAACGTTCCATCCGAAGGCCATCTTCCATGCACAGACGCGAGTTTCTTCAAAAGACCGGTGTTGCCGCGAGCCTTCTGCCGTTTGCCGGCGCCGGAACGGCGCTGGCGCAGGCGACATCGTCTGCGCTGCCCGCGACGCGGACGAAGCCGGCGAAGCACACCTTCAAGCTGAAATACGCGCCGCACTTCGGCATGTTCAAGAACTCGGCGGGGGAGGACCTGCTGGATCAGCTCCGCTTCATGGCGGACGCGGGCTTCACGGCGCTCGAAGACAACGGGATGATGAAGCGCCCCGTCGACGTCCAGCAGCAGATCGGCGACACGCTCGCGAAGCTGGGCATGACGATGGGCGTGTTCGTGGTGGATGTCGGGGGGAACAACAACATGATGTTCACCACCGGCAAGCCGGAGAACCGGGACCTGTTCACCAAGGCGTGTCAGGCCGCGGTCGACGTCGCGAAGCGCGTGAACGCGAAGTGGATGACCGTCGTTCCCGGCAACTTCGAACGGCGGCTGCCGCCCGGCATCCAGACCGGTCATACGATCGATGTGCTCCGCGCCGGCGCCGAGGTCTTCGAGAAGCACAATCTCACGATGGTGCTGGAACCGCTCAGCGACACGCCGGACCTGTTCCTGCGCGAGTCCGATCAGACCTACATGATCTGCCGCGCCGTCAACAGCCCCGCGTGCAAGATCCTGTTCGACATCTACCACATGCAGCGGAACGAAGGGCACATCATTCCGCACATCGACCTTGCGTGGGACGAGATCGCCTACTTCCAGATCGGCGACAACCCGGGCCGCAAGGAACCGACCACCGGCGAGATCAACTACCAGAACATCTTCAAGCACGTGCACCGCAAGATGCAGGAATCGAAGCGCGACTTCGTCTTCGGCATGGAGCACGGCAACTTCGCCCCCGGCAAGGAAGGCGAAGAGAAGTTGATCCAGGCCTACGTCACCTCCGACACGTTCTAAGCACCGCGGTCGTATTCCCCATCGGGCTCCAGTCTGGATGTCCCGGCTGGGCCGGCGGCACGCCGACGCCGGTTCGACGCGCGGGCGGCCGGCCCGGCCGGGACGCGCTTGTCGCGCTTTGTCCCGCCCGTGCGCGGCGCGTCTCCGCGCGTCCCGCACCCGTCCCGCAATGGGTGGTCGCGCCCCCAGCAGCGCTGTTATAGTGGCCAGAATGAGTACCGCGACGGACGATACGGAAGTCGGAAGTTACTTCGTCGCCAACTACCCGCCGTTCTCCGTGTGGGGGCGCGACGCGGTGGAACGCGACGCCTGGGCCGCGCTGCAGCGCCCGCCCGTTCCCGGCGTGCCGCTGGGCCTGTATCTGCATATTCCGTTCTGCCGGAAGCGCTGCCACTTCTGTTACTTCAGGGTTTACACAGGCAAGAACGCCCAGGACGTGAGCGACTATCTCGACGTCCTCGCGCGCGAGTGGGAGCTCTACACGCAACTGCCCGCCGTCGCCGGCCGGCCGCTGCGTTTCGTGTATTTCGGCGGCGGCACACCGTCGTTCCTCTCGACGAAGCAGCTCGAAGGGCTCGTGCAGCGCCTCACGGCGGTGACGCCCTGGACGGACGCGGAGGAAATCACCTTCGAGTGCGAGCCGGGGACGCTGACCGAGGCCAAGCTGGCCGCGATCCGGCAGATGGGCGTCACGCGCCTCAGCCTCGGCGTCGAGAACTTCGACGATCGCCTGCTGGAACTGAACGGCCGCGCGCACCGGTCGGCCGAGATCGGCCGCGCGTACGAGGCGGCGCGCGCGCTGGACTTCCCGCAGATCAACATCGACCTCATCGCGGGCATGCTCGGCGAGACCGAAGAGAACTGGCGCGCGTGCGTCGAGCGGACGCTCGCGCTGTCGCCCGACAGCGTGACCATCTATCAGATGGAGCTGCCGTTCAACACGACGATCAGCAAGGACCTGCTGAAGGGGGAAGGTCACTTTCCCGAGCAGGTCGCCGCGTGGTCGACGAAGCGCCGCTGGGTCGCGGAGGCGTTCGAGGCGCTGGAGCGCGCCGGCTATCATGTCGGCAGCGCCTACACCGCCGTGAAGGATCCGTCGCGCACCAGTTTCGTCTATCGGGATCGGCTCTGGCAGGGCGCGGACCTCGCGGGCCTCGGCGTCGCGTCGTTCGGACACATCAACGGCGTCCACATGCAGAACGCGGACACGTGGGACACGTACTGCGACGCGGTCCGGCGCGACGAGGTCCCGCTGGCGCGCGCGTACCGGCCGACGCACGAGGAACGCGCCATCCGCGAGCTGGTGCTGCAGCTCAAACGCGGCTCGGTCAAGCCGGCGTATTTCGGCGAGAAGTACGGCGTCGACATCCTGCAGCGCTTCCGCGGGCCGTTCGAGTCGCTGACGCGCGACGGCTACGTCGCGGCCGCGACGCCGGACGGCGTGACGCTGACCCGCGAGGGCCTGCTGCGCGTCGACGTGCTGCTGCGGCGCTTCTTCCTGCCGCAGCACATCGACGTCCGCTATACCTGATCGACCCTACCTGATCGCCGCCCGGCGTCAGGGAGTATCATGCTCGACCGAGACAGCAATCATTCCAATCCTGGCTGGAGGGAAGACCGATGATGGGTGATGCCGATGGTGCGCGTCCCGATGTCGTGGTGATTGGCGGCGGTCCTGCCGGCGCGACTACCGCGACGCTGATCGCACAGCGGGGCTACCGCGTGCAGCTGTTCGAGCGCGAGACGTTCCCGCGCTTCCACATCGGCGAGTCCCTGATCCCCGAGACGTATTGGGTGCTGAAGCGGCTGAACATGCTGCCGAAGATGCAGCGCAGCCACTTCGTCAAGAAGCACAGCGTGCAGTTCGTGAACGCGAACGGCAAGCTGTCGGCGCCGTTTTATTTCTGGGACAACAAGCCGCACGAGTGCTCGCAGACGTGGCAGGTCGTCCGCAGCGAGTTCGACCAGATGATGCTGGACAACGCGCGCGAGCACGGCGTCGATGTCCAGGAAGGCGTCCACGTGCTGGAGGTGCTGTTCGACGGCGCCCGCGCCCGCGGCGTCCGCATCCGCACGAAGGACGGCGCCACCCGCGAAGTTCCCGCCTCCGTCGTCGTCGACGCCAGCGGACAGGCCGCGCTGCTCCAGAACCGCTTCAAGCTGCGCGTGTGGGATCCGATGCTGAACAAGGGCGCGATCTGGACGTACTGGGAAGGCGCATACCGCGACACCGGCCGCGACGAAGGCGCCACGATGGTCCTGCAGACCGTCAGCCGCAACGGCTGGTTCTGGTACATCCCGCTCCACAACAACATCGTCAGCGTCGGGATTGTCGCGCCCTTCGACTTCCTGTTCAAAGGCCGCGTGAGCCACGAGCAGACGTATCAGGAACAGGTCGACGCCTGCCCGGTCGTGCGCGACCGCGTCTCGCAGGCGACACGCGTCACCGGCTATTTCGCGACGAGAGATTATTCGTATCGATCGACGCGCGTCGCAGGCGACGGCTGGGTGCTCGTCGGCGATGCGTTCGGCTTCCTCGATCCGCTGTATTCGTCCGGCGTCCTGCTGGCGCTGCGCTCGGGCGAGATGGCGGCCGATGCGATCGTCGAAGGCCTGGCCGCAGGCGACGTGTCGGGCGCGCAACTGGGCAAGTGGGGCGCCGGTTTCAATCAGGGCGTCGACCGCATGCGGCGGCTCGTGTGCGAGTTCTACGAGGGCTTCAGCTTCGGGAAGTTCGTGCGGACCTATCCGCACCTGCGCAACACGGTGACGGATCTGCTCATCGGCGATCTGTTCACGGATCGCGTCGACGAAGTATGGGCGCCCATGGAAGCGCTGTACGAGCCGGACAAGGCCCCCATTCCGCCGTGGCACGCCGGCACCGTACCGGACGCCGTGCCCGAGAAGGCCAACGAGCTCGTCCTGCCAGACGGCCGCCGCCCGTAGCGCGGGCGGCCGTCGCCGTTTCTTTCTCTCTTTCTCGCTCGCTTCGCGCGTCGGACGTACGCAGGCGTGCGCGTCGCGACGCCACGCTATACCTGCGTCTGCCAGCGGCGGATGGCCTCGAGCGGGTAGAGCAGCATGATGATGTTCAGCGTGAGGTTGTCGCGAATGACCCACGCGACGCCGACCTCCAGCACGATCACCAGCAGGATCACGATCCAGATCGGCAGCCGCGCGGCCATGAAGAAGCCCGCGATCATCGCGCCGATGTCGGCGATCGAATTGACGACACTGTCGCCGTAGTAATCCAGCGAGATCGTCGCTTCGCGATAGCGGTTGATGATGAAATCCGTGTTCTCCAGCAGCTCCCAGCCTGTTTCGATGGCCATCGCGATCAGCAGACGCAGCGCGATTGGCCAGCGGCGCGCCACCAGCCACAGGAGTCCGTAGAACGCGATCCCGTGAATGATGTGCGAGAACGTATACCAGTCCGCCAGGTGCTGGGAGTTCTCGGCGCTCAACACGACGCCGTGCCACGCTTTGACGTAGCCGCAGCGGCAGATCGTGACCTGTCCCATCGCCTGCAGCAGCAGCGCGGCGACCGCGAGCATCACCGCGCCGATCAGGACGTACGTGCGCGTGGACACGCGCGCGTGCCACGGGCGGGCGGCGTGCGCGTCCGATGCTGGTGGCGTGCGGGGAGCGGCGGTCGTCATGCGCGTCCAGCATAGCCGATATCTCATCCATACGACCGACGCGTCCGTGTGCGGACGCCGTACACGCGGCATCCCGCGCGGCGGCCGGTGCTACACTCCGGCGTGATGCGGCGATGGTCGATCGTTCGGGCTGTGGTGTGGTGCGCGCTGTGCGTGATGTCTGCTCCGGCGATGGCGCGTGCGCAGGACGTGCCGGCGGGCACGTTTCTCTTCGTCCGGTTGCAGCATCCGCTCTTCAGCTACTCGCTCGAACGCGGGGATCCGCTGCGCGCGGTGCTGATCGCGCCGGTCACGTCGGGCGGCGACGTGCTGCTGCCGGCGGGCGCGACGCTGCAGGGACGCGTCGTGCACGTGTCGTCCGTCGGCCTCGGCCTGCGGCGCGAACGCGCGCGGCTCGGCATCGACTTCGACACGCTCATCCTGCCCGGTGGTGAACGGCGTCCGCTGCGCTCGCGCCTCCACGCCGTCGACAACGCGCGTGAGACGATCGACACGCGCGGGCGCATCGTTGGCATTCGCGCGACCGCGACGCTGGGCTATCGCGTGTCCGGCTGGATCCTCGGCGCGACGACCGGCGATCCGCTCCTCATGCTCTTCTCGCTTGGCGGGACGGCCGGCGTCATCCGGTTCGCGGAGTCCGAAATTGTCTTTCCCGCCGGCACCGAAATGCGGCTGGAACTCGCGGAACCGCTCGCCGTCGGGCGGACGTTTCCGCGGACCGTCGAGGCGATGGCGCAGGGGACAGACGACACGGCGACGCTGTCGGCGTTCGTCGCCGGCTTGCCGTTCAGGACGGCGACGCCGGGCGGCAAGCTGTCGGACCTGACCAATGTCCTGCTGATCGGCGACGCGAACGCGATCGAGCGTGCGTTTCATGCGGCCGGCTGGGCGACGTCCGCCGAACTGAATGCGACAACCGCGTATCGGACGTTCCGGGCGATGGCGCAGGAGCAGGGATACGATGACGCGCCGATGTCGCTGCTGTTGCTGGACGGACGGGCGCCCGCGCAGACGTGGCAGAAGGCGCTGAACACCTTCGCGGAGCGGCATCACCTGCGTGTCTTCGCGTCGGATGAGCGCTGGAAAGGCCTGCCGGTCTGGTCGGTCTCGTCCACGCAGGACGTCGGCATCGGCTTCTCGCGCAAGTCGCGCACGTTCATTCATCTGATCGATTCGACCATCGACAACGAGCGCAACAAGGTCGTGAACGATCTCGCGTTCACGGGCTGCGTCGACGCCGTGGAGCTCGTCGAGCGGCACGGGCTGCCGGCGGAGATGCGCAACGCGACGAACGAGGTGCTGCTGACCGACGGCCGCATCGCCGTCGTTCAACTCAACGCCTGCACGGATCCGCATCCGTTCGTCGGTCCGGCGCCGGACATCATCGTCGGCCGCGCGCTGGGCAACCCGGTGCAGCGCGGCTTCCGCCAATTCTTCCTGTCGATGAAGCATCAGTTCTGGCGCGGCAACATCATCTACGCGTCCGGCGCGAAGGCCGTCCAGGGGTTCAAGCTGCTGTTCCGCCGCAAGCACGCATCCGAGCCGACGGAGCCCGCCGTCACCGTCGACGGTGTCGTCTACACCGTCGCGGGCGACGATCGCCCGTCGCTGCCGGACGCCGACGATCCGAAGCCCGCCGCGCGTCCGATCGCGGAGCCGCCGCGCTCCGGCGAAGCGCCATCGCCATCGCCCGTGGAGTCGCGGTCGCCGATAGACGCGCGGGCGATGGATGCGCCGCCCGTGGATTCGCCAACTGGCGCGAGCGATCCCAGCGTCGAGATCTTCTTCGGTCCGGCGTTCACGAGCGAGGAGTCACTTGGACACGTCGGGTTCGGTCTGGTGGGAGACACGGTGGGGGATGCGCCGGACGACCTGCCGCTGATCATCAGCTTCCCCGTGCGGATCGAGCGCGGCGCCGGCGTCGCGGCGAAAGTGACGCTGCGCCAGGGCCGGTGGCTCGGGCACGAGCTCTCCTACGCCTACACGCGCGCGACGCTGGTGTTCGATCTCACCGGCGCGGAGTTCGCGCTGCTCGGGCCCGACGGAACGCCGCTGCTGAACGAGCCGCTGTCGACGGATCCGGTGGACGCCGCGCTGGTGGTGCGCAGCCTGGGCTACGCGTTCACCGCGTACGTGCGTCCGCGCGAGGCGCGGGTCCGTCCGTATCTCGTCGCCGGCCCGACGCTCGTCTCGTATCAACTGCGTGACGGCACACGTCGCAACTCTTCGTTCCTGCGACGCGTCGGCCTGGGCACGGTTGGCAGCGTCGTCAGCGCCGTCCGCTCCGGCCGGCAGTCGCCGCTCGACGGCGGCGCGGTCTACCGCTGGGGCGTGAGCTACGGCGGCGGCGTCCGCGCACGCGTCACGAACACGCTCGGCCTGCGGTTCGACGTCCGCGGCACCACCATCGCTGTGCCCGACTTCTCACCGTTCGACACCGACGATCTGAATGCGTCCGCCGAGATGCTGTTCGTCCGCGAAGAGCGCCGCCTGCAACGCGTCACGATCACGGGCGGCATCACGTTCTCGTTCTGACGCGTCCAGAGCTCCTCTCAAAGAGCTTTCCTCACAAACTTCCGACCAGGCTGCCAATGTCCCCCTAGAAACGTCAGGGGAGATCGTGTTATGGTGCCGATCGTCCCCTGAGAACGTCAGGGGAGACGATTGAGGAACGGCACTCATGAAGAAATCGAGCCTGGACGTCGTCCGGGGCACGCTCGACGTGCTGATCCTTCGCGCCCTCTCTTGGGGCGCGCAGCACGGTTACGCGGTGTCCCAGTGGATTCGCGAGCAGACGGACGAGGAGCTGCTGGTGGAGGAAGGAGCGCTCTATCCGGCGCTGTATCGGATGGAGGCCAAGGGCTGGATCGTCGCGGAGTGGGGCGCGAGCGAGCACAACCGCCGCGCCAAGTACTACGTCCTCACGCCGGACGGCCGTCGTCATCTCAAGCAGGAGATGGCGATCTGGGAGCGCTACACGCTCGCCGTGTCGCGCATTCTCTCGGCGACGAGCGGTCCCGGTCTGAGGAGGGCGTAATGGCGCAGGTTCCTGCCTGGCGGCGCTATGCGCGTTTCTTTGGGGTCGACGTGTCCAGCGATGTCGACGAGGAGCTGCGCTTTCATCTGGAAGAGAAGACGCGCGCCCTCATGGCGAAGGGATTGACACCCGCGGAGGCGCGCGCCGAGGCGCAGCGCCAGTTCGGCGAGCTGATCGAAGTGCGGCGCCTGTGCGAGTTGTGGGGGCACACGCGCGAGCGGACGATCGAGCGCCGCCACTACTGGACCGGCTGGGGCCAGGACGTCCGCTACGCGGTCCGCATGCTCTGCAAGACGCCGCTCATCACCTTCGTCGCGGCGCTGTCGATCGCGCTGGGCATTGGCGCGAACACGGCGATCTTCACGGTCCTGGACCAGGTGCTGTTGCGGAAGCTGCCGGTGGCGGATCCGGATCGCCTCGTGCGCGTGCAGACGACGGGTTTCTTCTACGGCAGCACGAACGGGTCGGGCCGCGAGCTGTCACACCCGCTGTATCTCGACTTCCGTGATCACAACGAGGTCTTCAGCGGCATCTTCGGCCTGTGGAACTTCACGGGTTCGGTGAACGCCGGGGATCGGCCGGAGATGGCGCACGGCGAGCTGATCACCGGCACCTATTTCTCGACGCTGGGTGTCGGCGCGATCCGTGGACGTGTCATCGGGCCAGACGATGATCGCGTGACCGGGGGGCATTCGGTTGTCGTCATCAGTCATGCCTACTGGCTGCGCCGCTTCGCCGCCGCCCCCGACATCGTCGGCCGCAAGCTCACGATCGCGAACCAGCCGATGACGATCATCGGCGTGGCCGAACCCGGCTTCGATGGGGCGAGCCTGTCCACGGCGACGCAGTTCTTCGTGCCGATGATGATGGACGCGCAGATCACGCGCGCGCAGGACCGCCTCACCGATCGCGGATCGCGCTGGATGAACGTGTTCGCGCGGCTGGCGCCGGGCGTCACGCCCGAGCAGGCCGCGGCGAGGCTGCAGCCATTCTATCGAGCTGTCCGCGAGCAGGAACTGCAGGCGCCGCGGTTCACGCGCGCGTCGGCGCTGACGCGGCAGCGGTTCCTGAACGAGAACCAGTTGGCGGTCGTGCCCGCGCCCGAGGGCCACACGCCGTCGCGCGGCGACATGCGGCGTCCCCTCTGGATTCTCATGGCGATCGTCTGCGGCGTCCTGCTGATTGCGTGTGCCAACGTCGCCAACCTGCTGCTCGCGCGCGGCGCCGCGCGGCGGCGTGAGATCGCGCTGCGGCTCTCGCTCGGTGCGACGCGCGGCCGCATCGTGCGGCAACTGCTCATCGAGAGCCTGATGCTCGCGCTCGTAGGCGGCGCCGGCGGTGTGTTCCTCGCGACGGCCGGCGCGAACCTGCTGCTCGGCGTCTTCGTCGATCCCGAGACCGTCAACCTGATTCGTGCGACGCCGGACGCGCGCATCCTCGCCTTCACCTTTGCCGTGGTGCTGCTCACGGGGCTGCTGTTCGGGCTCGTACCGGCGTTCCAGTCCACGCGGCCGGCGCTTGCGCCGACGCTGAAGGATCTCGCGGGCAGCGTGCTCGGCGGCGGACACGGCCGATTGCGCAAGGGACTCGTCGTGTCGCAGATCGCGCTGTCGCTCCTGCTGCTCATCGGCGCGGGGCTCTTCATCCGCAGCCTGAACGGCCTCCTGTCCTTCGATCTCGGCTTCAAGCCCGATCACCTCGTCATGTTCGGCGCCGACCCGGGACAATCGGGTTATCGCGACATGCGGACCAAGCAGTTCGCGATCGATCTGCTGGCGAAGGTGCGGGCGACACCGGGCGTCAGCGGCGCCGGCTTCGCCAGCGTCCCGCTGCTCTGGGGCGGATGGTGGGGCAGCAGCATCGCCGTGGAAGGGTACGTGCCGAAGGAGAACGAGAATGTCTCGTCGCGCTGCAACGCCGTCAGCCCGGGCTATTTCGAGGCGCTGGGCATTCCGCTGCTGATGGGCCGAGACTTTCATGAGGGGGATTTTCACGATCCCGGGCCCGCGTCGACGGCAGATTCCGTTGCAGCCGAAGGTTACCGCGTGGCCATTGTGACCGAGTCCTTCGCGAAGCGCTATCTGCCAGGCAATCCGATCGGCCGCCATATCGGTTTCGGCGCGGATCCCGGCACGCCGACGCCCATCGAAGTCGTCGGTGTCGTCAGGGATTCGACCTATTCAGGGCCCGGCGAAGAGCGACAGTGGCAGCTCTATTTCCCGTATCTCGAAGGCCGGGATCCAGGTATGACCTGGTTCTACGTCCGCACGGGACAGGATCCGGCGGCGATCCTCCCCGCGATGCGGCGCGCCGTCCACGATGTCGATCCGAACGTGCCGGTGATGACGCTGCGGACGATCGAGGCGCAGATGCAGCGGGCGCTGGTCAACGAGCGGCTGGTCACGGGGCTGTCGACGATCTTTGGCCTGCTCGCGACGCTGCTGTCGATGGTGGGCCTCTACGGCGTGATGGCGTACGGCGTCGCGCGGCGGACGCGCGAGATCGGCGTCCGGATGGCGCTCGGCGCGCGGGCGCCGCGCGTGGCCTGGCTGATCCTGCGGGAGGCGCTGATCGTCGTCGCGATCGGCGTGGCGATCGCCCTGCCCACGGCGTGGTGGTTGAGCCGCTACCTTCGTAGCGAGCTGCACGGCGTCACGCCGACGGATCCCGCCACGATCGCGATCGCCGTCATCGCGCTGACGGCCGTCGCCGCAGCGGCCGCGCTGATCCCCGCGACCCGCGCCGCGCGCCTCAACCCGATTCGCGCGCTTCGCTGCGACTGACGGTGCGCCGCGCGCGACTGGCTTGACGGGTCGATGTTGAAGGCCGGGAATGTGCCCGGACGCGGCGAGGCGCGTCCGGGCATGCGGCAGTGGAGGCCGCCAGGGTTGTTGGCCACCACTAGAACGTGAGACGGGCGCCGATCTGGACGTCGCGCGGCAGGTTGCGCTGACCGGTGAAGCGGCCGAAGTTCCCGCTCCGCGGATCGAAGGCGGTGTCGGGATACGAGAAGTCGGCGTAGTTCTCCATGTTGAACGCTTCCGCGCGGATCTGCAGGCGCGTGCGTCCCAGGTTGAACGTCTTCGCCAGGCCGACGTCCAGGTTGTGGTAGTTCGGACGCCGCAGGCCGTCGATCGTCTGCGGGAAGCTGCGCTTGTAGCGGCCGTCGTTGAAGTGCGAGATGCGGCCGTCCGCCAACTGGCGCGCCGGGTCGATTTCGAGCTGTCCCGTCGCCGGATTGATGCGGCTCACGGCCGCGTCGTGGAAGTAGAACCCGCTGATGTCCCACGCCGGAATGTCGATGCCGTACCGGCGGCCCTGTTCGTCCTTGCCGTACCGCGTCTTCAGGTCGTGCGGATTGCGCGTCGGATCGTAGTACATGTTGTTCCACTCGATCGGCGCGCCCATCTGCCACAGATAGTTCGCGGACAGACGCCACCCGCCGAGCGCCGCGTCGAGCCAGCCGGGCCACTCCGCGCCCCACCGCTGACCGCGTCCGAACGGCATTTCGATCACCGTCGCGATCTTGTAGCTGTGCGGCCGCTCGTTCTCCGACACGCGCTCGGTCAGGTCCGGATCCGACGCGTTGAGCCGTGTCGTCTTCTCCAGCAGGCGTGCGTAGGTGTAGTTGCCCATCACCATGATGCCTTTGGAGAAGCGGCGCTCCAGCCGCAACTGGACGGAGTCGTACCGGTTGGAGCCGTCGTGCGACTGGATGCGGAACGTCGTGAACTGCGGAAACTGCCGCAGCAGCGATTCGCGTGAGATCGTGTTGGCGTCGAGCGCCGTGCCGACCATGTCGGGCAGGCCGCGGAACGGATTCGGCACCAGGCCGCTCAGGAACGATTCGGCGGCGTTGTTGTTCACGACACTGTCGATCAGGAACTCCGCGGGGATGAAGTTCATCGGATCCTGGACGATGAGATTCGACCCGCGCGAGCCGACGTAGTTCAGTTCCAGCACCGTGGCCAGCGGCAGCTCGTACTGGAAGCCGACCTGGAACCGCGTGAACCGCTGCATCTCGCGGTCGTACGGGACGACGGTGTTGTCCTGGCCGCCGATCGCGTTGCCGACGTCGGTCAGCAGGCCGCGCGCCGAACCGACCGGCTCGAGGAGCGAGCCGCCGGCGAGCGGATCCTCGTAGATGCCGCGCCGCGGCAGGTTGTCGAGATCGTTCACCTCGATGTCGGTATTGCGCGCGAAGCCGCGTTGATCGACGCCGCTGATCGTGTACGGCAGCGTGAACAGTCCGTAGCCGCCGCGGAGGACCAGCTTCTGCGTCACCTGATACGCCGCGCCGATCCGCGGGAGGAAGTTGTTCTTCGGCACGCGCCAGAAATCGGACTGGCCGTCGCCCGCGAAGGTGTATCCGCCGATGGCGTGGAAGCTGTCCGGCGTGATGAAATACCGGCCCGGCGACACCTCGAACGCCGCCGGATTGGCCGCGAAGTCGGCCGCCAACCGTGCGCGTGCCGCCGCTTCGATGGGATTCGGCGTGGTCAGGTCGAAGCCGCGCACGCTGCGGTCCTGGCTCTCCGTGATGCCCGTTTCCATCTCCCAGCGCAGACCCAGATTCAGCGTCAGCCGCTGCGACACGCGCCAGTCGTCCTGGATGAAGACGCCGTGATACATGTTCTGGTTCTGCCGCGGCGATCGGATCTGGAACTGTCCATCCGTCGGCGCGCCGAGCAGCAGGCCCGCCAGATCGCGATGCGTGTTCGCGCCGGACGCGCCCGTGCCCTGGTTCGTCGATCCGCCGCGGAACGTGAACTCGCCGCCACGGAAGCCCGTGTCCGCTTCACTCTCGCGGATCAACCGGAAGTCGTAGCCGGCCTTCATCGTGTGGCGGCCGCGCACCGTCGTCACGGTCGGCAGCGCCGCGTAGCGCGTGTGCGGACGCGAGAAGGTGTAGCGTCCGCCGGGGCGCTGCGAGCCGATGTCCTGATACGTCTCCATGTCGAACCGCGGGAAGTACGGATAGTCGCCAATCAACGACTGATAATGCTCGTTGAAGCCGAAGTCCGCGGCCGAGAGCATCTCCGTGGCCAACTGCCATTCGCCGAACTGGTGCCGGTTCACACGGAGATCGAGCACGGTGGACGAGGACAGCATCGACGTCCAGCCGACCAGGACCGCGGTGTTCGAGCGCCAGTCGAGCGATTCGGTGATCGGCTGACGCGTCCAGTTGTTCCGATCCTCCATGCGCCAGTTGCGCGAGACATTGACGAACAGCCGGTTCCCCGAGTTCAGCGTGTGATCGACTTTGCTGACCATGCCGCGATAGTCATACGGCCGGTTGCGATCGCTGAAGTAGTTGTTCGTGCCGTTCGCGTTCCACAGCTCGCGCGGCAGGTTCGGCAGCGGATAGTAGCTGAGGACTTTCTGGGCGATCGGGTGGATGCGGTCCTGCGGAATGACGTTGCCCGCGAACGGCGTGCGGACGACGCGTGTGCCGCCGAGGCCGTCGGGCTCGCGCCGCGAGGAGAACGGGTCGTAGATCTGCACGGCCGGATATTCGCTGAAGTCGCCGTTGCGCTGCCGTTCCGTCGGCACCGTCGTGATCAGCGGCTCCGGCGCGTCGTCGTACAGGTATTCGCCCGCGATCATGAAGAACGTCCGGTTCCGGTGGATCGGCCCGCCCAGCATCATCGTCGTGCGGTGATAGTCGCGCGCTTCGACGGGCTGATTGACGCGGTTGGCGAAGAACGTGTTCGCGGAGCGGCTTTCGTCGCGGTTGAAATACGACGCCTCACCGCGGAACTGGTTCGTGCCGCTCTTGAGGCCAAGGCTGACCGCGCCGCCCGCGCCCGCGCCGAACTGCGCGTCGAAGAGGCTCGTCGACACCTTGAATTCCTGCACGGCGGACGCCGGCGGCGAGAAGCCCAGGCGGTTCTGCGAGACGTGGTTCGGGACGCCGTCGATCATGAACTCGGTGGAGGCGTTGTCGTTGTTCTCGCCCGAGGCGCGAGTGCGGACGACGCCGGACGCGGAGACGCCTGCGAGGTTCACGTTGTCCATCGGCCGCGTGAACTTCGGATCGGCGGTGAACTCGACGCCGGGCGCGAGGCGCGCGAGGAAGTACGCGGTGCCGTCGCCGAGCGGCATTTCGGCGATCGTCTTGCTGTCGAAGACCTGGCCGCTGGTGGCGGTGCGGGTTTCGAGCAGCGGCGGCGCCGCCATGACCTCGACGGATTCGGTGGCGCCGGCGGGCTCGAGCGCGACGTCCAGGGTGACGCGGTCTTCAACGCGCAGATTGACGTGCTCGCGGACGGCCGAGCGGAACCCATCGAGCTTGACGGTGACGCGGTAGTCGCCTGGCGGCAGGAACAGGACGTTGAACAGGCCGGATTCATTGGTCACGACCTCGTTCGGTACTCCGGTAGCGGTGTTCTGGACGGTAACGGTCACGCCGATCAGAATGCCTCCGGAGGCGTCGGTGACGCGGCCGGAGATGGACCCGCGAATGTCTTGGGCAGAGGCCCCGCCCAGCGTGCCGAGCCAGAGGCCCAGCACCGCCAGGACCATGCCCCGCCATCGGGCGCCGGCCTTGTGAGCACACATAGTTCCTCTTCCTCCTAACGCGGACCCAGGGCTGCCGTACGGGGCCCGCACGCAGGTAAAACACGACGACACGCAGGCCGAAGTGCGAGTCGAGCGCGGACCGGACGCGCCGGACTCAGTCGATCTTGAGTTAATCGTATATTCTATACGATATAACTTGATGTCAAGCGGCCGTCACCAGCTGTTCTCATGTCCGGGCAACGGTCGAGGTGAATGCGCGGCCGCTTTGCCTGCGAGAATAGGGCTGTATCGCCGCAAATACTGCGTAGATTATGAAATTTGCGGTGAATAAGGCTTATAATAGCCGCATAGGATGCGGTAAATGTCGACGTATATTCATGAGTTGCCTGGCTGGCCCGGTCTTCACTGGAATCGAGATGCCCTGGGCGCGTCCCTGGGTTTTACCCGTTTCATGCAAGGGCATCTGGTCGGCCATATGCAAGGCCTCGGGTTCGGTGTCAAGGAAGAGGCCGAATTGCAGACGCTCACCCAGGACGTCCTGAAGACAAGCGAGATCGAAGGCGAGATCCTTGACGCCGAGCAGGTCCGATCATCAATTGCCCGCCACCTCGGCCTCGACGCCGGCGGTTTGAAGCCGATCGATCGCGCGGTGGAAGGCATCGTGGAAATGACGCTGGATGCCACGCGCGGCTACGATCGGCCGCTCACCGAGGAACGGCTCTTCTCGTGGCACGCCGCGCTCTTTCCGAGCGGGCGCACGGGCGTGCGCCGCATCACTGTCGGTGCCTGGCGGACCGAGGAGTCAGGGGCGATGCAGGTCGTGTCTGGTTCGCTGGGACGGGAGCAGGTCCATTTTGAAGCACCGGCTGCGGCGCGCGTTCCCGGCGAGATGCGTCGATTTCTGGACTGGTTCAACGGCGAGACCATCATCGACGTCGTCTGCAAGGCCGCGCTCGCGCATCTCTGGTTCGCCACGATTCATCCGTTTGCTGACGGCAACGGACGCATCGCGCGGGCGATTGCGGACATGGCGCTGGCGAGGTCCGAGCGGACGGCGCGGCGCTTCTACAGCATGTCCGCGCAAATCCGGCAGGAACGCCGCGACTACTACGCGATCCTCGAACGTACGCAGCACGGCACGATGGACGTGACGCCGTGGATGGAGTGGTTTCTCGGCTGTCTGGGCCGCGCAATCGACGGAGCGTATGTCTCACTCGACGGCGTAATGGCGAAGGCGCGCTTCTGGGAAGCCATTCACGACGTGCCGCTCAACGACCGTCAGCAGCGGATCATCAATCGGCTGTTGCAAGGATTCGAAGGCAAGTTGACGACGGTCAAGTGGGCGACGCTCGCGAAGTGCTCGCCGGATACGGCGCTTCGAGACATCCAGTACCTGGTCGACCGCGGCGTGCTGACGTGCAGCGCCGCGGGCGGACGCAGCACCAGCTACGCGCTGGTGGTCGTTCCGCCAAGGACCTAGATTCGGCAGGCGTTCGTCTCTGCGTGGGCGGCCGGGAGGACATCGCGGACCGGATCGGCGTCGTTCAAGCCGATCGGTCCGCGTGCGTGACAGAGGAAGGCAGGAGAAGAAGCGTGGCCGAAAGGCAGAAGTCCTGGGATTACGGCTGCGGCTGTTCGGTCTTGTCGGACGGGGCCGGCTTGCCCGCGTCCAGATCGTTCCAGTTCAGGATCGCGTTGAAGCCGAGGAAGTAGAGGCCCTGCGTCTGCCAGCGCCAGTAGGGGCGCGTCGCGAACATCACGACGTGGCCCTTGCCCAGCGGCGCGTCCACCGCCACGGCGCGGCCTGCGAGCGCCTGACCACCGACCAGCGATCCGCTCAAGAGCATGTCATTGGGATTCGTCGGGAACCGCAGCACCACGCGCGGCCGCGCTTCATCCACGCTGATCCCGAACGTGCGCGCCAACTGTCGGAACTGCGCCGCTTCGTCCGCCTGCGGACGTTCTTCCTTCTTCGGTTCCGGCTCCAGCGACGTGAGCGTCTCGGGCACGGCGTTCGGCGTGATGTTCATGCCGACGCCGGGGATCTGCGGACCGCCGCCCGCGAGCGCGCGGAATTCCGCGGGCACGCCGCCGCCGCCCGCGTTCAGCACCGGGCCCTGACTGAAGTACACCGGCAGCACGTCGCCCTCGTAGCCGTACGCGATCGGACTCTTTTTGTCCGCGATCAACGCCTTGAGGATCGACCCGCGCACGAACAGCGACGTCGGTTCTTCCACCGTGACGCCGCTCAGCGCGCCATACGCCGGCAGCACCGTCGTCGTCGAGCCCTCGACGATCAGCGTCCCGCCGTCCTGCACGAACTTCACGAGATTCGCGAGACCTTCCAGGCCCATGCCGCCGCGGATGTCGTCGCTCTCGTCCTGCACGCCGAGGTTGGGCGTCTCCGCCGTCTTCTTGTAGGGGAGCGGCTTGCCGGTCATCGGCAGACCGTTGATGTGCGACTGCGCGGAGCCGCCGACGTGCGGATAGACGATGACGTCGTACTTCGCGCGGAGATTGCCCTCGCGCAGCTTCTGGTCCGCGAAGTAGGTGTACGGAACGCCGAACGTGTCGAACGCGAGGCGCACCCAGCCCTCATCCTGCGTCCGCTGCCACGCGTGGACGTAGCCGATGCGCGGCACGTCCAGGTCGTGCGCCTTGACGGTCGGCGCGCTGGCGACGGCGTGTGCCGTGAGGCCGAGCGCCTTGATCGACGGCTCCAGCGCGGCGCGGTCCGCGGACGGCACGATGAACGCGCCCGCCGTGAACTTGCGTCCGCCTGCTTCGAACGGTTCTTCCGCGGCCTGCATCTTCACGTCGCGATGCTTGAAGCGGAACGTCACCAGCGTGTTGTCGGTCGTGTGATCGACGATGAGCGTGGGGCCGGTGCCGGTGATCGTGCCGGGGACGGCGGCGTCGGCGGCGAGCAGCGTCATCGGCTGCGTCAGCACGGCTTTCTCGTTCACCTTCACCGCCTTGACGTTGCGCAGCAGCGGGAACGTCCAGCCCGTGTCGTCGTACGGCCGCGGGTTGCCGGGCGCGTAGAACTGCACGTCCATCAGCATGTCGATCAGCGTGCGATAGGGCTGATCCATGCGGAGGACGTAATCGCCCGCCGCGACCTGGACGCCGCCCGCCGTGAACGCGGCGTTGGCCGTGTGGACCTCGGCGCCCTGACGGCGGAACAGATTCACCAGCTCCGCGGCTTCCACGCGGCGCCGCTGGCCGGCCGGGATCACCCACGCGTGCGGCGCTTCGTTCTTGCCGCGCTCGACCGCGCGCTTGTTCTTCAGCCAGTAGTTTTCGAGGAACGTTTCCTTGTTCTTCGCGACGTAGCTGAGCGCGAGGAGGACGCCGCTCTGCTGCATGTTGACGTTGTTGCGCGGGCCCCACTGGATCTTCGCCAGCGGCGGATTGCCGCGGAACCACTCGCGGCTGGTCTGCGTCGCGCCGAGCGTGATCTCCTGCTTCATCGGACCGTAGCTTTGCGTCTCGTAGAAGCGGCCGATGGAATTATGTGAGTTGCCGATGAAGAACAGATAGTTCGGCACCCAGCCGTCGTAGAACCCGTACGTCCAGACGCCAGGCACACCGCGCTTCGTCATTTCGCTGACTTCGTACTTCGACAGTACCCACCACTCGTCCGTCACGATCGGGTCGAGCGACGTGTTGTACGGACCCGTGCCGGTGGACGTGTAGAGATACGGCACGGACTCGTGCAGGTCGTGGAACACCGTCGGATGCCAGTCGAGGAACGTGGCCATCAGGTTCTGCGTCAGCTTGAGCACCTGGCCCATGCCGTCGCGGTTGTTGTCGTGCGCGACGTACTTGCCCCAGTACATCAGCGGCAGCGTCTGGCCGGTGCGCTTGCGGAAGTACCAGCTATCGACCTGCTTGTCGCGTCCGTCGACTTCGACGATGGGCGTGAAGGCGACGATGACGTTGTTGCGGATGTTCTGGATGAACAGCGACTCCTGCACGGCGAGGCGGTAGCCCATTTCCATGAGCATCTCGGGGCTGCCGGTCTCGGGCGAGTGGATGCTGCCGGTGAGGTAGTAGATTGGCTTGCCGGTCGCGATCAACTGGCGCGCGTCCGCGTCGGGCAGCGACCGCGAATCCGTCAGCTTCGCGGTGACGCCCTTCCACCGGTCCAGCGTCTTGATCGTCGCCTCGTCCGCGATGATCACCGTGATCATCTCGCGGCCCTCCTCGGTCTTGCCGATGCGGACCACCTTCACGCGGTCCGACGCCGCGTCGAGCGCGTCGAAGTAGCGGTAGACGTCCTTCGAGTACGTCAACTCGTCCGGCGTGCCGGGGATGCGTCCGAGCAGCTTGAGCGGCGACGGCACCGTGTCCGACGCGGGCAGGTGATCGACCAGTTCGGTGATCACGCGCGGGTCGGTGGTGTATTCCTTGATTTTCGCCGTATAGGCCTCGTCCACCTTCTGCGCGCGCGCGGGCGCCTTCGACTGCGCGTCGAGCGGCACGGCTGGCGTGAGGAGAAGGGATGCGAGGGCCAGCCCGGCGAGTGGGACGGAGCGGGCGGACAGGCTGGACATGGAAAGACTCCTTGACGGAAGGCCAGAGGAAACCGCTGTGGGTTATAGCACAGCGATAGCCACTGGTCCATCCGATCTACCGTCGACCTGCCCGTCCGCGTTTACGCTCAGGCGCGGTCGATCCGGCAGGCGTAGCAGCCCGCCTTGGCCAGGTGGACGTGGAGGTAGCGAACGCGCTCGTCCGCGAACAGCCGCTCGACCACCGTTTCCAGCGCCGTACCATCGACGACGTCCGACGCCGGCATGAGGTGGCGATCGTCGTACGCGCGGACGGAGAGGATCCGCGTCCGCAGGATGTCGGGCACGTCGTTGGGCGCGAGCGTGGCTTCCACCGCGTCCTCGCGGACGTAGATGGGGCCCGAGGCGCGGTACGGCGAGTCTGCTGGCTGGTGTTCGTAGGAGAGCAGCAGCACGCGTTCGCCGACGGACGCTTCCCGCAGGCTCACGCGGCACGGGAAGCCGCGCGGTTGATCGGCGACGCAGCGCTTGATGTGGCGGGCGGCCAGCGTGTCGGTGCTCAGAGGGAACAGAGGGGTGAAGCGATCGCGCGCGAGCGCGGAAATCTGGAATGTCACGAGATGCCTCCAATTGGCTGACGTTCGAGACGTGAACGTCGGGACGTCAGCACGTCGAGGCCATTCTCGCGGGACGAGCGGCGCGGGCAAATCCGGATCTTGCGATCGAATCCGCCCGCGCATCCTGGCGGCCGCGCAACGAAAACGGGCGCGGCCGTCCGACGCGTCAGCGTCAGCCGAGCGGCACGTTGCAGCGGCGCGGTCCGCTTGGCTGGCTCGGGACGTTGAACCGACACACGGCGCAGATATCGCCGCAGTTGTCGTTGACGTGGCAGCGCAACCCGCACGTCAGATCCGGACCGAGCGCGTTGGACGAGGAGACGAACGTTGGAAGCGTGAGCGAAGCAACCGCGAGCACGGGCACCATCAGCAGCTTGATCAGGACGGAACGCGTCATGAGTCTCTCCTTGGACGAAGCGAGCGGTTCTGGCGAGCATCGATCCGCGGAACGTGCTCCTCGATCGCCGCTCGCGGACGGCAGCCGGCCCGGCGGCCGGCCGGTGAGTCCGTCGCGCACGTGATGCACACGACGTGACTCGCGCACACGATTTCATGTGACGCGATGCAGGCCCGAAGGAACTGGGATGAGAGTGTTCACCTCCGCGAGAACCGCCGCGTCCGCGGACCCGCCGCGCACGTGCGGCCGCACGCGGCCCGTCCGTGGCGGTGTTCGCGGTTCCGAGGCGCGCGGGTCGGAGGCTCCGCCTCTAGACGTCTTGACGGCGAAATCTCGCGAATGAGTTAGGTTTCCTCCATCAAGACGGCTCGCCCCGCGGAGCGCGGCAAAGCAGACAGCAGGACTAGCGAGGCGGCTGCAGATGTTCCACGTTAGCGGATCTGAGGCTCCGCCTCGTTAGTACTCTATCCTTACAGGTGCGATGACAGTCGAGGCGACATCGGGAAGCGTGGCGGTCTTGTATCAAGTGGTGTCCCCGCCGGCATTCGACGGCGCGCGCAAGCCGATGAAGGACGGCGGCTATGCCGACAGCAGCGCGGACATCGCCTGCGCGCTGCGCCGTGCCGGCGTGCGCGTGGTGACGCCGTCCGCCGATCCGGATCCGGCGCGCGTCCTCGACTGGACGTTCCCCGATTCCGCCGACGGCATCGCGTGCGCGCTGGCCCACGGCGCGGACGTGCTGTGGGCGAACACGGTGCTGTTCGGCGCGCATCCCATCCAGGCCGTGCTGGATCGCTTCCGGATCGTCGGCCAGGATCCCGACGCGGTCGAGCGGTTCGATGACAAGTTCCGGACGAACGATCTGCTGCGCGCGCACGGCCTGCCCGTCGCGCACTCCGTCCTCGTCTGCGCCCACACATCCGCGGACACGCTGGCAGTCGATGACATCACGGACGCACGCCTGCGCGAGCTGGGCTTCCAGTGTCCGCTCGTGCTCAAGCCGGTGCGCGGCCGCGGCAGTCAAGGCGTCGTCCGGACGGACACCGTGACGGAGACGATCGCGGAGGCGACGCGGCTGCTGCGCGCGACTGTCGAAGTCGACGGGCAGACGCTGCGCACGTACGGCGATCGCCTGATCCTCGAATCGTACCTGCCCGGGACGGAGATCACGTACACGGTGCTGCCGCCAGGCGAGTATCGCATCGGCGGCGTCACGCGGACGAAGCCCGCGCACTGGACGCTGCCGCCCGTCAAGCGGTTCAACCATCAGCGCGGCATCGCGCCGTACAGCGGCGCCGTCGCCGTTGTGCGGAACAGCGCCGCGCTTGCCGAGACCGATCCAGACTGGCCCGCGGCCGCCGCGCTCGCGGAGGCGTGCGCGACGGCGGGGACGCTCGTCGGCGCGGGGTCGCCGATCCGGATCGATGCGCGCGCGTCCGCGGACGGCGCGTTCGCGCTCTTCGACCTCAATATGAAACCCAATCTGACCGGCGCCGGCCGGCCGGGCCGCGACGATCAGGACAGCTTGACGGCGCTCGCGGCGCGCGCGATCGGCTGGGATTATCCCGATCTGCTGACGAACCTGCTGGCGCAAGCCTGGTCCCGGAAGACGACGTCATGACCGCGAAACGCCCCCGTCGTCCGTCGAAGTCCAAAGCCTCCGCATCCGCGCCGCCTTCGTCATCCGCATCGTCTTCATCATCCGCCTCGTCATCCGCCCCGTCCTCCGCGTCGACGCGCTCGCGCTCGCGCACGCGCGCGACCGGCACGCCGCCGCCCGAGACGCCGTTCCGCGACGAGAACGCGGAAGCCGCCAGCCTGCTGATGGACATGGTCGCGCTCCAGCCCGAACAGGACACGCGCCGGCGCATGGCGTATCGCCGCGCCGCCAATGCCGTGCTCGCGCTGCCGGAACCGGTCAGCCGGTACGCGGCGGACGACCGCCTGAGCGAGATCGCGTACATCGGCCCGTCGACCGAGCGCATCCTGCGCGAGTACGTCGACACCGGCAGGTCCGAGACCGTGGCGCAGGCCATCGCGACGTCCGGCCGCGACCTGCAGCGACAGCAGGAGCTCCGGCGGAATTACATCAGCCAGGCGCTCGCGGAGGCGGTCCTCGCGGTCGACGCCGATCCGAGCATCGTCTCGCTGGACGACTATCGCGGCGATTTCCAGATGCACTCGACGTACAGCGACGGCAAGCAGACGCTGGCGGAGATCGTCGAGACGAGCCTGCAGTTGGGGATGGAGTGCGCCGCCGTCACCGATCATTCGTACGGCCTGCCCGTCGCGCACGGCATGAGCATGGAGGCCGCGGCGCGGCAGCACGCCGAGATCGACGCGCTGAACCGCCGGCACAAAGGCCGCTTCCGCCTGTTCAAAGGCGTCGAGGCGAACATCCGCGGCGACGGCACGATCGACATGGAGCCAGACGAGCTCCGCCTCTTCGAGATCATCGTCCTCTCGCCGCATTCAGGCTTGCGAAGCTCGATGGATCAGACGGCGCGGATGGTGAAGGCGGTGTCGCAGCCGTTCGTCGACATCCTCGGCCACCCGCGCGGCCGGCGCTACGACATGCGCACGGGCGTGCAGGTGCGCTGGCGCGAGGTGTTCGCCGCGGCCGCCGCGCATGGCGTCGCGATCGAGATCGACGGGTTCGTGGAGCGGCAGGACATCGACTGGCTGCTCGCCGCCGACGCCTTGCGCGCCGGCTGCCTGTTCGCGCTCGATAGCGACGGCCACGATCCCGGCGAGCTGCTGTTCTACCGCATGGCCATCGCGCACGCACGCCTCGCCGGCATTCCCAGCGACCGTATCGTCAATTGCTGGAGCAACGAGCGCCTGATGGAGTGGACCGCGTCGCACCGGTGATCGCGTCGCCGCGCAATGGAGATGACGTGGCCTGACGCGGCTCGATCGGATCGGCCGCGCGCGTCCGGGCGCGCGTGACAGCGACCGCGCGACGCGGACGAGCGCGCGCGGATGGATGTCGGAGATATCGTCAGCGTTTGGCGGCGCGCGTCGTCTTGCGTGCCGCGGGCTTCTTCTTCGAGGGCTGTTCGCGTTCGCCCGGCGTCTCCGATGCAGCGGCATCGGCGCTGCGCGCGGCCCGCGCGGCCCGCGTCTTCTTCGCGCCGCCACGCGCGCGGCCGTCCGAGTCGCCCACGCCCAGCGTCGCCGCCGCACGGCCGACCAGTTGCGGGACGTCGCGCACCGCGGCGCCGACCTTGCCGCCCACCCACGCGGCGGACTTCGCCAGCATGCCGTCCTCCGCGCGCTGTTCGTGCCATTCGCGCGCCGCCGCCTTGTTCACTGACTTCTCCGCGATGCCGGTCAGCTTCTTGTCCGCGGCCTTCTCCTCGTCCAGCGTCTTCGCCAACAGCTTCGCGACCTTCCGTTCGCCCAGGACCAGCGCATACGTGCGGACCGTGCCGTAGCTCGCGATCTCGTAGTGCTCGACCTTCTGCGCGGCGGTGATCATCACCGCATCCCGCAGCGCGCCCTCGGGCGTGCTGTTCATCATCGCGTCGCCTTCTTCGAGCAGGCCCGCCATCGCTTCGCAGGTCTTGCGTCCTGGTACCTCTCCCAGCAGCTTCATCGCGTCCTGCAGACGCGTGGCGTGTTCGCGCGTCTCCTTGAGGTGCTTGCCGAGCGCCTTCCGCAACGTCTGCGTGGTCGCGGCTTTCGCCATCTTCGGCAGCGCGTCCGTCAATTGCTGTTCGGCGCTGAGCAGATCGGACAGCTCTTCGAGCAGGTGCGCGCGTAGTGAATTCACCGATGACATGGGTCCTCCGTCTCCAAGCGATACAGTCGCGATTGCGTGTGCGTCATTCCGGCTGGGTGGAATAGCAAAGCGGCTGCCACCATGCGTTTTGTCGTGAACGTGCACGAGCGTTCGCGACACTTACCTCAACAGGAATGCTGCTTGCACAGTTGCGCGGCATCACGAACGGAGGCCGTGCATGTCACAGCATTTCACCCGAGTGCAGGATTGTCCCGATGAACGATGTCCCAACTGCGGCAAAGCGACGCCGGCCGCGCTGAACCGCAGCGATGGAAAGGTGTCGTACCGCTGCGATGTCTGCGGGCACGAGTGGACCGGTGCGCTCTCATCGCGCGCCGATTCCGAGCTGCCACCGATCCCGTCGATTGATGCGCCTGGCGGGTAGATCCGGATTCTGAGAGAGCTCTGCGTCCGCCGCGATGACGTGACCACGCGGGCATTGTCGCGTCATCACGTCATCGCGGGTCCGCGTGCAAGCCTCAGCGTGCGGCTTGCGTCTTCGGTCCCTTCTGGAAGAGACGCGGCAGGAGATCGGCGAGATAGCCGCGCCACACGCCCCACATGTGCGCGCCTTCGGTCTCGACATATTCGTGGCGGATGCCCGCCGATTTCAATTCGTCGATGAACGTGCGATTCTGCGCCAGCAGGAAATCGTCCGTGCCGATGCGGATCCACACCAGCCGTGCGTTCGCGTTGATGTTCGACGCCTGCTTGCGCACGTCCGGCAGGACGTGATCCAACGTCTGCGCCGAGGAGCTGAAGCCGCCAATCCACGCAATCCGATCGGTGTGCCGCAGGCCGACGTAAAGCGCCTGTCCGCCGCCCATCGACAGTCCGGCGATGGCGCGTGCGTCGCGTCCACGCTCGATGCGATAGGTGCGCTCGACGAGCGGCACGACGTCCGTCAGCAGATCGCTTTCGAACCGCTCGGCGGCCGTGCGACGCGCGACGTCACGCGGCGTGGCGGGCGGCGCGGTGTACGGGTGGCCGTCGGGCATGACGATGATGAGGGGCTGGGCGGCGCGTGAGGCGATGAGATTGTCGGCGATGACATTCGCGCGTCCGAGGAGCGTCCAGTGTGAATCGTTGTCGCCGGAGCCGTGCAGCAGGAACAGCACCGGATAGCGGCGCGTCGCGTCGCTTTCGTAGCCCGGCGGCGTGTAGACGTGGACGCGGCGTCGCGTGCCGGTCGTCTTCGAGTCGTACCAGTGCGCCGTCACGGCGCCGTGCGGCACGGATTGCCACTCATCGCGCCGGGGCTTGCCGGCCGGCCCCGGCACTTCCACGAACCCGCGCGCGCCGCGCCGGTTGCCGAAGACATCGGGGCTCTCGGGATCCGTCATCACGACGCCGTCGATGTCGAAGCTGTAGTCGTAGATGGCGGGCGGCAGCGGGCCGACGCTGACGGACCAGACGCCGTCCGCGCCGCGCGTGAACGCGTGCGGACCGGGCACGAGCCGGTTGATCTCGCCGCTGTTCAAGGTGACCGCCGCGGCTTTCGGCGCGTACACGCTGAACGTCACGCGGCCCGCGTCGATGACGGGCGATTGCACGCGCGGCCGCTGCGGCGGCGCGGCCTGTGGCGTTGCGGTCTGCGGCGTTGCGGCCTGTGGGGACGCTGTCTGTGGAGAAAGGGGCGGCGTCGATGCGGCCGGCGGCTGCTGCGCGTCGGCGTGCGCAGCGCCCGCGGGCGCGCCGTGCAGGCCGAACGCGAGGATGACAGCGGATGCGGCGAGCGCCCGTGGACGGAAAGCGCCTGGACGGAAAGCGCGCGGACGGGAGAACAGCATGAGGACCTCCAGGAGTGGCGACATTCTACAGGCAATCGTGTCGCCCGGTTCCTGGAGTCCTCGACGGTTCGGCAGGCGGAACGCGGAGAGCCGCGGTCCGCGTCTTCGACCCTACTCGTGCCGGAGCGCGCGCATCGGATCGAGCCGCGACGCGCGCTGCGCCGGAATGAAGCCCGCGCCCATCGCGACGACGCCGATCAGGACGACCGCCCCGATGATCACGCCCGGGTCCTTCCCCTTGAGGTTGTACAACAGCGATTCCGCCGTGACTCCGAGGAAGTACGCACCCGCGAGACCGATGACGGCGCCGATGATGGTCATGATGCCGACCTGACGCAGCACCATGCGGCGCACGCGCGCCGGGTCCGCGCCGAGCGCCATGCGCAGGCCGAATTCGCGCGTCCGCTGCGCGATGGTGTAGGCCAGCACGCCGTAGAGGCCAATCGCCGCGAGCAGCGTCGCCAGGATCGCGAAGGCCGCCGAGAGCAGGCTGATGAAGCGATCCAGGAACACATTGTCCTGCACCTGCCGCGCCATCGTCTTGACGTTCTCGAGCGGCAAGTTCGGATCGAGCCGCGCGACCACCTTCGGCAGCGTCGCGAGAATCTGATCCGGCGGCAGCGACGTGCGGATGTAGAAATTCGCGCCGCCCACGCCGTCATCCTGCCGCAGCGGCCTGAAGAACAGCGGCGGAACCGCGTCCTTGACGTCGCTGTATTTCGCGTTCTTCACGAGGCCGACGATCTGGACGTCGAGCTTTTCTTCCGGTCCGCCGTCGCCCATGAACTTGCCCACGGCGTCGCGTCCGAGGCCGAATTTCTTGGCGAACGCTTCGTTGACGATCGCCACCTTGCCGGACGTCGGCGTGTCGGCGCGCGTGAACTCGCGTCCCGCGAGCAGCGGAATGCCCAGTGTGCGGAAGTAGCTGGGCGCGATCCGGTTGAAGCGCGCGTTCGCGTCGGTGTCCGGTCCTTTTTGGAAGCCCTGGACGGCCACGTCGGTGCCCCAGTTGCTGCCCGCGATCAGCGGCACCGTGGACGCGGTGACCGCGGTCACGCCCGGAATCGCGGCGAGCTCGTCTTCGAGCCGTTCGAGAAGCGTCTGCGTGCGCTGCGGCGTGTACGCGCTCAGCTCCGGCGAGACGCCGAAGGTGACGACGTTGTCGATTTTCACGCCGAGATCCACGCGCGCGACGTTCAGCAGGCTGCGCGTGAAGAGGCCGGCGGCGACGAGCAGCGTCAGCGACAGGGCGATCTGGAACGTCGCGAGCGACAGGCGGAAGCGCGCGGCGCCGCGCGATCCTCCCGGCTGGCCGGAGCGATCCTTGAGTGATGAGGTGAGGTCGGGCCGCGTGCTGTTCAACGCCGGGAAGAGTCCGAACAGGACGCCGGTGCCCAGCGTGACGATGGCCGCGAAGAGCAGCGCCTGCAGGTCGAGCTGCGGCGCGAGGCCGGCGGCGGCCTCCGCGGGCAGCAGCGAGGTGATGCCGCGCAGCGTGACGTACGCCACGCCGAGGCCGACGATACCGCCAAACGCCGCGAGGACGCAGGATTCGACGAGCAACTGTCGCACGAGCTGCCACCGGCTGGCGCCGATCGACAGCCGCACCGCCATCTCGCTGGCGCGCGCCGCGCCGCGCGCGAGCAGCAGGTTCGCGATGTTGGCGCAGGCAATCAGCAGCACGAAGGTGGTCACGCCGAGCAGCAGCGTCAGCGGCCCTTTGGCTTCGCCGCGCGCGGAGCTTTGTCCCTGCGCCCCCGGCACCACCGTCAGTTCCCTCACGCGGAACCGCTTCATCGTCTGATCGCTCATCCCCTTCTGGAGCGGCGCTTCGACGTCGTTGATGATCGCGCGATAGGCGCCGTTGACCGTGGTGCGCGCCTGCTCGATGGTCACGCCCGGCTTGAGACGCGCGAAGAGGTAGGCCCAATAGCTGCGGCGATTCTCGAATCCTTCCCATCCCGGATTCATCTGGCCGCGCATCGTGATCGGCACGTAGACTTCCGGCCGCGCCCCGAGCGTCGTCCCCGTGAAGTCGCGCGGGGTGACGCCGACGATGGTCATGGCCTGACCGTTGATGATGAGCGTCTGGCTCAGGACGTTGGCGTCGCTCGCGAAGCGCTGTTCCCAGTAGGTGTGGCTGAGAACGACGACGTGGGATTCGCCGACGGTGCGGTCGTCATTCGGTCCCAGCAGGCGGCCGAGCGCGGGCTGGACGCCGAGCGTGGGGAAGTAGCTGCCCGAGACCAGCATGCCGCCGCCGCTCAAGGTCTGGCCGCGGTAGGAGAGGTTCGCGCTGAAGGTCACATGCGCGGCGATGCCGCTGAAGACCGTCTGCACGCGTTCCAGGTCGCGGAACATCGGAAAGCTGAAGACCTCCTCGCACCCGCCCGCGTTGTTGCAGGAGGTCGACCCGGGCTTCGGGCCCGGCGCGCCGAGGTTGACGAGGCGGTCGGGCTCCTGGACCGGGAGCGGCCGCAGGAGCATCTGGTTGAAGAGCGAGAAGATGGCCGCGTTGGCGCCGATGCCCAGGGCCAGCGAGAAAATGGCGACGAAGGCAATGAACGGGGTCTTGAACAGGGTGCGGAGCGCCAGTTTCAGGTTCGTCATGAGAGCGTGGGGTCTGCGGTGACTGCCAATGCCGCGAACGGCGCATCTGGGAGGAGTAGACGGAAATTTACGGTCAAAGGTTGACAGTATTCCCGTTCCAGCGCTGTTTTAGCCGGTCCCGCCATGCTGCCGCGACGTCCTGACGGACGTCAGCCTCCCGCAACAGGCCCTCTTCGCAAGAGGCACCGCGGCCGCCGCGCTGGCGAGTGAAAAAACTACGGCGGAAAACCCGTCGATCGCGGGTACCGCCCGCATTGACGCGCACCGGGAAACGACGTTAGCCTCGACTTCTCGGCCTCGTCCGACCCCCTCCCACGCGTCGCCGGACGCGGGCCTGGCGCGGGGCCTTCGGATTCCCGTCCGTCTTCGTCCGTCTGTCTTCGTCTGCCGGTCTCGTTGTCGGTCTCGTCTGCGTCTTCCTGCTGTCGTTCTGTCGCGGACTCTCCCGGAAAGGACGAGCGCGTGCCGCTGACCTTTCTCGACGGCCGGCTCTACAGCGACGCTGACTCCGTCAGGTCGCTGCTCGCTGCGGCGTTTGCCGCGCACGCGGATCGCCACGCGGTCATCCACGGGACTCGCTGGCTGACGTACGGCGAGCTCGCCGCGCGCGTGGCGCCGCTCGCGGACGCGCTGCGCGCCGCCGGCGCGCGTCCGCATGTGCTGGTGGCCATCCTCATCCCGCGGTCGATCGATCTCGTCGCCGCACTGCTCGCCACCATCGAGACCGGCGCCGCGTTCATCCTGCTGGAACCGGCGCTGCCCACCGAGCGATTGACATTCATCCTGGACGACTGCGAGCCGTCGCTGCTGCTCGTGCCGGGCCGGCAGGACGATCGTCAGCGCGACCTCGAGACGCTGGGCACGGGACGCGCCGTCCTCTACGTCGACGCCGACGCCGATGCGGACCTGGACTCCGACGCTGACGCCGACGCTGGAGCGATCCGGCACGCGGCCTCCGCCGCGACGGACCTTGCGTACGTCATCTACACGTCCGGTTCGACCGGAGCGCCGAAAGGCGTCGCCGTCGAGGGTCGCGCGCTCGCGCACCAACTGCGCTGGTTGCGCGACGCGTTCCCGCTCACGCCGCGCGACCGCGTGCTGTTCAAGTCCAGCCCGATGTTCGATGTCGTGTTGTGGGAATCGCTCGGCACGCTTGCCTGCGGTGCGCAACTCGTCCTCGCCGACGCCGGCCTCGAACACGACATCGACGCCCTCGTCCGCCTCTGCGCCGCCGAGGACATCACGGTGATCGACGTCACGCCGTCGATGCTCGGCGCGATGGTGCGGCATCCGGCCTTCGCGTCATGTCGTCAGTTGCGGCGCGTCACGTGCGGCGGCGAGAAGCTGACGCGCGAACGGGTGGAAGCGTTCCACGCGTACGCGGACGCCGATCTGTTCAACATGTACGGCCCCGCCGAGGCCACGATCACGGCGACCGCGGAACGCTGTCCGCGCGGCGATGCGCGCGCGTTCGTCCCGCTCGGCGATTCCGTGCCCGGCGTCGATCTCTCGATCGTCGACAGACACCTGCGGCCCGTGCCGGCGGGGACCGTTGGCGAGATTTATCTCTCGAGCGCACAGATCGCACGCGGATATCTGAAGCGGCCGGATCTCACGGCGGCCAGCTTCCTGCCCGACGCGAAGGCTGTGGACGGCGCGCGCGGGTATCGTACGGGTGATCTCGCGGTGCGCCACGCGGACGGCGCGATCGAGTTCGTCGGACGCGCGGATACGCAGACGAAGGTGCGCGGCAACCGCGTCGAAGTCGAAGAGATCGAGGCGGCGCTCCGGCGCGTGCCCGGCATCCACGCATGCGCGGTCGACGCCCGCCCGGACGCAGGCGGGGACGTCGTGCTCACGGCCTGCCTCGTGACCGATGACAGGGCCAGCCGCAATGGGGCGGGCCGGCGTGCGAGCCCGTCGCAGGCGCCGCGCGTCGAGGCGATCCGATCGTGGCTCGCCGGACGCCTGCCGCATTTCATGATCCCCGCGGAGTACCTCCTCGTCTCGTCCCTGCCGCACACGCTGACGGGCAAGCTGGATCGCCGCGCCCTGCGCGCGCTGACCGGCACGCGGCTGGAGCCGGGCGAGCGGCAATCCGCATCGGCGGAATCGCGCTCGCACACCGAGTCGACGCTGGCCGCGCTGTGGACGGACGTGCTGCGCCGCGACGCGATTGGCGTCCGCGCGAGCTTCTTCGATCTCGGCGGCAATTCGCTGTCCGCCGTCGATCTGCTCGTCCGCATCGTCGAGCGCTTCGGTGTCGGTCTGGAGTTGCGCGATCTCTACGCGAATCCCACGATCGCGGCGCTGTCCGTCCGCATCGGTGAAGCGCGGCTCGTCTACGCGCCGTTCGCGCCGGGCACGAAGATGCGTGACGCCGGCACGTCCGGGCCGTTGTCCTTCGAGCAGCGCGCCGCCGTGAACCTGCATCGCGGCGCCTGTCAGAACGTGGCGATCACCGCGGAGCTGAACGGCGTGGTGTCGGCGCCGGCCGTGCAGTGGGCCGTCGCGCAGCTCCTCCGGCGGCACGACATCCTGCGCGCGTGTCTGGCGGACGACACGCCGGATGCCGGTCTCCGCATCGGCGATGTGGAGGCCGTGGCGAATCCGTTCGGCGTTCGCGACCTGTCCGCGCTGCCGGCCGGGCGGCTGCAGGCCGAGATCGCGCGGCAGGTGAACGGCGATGTGCTGGCCACCTTCGTGCTGACGCGCGCGCCGCTGCTGCGTGTCGTCCTGTTCTCGTGGAAAGCGGATCGCCACCTGCTGCTGTTCGTATCGCATCGGCTCGTCTGCGACGAGTCGTCTTTGGGCATTCTGCTGCGGGATTTCAGCCGCTATTACTTTCATCGCGTGGACGAGTGCGCGCTGCCCGAGCCGCTGCTGTTTCAGTATCCGGACTATGCGGCCTGGCAGCGGCGCGCGTTCGACGCCGCCACGGTGGACCGCTACGTCGCGGAATGGCGCGACGCACTCCGCGGACTCGCACCAGTGCTCGATCTGCGCGGCGGTCGTCCGCGCCCATCCGTCCGGACGTACCATCGCGCGCGCCATTCCTTCGCGGCGTCGGCCGACGTCGTTCACCGCGCGTGGACGCTTGCCGAGCGCGGCCGCGTGGAGATCTCGGCGGTCCTGCTGTCGGTGTTCCTGCTGCTGCTCACGCGATGGAGCGGACGCGACGAGATCCCCATCGCGCTGCCGGCCAGCGGACGGCGCGGACGTCCGTACGCCGAGCATCTCGTCGGCCCGTTCGGGCGCTGGGTGCGCGTCCGCGCGCGCGTCGCGCCGGGCGTGCGCTTCGAGGAGCTGGTCTACTACATCCACAAGCGCGTGCTGCGCGAGCGCGATTACCAGGAGATTCCGCTGGACGCGCTGCTGGATCGCCTGTCGATCGATCGCGGCAGCACGTATACGCCCATCTCACAGGTCGGCTTCGATGTCGCGACGCGCCGGCCGACGCCGAAGGACGAGACGTCGCTCGCCGTCGGCACGGTGTCGAGCGAGTTCGTCATGGATCTGGACGTCGCCCTCGTCACGGCCGTGGACGAGACCGCGCTGGACGGCCATCTGAAGTACGATCCCGATCTCTTCGACCGCCGCGTCATGGAGCGGATGGCGGACGACTATCTCCGGCTGCTCGACGCGGCCTGCGCCGGAACCGCGTGCGCCGGAACCGCGGCGTGCCGCGATCTCCTTACGCTGCTGGATTGACGCCGCGTCGCGTATGATCGGCATCCGTCCATGTCCGCCGTGACCTACCTCACCTACGAGCCCTGGCCGGCGCAACTCAATAACACGCGCCGATGCGTCGAAACGATGGTCGCGCTCGCGGCGCTGCTGCGGCGGACGCTGGTGATGCCGGACCGCTACTCACGCGAGCTGACGGACATCTTCGAGACGCGCGTGGCGTGGCCGCACCCGTCGACGGTCTTCGATCTCGAGACGCTGCGGCGATCGATCGACGTGATCGTCGAAGACGCGTCCGGCGGCGAATGGCGCGACGCCCGGCGGCTCGAGATCGACGTCGAGCCGGGGACCGCGGTGCTGTGTCATCCCGCGTGTCCGACCGAGGGCACGCCGTCGTACAGACGCCTGCTGGAGTTTGCCGCGAATCGCCGCATCTTCCTGGCGCTGCCGGCGGATCACGCCGCATATCCGGTCATCCACCTGCAGCGGCCGTTCGAGCTGTTCTACACCTTTCTCTTCCTGCCCGACGCGGACGACCGCCGCCTCAAGCGCCTCATGCGCGACACTCTCGTCTTTCGCCCCGAGATCGAGGCTCTCGCCGCGCGCGCCATCGCCGCGCTCGGCGTCTACGATGCCGTACATATCCGCCGCGGCGATTTCATCTATCAGTACGGCGATCGCGTCGATCTCCCGTCGCCCGCAATCGCGCGATCCCTGCACACGCTGATCCCCGCACGCGGGACGCTCTACGTCGCGACGGATGAAGCCGACGCGCGCTATCACGATGCGCTGCGGGAACGCTTCACCCTGGTCTTCCTCCGCGATGTGCTCGATGTCGATGCGCTGCCGGCCGAAGTCGCGGCGTGTGTCGAGCAGGTGATCTGCGCGCACGCGCGGCGGTTCGTCGGGACGAGCCTGTCGACCTTCAGCGCGTACGTCACGCGGATGCGCGGCTATCGCGGCATGTCGGACCTGGGGATCTACGTCACGGATGGAAGGCAGGACGAAGCGGACGCCACCGCCCGCTATTCGTGGGCGGCATCCGTGCGCGCGGGGCTGCCCATCTGGGCGCGCGACTATCGCGAAGGGTGGGAGATCGACTAGCGGAGGCGCCAGAGTCACACTGGACCGGGCCGCGGCTCACGCGCCGAACAAGGCCTGCCAGTAGTTGAACGGGCTTGCCGTGCCGGGTTGCGCGGGCCGATCGGTGTCGGCGCGCCACGCGCGGGCCGCGATGGGACCGGCTGTGAACGGGATGCCCGCGCGGTCGTCCGCGCGCGCCTGCAGCACCAGTCGGGTCGCCACGCGATCGAACGCGCTCAGCACGCGATGATCGTCTGGCGCCGGCACGATGTTCTGACCGGATTCAAGGAACGCGCGGACGACCACGTCGAGAGGACGATCGGGCGCGAGCGTGCCGATGCGGAAGCGCGCGGCGGACGCGCGGCCGGGGGCCGCGGCGCCGCGATAGAGATGGACGTCGCCGCGGAGATCGATCGTGACGGCGATCTGCGGAAACGCCTTCGGCAGCATCTCGCGGTGCGTGACCGCCGCGAATCCCGCGCCGGCGGTCCCGTGACCCAGCGGATACCACGCGCCGGGCCAATCGAGACGGACCGCCGGCAGCTCGCGCGCGCACCGCTCGGCGAACGCCTGACAGATCGGGGCCAGCGCGCGCCGTTCAACCCACGACAGGCTCGCCTCGTCCGCGGCGTCGAGATCCTCGCGCAGCGCGATGAAGTCCAGACCCTGGCCGGACACGGCGCTGTTGATGCCCGCCACGAGATCGAGCAGCGTGGACAGGCGGTCCGCCGTGTGCGGGTGGACGTTGAAGGTGAAACCGATCGCCGGTCCGTGCCCGCGTTCGGCGCGCGCCCTCAGCAGGGCGAGCACGTTGTGCGTCACCACCTGGAACGCGCCCGTCCGCTGCGTCACCTCTCGATACGATCGATCGTCCGTGCCGTACAACGCGATGCGGATCGCGTCCGCTTCCCACAGGCCTTCGTGCCGGCGGACGTAGTGAGGCGTGAGCATGTAGCCATTCGTCGTGATCGGCACGCGATGGCCGTGACGCCGCGCGCCGCGGATGATGTCGTCCAGCCGCGGATTGGTCAGCGGCTCCAGGCCGGCGCCGACGATCGACAGCGTCGACGCCTCCGCCGGCATCGCGGCGAAGACCGCGTCGAACAGATCGAGCGCGCGTTCGAGGTCGCGCGCGTTCTGCGGCGCCTGTCCGTCCTCGGTCCGGCCGCCGGGCGCGCCGTGCGACGCCGCGACCGCGAGGCCGAGGCGCAGCGGACACTGATAAAGGTTCGTCTGGACCGCGTGCAGCGCGCCGCTCTGCACGATCGGCACGATGGTCGTCCAGTACCTCGCGGCCGGCCCTTCGCGAAGCATCAACTGTTGCAGGAACGCGGACTCGCGGATCGCGGCGTTGAGCCGCGTGAGCTCCGCCCGGGTGAGCGCCAGCTCCTCGAACACCTGCGCCTGCGGGCACCACGGATCGTGGCTGAAGCGGTGGACGATCTGGAACGCATGGGCCGTCCAGCGATCCAGCGCGCCGCCGTCCTTGGGATGATCGATCAACTGCTGCCGCAGCAGCGGCGAGAGCAGGTGGTGCCGCAGGATGCGGCCCGCCGTTTCCGGCAGCGCCGCCGGCGCGTCCCGCCAGAGCCACGGCCGTACCTCGCGTGCCTGCCGCGCCGTGAACGCGGCATTGGCCTCGTCTGTCGCCCGTACGATCGTCACGCTCTGCTCGGCGGCGTTGGGCAGCGGCGCGCGGCTCGTGCGGATGCGGGCGAAGAAACAGGCCAGCTCCGAATCGAGAGACGAGGGGAATGCGTCCGCGTCGGGATCGGGCGGCAGCGGCAGGCCGTCCAGATCCAGCGTGCCCGGATCGGTCGTGTAATCGAGCGCCAGGCACGCGCCTTCGCGTGACGTCGCCGAGATCAGGCGGCGTGGATGCTCGGCTTCCTTGTCCAGTGTCACGTGGATCGGGATCGATCCGTACCGCAGTTCGACCTGCGCGTGCCAATAGCCGTCGCGCGACGTCACGCCCACCAGCGCGATCGGACGATCGCCGAGCAGGAGGAGCAGCAGGCTGAGCACGTGCGGATAGAGATCGGTGATGACGTGCGTGCTGAGGTCGGGCCCCTTGTGTCCGCCCCATTTTTCCAGGTCCTGACACTCGGCCCATTCGAACGTCATCTCGGTGACGTCGCTCACGTGGCGTGCGAGGATCTCGCGAAAGTGATGGATCGTGCGCGCGAACATCAGCTCGTAGCCGACGGCGAGCGTGCGCTGCCGGCCGGCGGCGATGTCGACGAGCTCGCGCGCTTCCTCTTCTCGGAGCGTGAGCGGCTTTTCGACGAGCACGTGCTTGTCCGCGAGCAGCAGCCGTTTGGTGACGGCGTAATGTTCCGACGCCATCTTGCAGACGATGGCGGCGTCGATGCCGTCCGACTCGATGACCTGTCGCAGCGAGCGTGTCACGGCGACGCGATCGTAGCCGGCGTTCGGGTGGAGCCGCATCTGCGAGTCGAGCCATCGCCGCGTGTCGGCGTAGTTGCGCTCCGCCACGAGGAGGATGTGCGGCAGGCGCGGCGAGAAGCGCGCGAGGACGCCGCACAGCACCTTCCCCCAGCGGCCGGCGCCAACGATGGCGACGCCGCGCGGGGTGGCGAGCCGGGCGTGCAGAATGGCCAGGACATCCGCCTCGACGATGAACCGGTCTGGGTCCACGACGTGCCTCCTTGCGCGGCGTGACAACACATGGAATAGCGTCAATCGACGCGGCGGCGTATCAGGTCATCGAAACGGGCAGGCGTGCGGCGGGACGAGCGTACGCGCCTGCGGACGATCCGCGATCGGTACCGACTGGGCGAACGGAGGCGGCTGGCGTACCTGTACGGTACGACCGCGACATCGGCGGCGGGGACGACCGCGCCTTCGCGCGAACGGTCCCCCTGAAAGAGACGGACGCGGATCGCGGATCGCTGGATTCGCGTGTTGCGCGCGCGTGCCGCCCCTGTTACGCTCGCAGGACGCTCCATCACCGCGCATCCATCATGATCCGCGTACGCCAGGACCTCGTGTATGCCTTCCGGCAACTGCGCCGGCAGCCCGCGTTGTCGACGGCCATCGTGCTGACGCTGGCGCTCGGCCTCGGCGTGAACGCCGCCATCTTCAGCGTGGCGGACGCGGTGCTGTTGAAGTCCCTGCCGGTGAAGGATCCGGAGCAGCTCGTGCTGTTCCAGTGGACGTCCGGACCGCATCCGCGCGTCGAGTACATGACGGGCGAGTTCTGGCGCGATCCCGCGTCGGGCCGCGTCGGCGCGGCGTCGTTTTCCTATCCGTCGTTCGAGCGCTTCCGCACGCGCGGCACGACCCTGTCCACGGTGTTCGCGTCGGCGGAGCTCGGACGCGTGAACGTCAGCTTCGGCGGCGAGCCGGATCTGGCCGAGGTCATGCTCGTCTCGGGCGATTACTACGCGGGCCTCGGCGTGACGGCGATGTCCGGCCGCACGATCGCGCGCGCGGACGACCGTCCGGGCTCCGACATCGTGGCCGTCATCAGCCACGACTACTGGCAGCGCCACTTTGGCGGCGACCCGGACGTGGTCGGCCGCGTCGGGACAGTCGAAGCGCATCCCGTCACGATCATCGGCATCGCGAGTCCGAGCTTCTCGGGCACGATGCACGTGGGTACGTCACCGGACATCGCGGTGCCGCTCGCGGCGCAGGCGGTGCTGCGTCCCAAGGACGAGTACCTGAAAAGTCCTGATTGGTACTGGCTGCAGATCATGGCGCGCCTGAAGCCTGGCGTGTCGTGGTCGCAGGCGCAGGCCGAGATGGGCGTGCTGCTCGGTCAGGGGACCGAGGACATTGGTGACCATCCGCAGTTTCAACTGGCCGCGGGCAATCAGGGCTGGACGACACAGCGGCGCGAGCAGAGCTCGCCGCTGCTGGTGCTGACCGGCGTGGCGTGGCTCGTGCTGCTGATGGCGTGCGCGAGCGTCGCGGGTCTGCTGCTCGCGCGCACGGCCGCGCGCTCGAAGGAGATGGGCATCCGCGCCGCGCTGGGCGCGAGCCGGTGGACGCTGATTCGCCAGTTGTTCACCGAGAGCACGCTGCTCGCGGCGCTGAGCGGCGGCGTCGGCCTGCTGCTCGCGCGCTGGACCAAGGATCTGCTCGCGGCGGGGCTGATTCCGGGGTCGGCGATTCCCGCGGACATCGACGGACGCGTGATGGCGTTCCTCGCGGCCATTTCGCTGGCGACCGGCCTGCTGTCCGGCCTCGCGCCGGCGCTGCGGACGACGCGCGCCGAGACGCTGCGCGACGGCGCGCCCCGGGTGCGCCGCGGCACGCGTTTCGGACCCGATCAGGTCCTCGTCATCGCGCAGGTCGCGCTCTCGCTGATGCTGCTCGTCGGATCCGCGCTGCTGCTGCGGACGCTGCTGAATCTGACGCGCATCGAGACCGGCTTCGAGCAGGAGCGGATCCTCCTCTTCAAAGTGCAGGCCGTGCTCGACGAGAAGAGCGCCGCGGATCTCGCGCCGCGGCTCGTCGAACGCCTGCGCGCGCTGCCGGGCGTCCGCGCGGTGGGCGTGGCCGATCATCATCTGCTGGGCGACAACACGGACCGCATGCGCGTCGAGATTGCCGGCGACGTGCGCGGCATCGAGATGAACGACGCGTACGTGAATCGCGTCGGCGGCGAGTTTTTCAGCGCGATGGGCATCCCGATTCGATCCGGACGGCCCATCGGCCTCCAGGACGTCGCCGGCACGCCGCCCGTCATCGTCGTCAACGAAGCCTTCGTCCGTCAGTTCTTCGCGGGCCGGAATCCCCTCGGACACCGCGTCAACGCACGCGAGGTGGTAGGCGTGGTGGCCGACACGAAGTACGGCAGCCTGCGCGATGACCCGCCGCCGACGATGTTCGTGCCGTCATTCCAGGGACCGGGCGGCTCGTTCGCGTTCCAGATCCGCAGCGACGGATCCGTGGCCGGACTCCCGCCGATCGTCCGGCAGATCGTGCGCGAGATCGCGCCGACGGCGGTGCCCTACGACTTCACGGCGCCGTCGAAGATGATCGAAGACTCTGTGGGACAGGAACGGCTGCTCGCGAATGTGACGTCGTTGTTCAGCGTGCTCGCGCTGCTGCTGGCCAGCCTGGGACTCTACGGATCGACCGCGTACGCCATCGGCCGGCGCACGCGCGAGATCGGCCTCCGCATCGCGCTCGGCGCCCAGCCGGCCGACGTCTTTCAACTGGTCGCCGGTGATAGCCTGCGTCTCTCGCTGACGGGCGCGGCGCTGGGACTCGCGGGTGCGCTCGCGCTGACTGGCCTGATGCGCAACGTGCTCTACGGCGTCACCCCCGCCGATCCGCTCAGCCTCGTCGCCGCGGCGCTCGTCCTCGCCTCCGGCACGATGCTCGCCTGCTGGCTGCCCGCGCGCCGCGCGATGCAGCTCGATCCCACCGTGGCGTTGAAGCTGCCGTAGCGCGCGTCAGCACAGCGGCAGCACGTCGCGCGTACGCCAGTCCGCCGCATCCGCGTCGCTGGACTGCAGCTCGTACAACCGTCGATACAAGCCGCCTTGACGCATCAGCTCGTGGTGCGTGCCGCGTTCGCGGATGCGTCCCTTGTGCATGACGAGGATGCGATCGACGCGTTCGATCGTCGACAGCCGGTGCGCGATCACGATGGCGGTGCGGCCGTCGAGCAGCACGCGCAACGCGTCGCGAATCAGCGCGTCCGTTTCGGCGTCGACGAGCGCCGTGGCTTCGTCCAGGACCAGGATCCGCGGACGCCGCACCAGCGCGCGTGCCAGCGCGATCAGTTGGCGCTGGCCCGCGGACAGCCGCGCGTCGCGCGGCGAGACACGCGTGTCGTAGCCGTGGGGCAGCCGCTCGATGAAGCGGTGCGCGTGGACGGCTCGCGCGGCGTTGCGGATGTCGCGATCGCTGACGTCGGCGCCGAGCCGGATGTTCTCCGCGATCGTCTCACCGAACAACTGGCCGTCCTGCGGCACGATCACGATGTGGGATCGCAGCTCGCGCGGATCCATCGCGCGCACGTCGACACCATCCACGAGGACCCGTCCGCGCTCGACGTCGTAGAACCGCGAGAGCAGCGCGATCATCGTGGTCTTGCCGGCGCCGGTCGCGCCAACGATGGCCACACGCTCGCCCGGCGCGATGCGGACATCGACGTCCTGCAGCGCCCACGACTGGCTGTCTTCGCTCGCCGTGTCATCGTCATCGCGACTGCCTTCGTCACCGATGCGCGAATCGCCGGCGCCGGCGTCGCCGCGATAGCGGAACCAGACATGCTCGAACTCGATGCCGCCTTGCAGGTCGTGCAGGTGGACCGGATGCGCGGGCGCAACGATGGAGGGCTGTGCGTCGAGGACGGCGAAGATGCGTTCGGCGGCGGCCAGCGCGCCTTGCATCAGGTTCGAGCGGTCGCACAACTGCGCAATCGGACGCCAGAACCGATCGGCGCATTGGATGAACGCGACCAGCGTGCCCAGCGTCAGGCCGCCCGCCAGCACGTCGCGTCCGCCGTACCAGAGGATCGAGGCGACCGCCATCGCGCAGAGCACCGCCAGCACCGGCTGCAGCACCGCGTACTGCAGCGCCTGCGCCGTCCGCGCCTCCGTCGTCCCGCGGTTCACTTCGTCGAACGCGGTGATCGTGCGTGCTTCGCGTCGACAGAGCTGGACGACGAGCAGGCCCGAGAGATGTTCCTGCAGGAACGCGTTCAGGCGCGTGGTCCAGTCGCCGGCGTCGCGATGGCGCTGCCGCGCGGCGCGCCGGAAGCGTCCGCTGACGAAGAGCAGCAGCGGCGTGAGCAGGAACGTGACCAGCGTCAGCCGCACGTCGAGCGCGAGCATCAGGCCGATGAGCGCGATGATGCTGGCGATGTCCGCGAGCGTGCTGACCATGCCGGTCGTGAACAGCGCCTTGATGGCCTCGACGTCGGCGGTGAGCCGCATCATCAGCTCGCCCGCGGGATGGCGATCGAAGAACGCGAGATCGAGCCGCTGCAGGTGCGCGTGCAGATGGCGGCGCAGCGCGGTGAGCACCTGCTGGCCGCCCAGATCCAGCACCAGCGCGTACGCGTGGCGGACGATGGCGGCGAGCAGGATTACGGCAAGATACACCGCGCTCGCGGCGGTCAGGCCGCCGACGTCGCGGTTGGCGACGTACGTGTCGATGGCGACCTTCATCACGTACGGACCGACGAGATCGAGCACGGCCAGGAGGACGCCGAGGAACAGCGCGCGCGCGGCCGCGGGGAGGTGCGGACGCAGGAATGCCGTCAGGCGCAACGCGAGATGGCGTTGCGCGGGACTCGCAAGCGTCGACCGTACGGTGGACGTCGCGCTGGATGCGGCGGCGGAGGCGCCGGTCATGCGAAATGCTCCACGTCGGCTTCGAGCTGCTGGCGGCGGGCGGCGGCCGCGTACGCGCCGCCGTGCCGGATCAGGTCATCGTGCCGGCCCTGTTCGACGATGCGGCCGTCGCGCAGGAGGACGATCGCGTCCGCGGCCTGCGCCGTCGACACGCGGTGCGTGATCAACAACGTGGTGCGCGGCGGCGAGGACCGCCGCAGGCGATCGAGGATGCGGTGCTCGGTGTCCGCGTCGACGGCGGAAAAGCAATCGTCCAGGATCAGGATCGGCGGCGCCGGCGCGAGCGCGCGCGCGAGCGTCGCGCGCTGACGCTGTCCTCCCGAGAGACACGAGCCGCGCTCGCCGACGGCGGTGTCCAGGCCGTGCGACAGCTCGCCCGGATCGTCCGCCAGCCTGGCGATGTCGACCGCCGCGTCGACGCGGTCGCGCACGCGCTCGACGGCGGACGTCGACGACAGGCCCAGCGCGACGTTGTCGCGGACCGTGCCCGAGAACAGGAACGGCTCCTGCGGCACGAAGCCGATGTGCGCGCGCAGGAACGGCGCTGGCAGCGAGCGGACGTCGCGGCCGTCCACGAAGATCGTGCCCGGCGGCGGCTCGTGGACGCGCGCGATCAGCGACGCGAGCGTGCTCTTGCCCGAGCCGTTCGGACCAACGATCGCCAGCGTGGTGCCCGCGGGAACGCGAAGATCGACGTCGCGCAGCACGGGCGCTTCGTCGTAGGCGAACGTCAGGCCGCGCAGCTCGATGTCACCCGCGATCCGCCCAGTGTCGAGCGGTGCGTCGAGCGGCGCGCGGTCGCCGCGTGCGGACTCCGCTTCGGCCCGGAGATCGAGGACGGCGTCGATCCGCGCCATCGACACGTCGCTGCGCTCGACGAATCCGACGATCGACCCCAGCGCAATCGCGGGCGCCTGCACCAGCGACGCGTAGCCCAGGAAGGCGACGAGGTCGCCGACGCTCATCGCGCCGTCGATCACCGCACGTCCCCCCAGCCACACCAACACCACCGCGCCCGCGCCCATCGTCATCTGTATCCCCAGATTCACGTGCGCGAAGGAGGAGACGAGCCGCCGGTTGCACGCCTCGTACTCGCGCGTGGCGGCGTCGAACCGCTGGATTTCGTGCGCTTCCAGCGCGCAGGCCCGGACGACGCGTGCCGAGATCAGGTTTTCCTGGACGAGCGACGTGACGGTCGCGGATTGCTGCTGCGTCGCGGACACGGTGTCGCGCAATCGCGGCTCGACGTGGTGGACGAGCGTGAGCACGACGACGAATGGCGCCAGCGTGATCGCGAGGAGCCACGGATCCAGGAGCGCGAGCAGCACCAGTGCGCCGAGGGCGGTGACGAGTGCGGCGAGGTGGCCGATCAGGTCGAGCGCGGCGCACGCCGTCGGGATGTCGCTCGTGAGTCGATCCATCAGATCGCCGACGCGCAGGGCGTCGGAGCAGCGCGCGGGCAGCCGCGCGAGGTGCGAGAACAGGTCATGCCGCAGGTCGGATTCGAGACGCGCCCTGAGCACGATCAGCGTCGCGCTGGCGGCGTACCGCACGGCCGCGCCCGCGGCGGCGACGAGGATGAGCAGGGCAGCCGCGCGCCACAGCTTGTCGGCGGTGACGCCGGTCTGCAGGTCGTCGATCGCCGATCGCAGGATCCAGGGCAGCGCCAGCGACGCGGCCGTGCCGGCGAGCAGGCAGACGGCGGCCAGGACCAGGCGTGTGCGATGCTCCCGCAGACGCGGCAGCAGGCGGCGGAGATGGATCATGCGCCGTATGTCGGTCGAGCCGCGATCGCGGCCGTGCGTGTGCGGCCGGACCGCTAGCAGGATGAATCGGGCGAGAGCGGACGCGCCGGGTTCGCGCGGGCGGACGAGGCGAACAGCGGCAGGAACAGATAATGCGCGCGCAGGCGATCGAGCGCCGCGGCGATCGATGCATCCGATGCACGGAGCAGGATCTCGTCGCGTGTCAGGCCCGTCAGCGTCCAGCGCAGGATTGCGAGGCCGGCGCCGTCCCGATCAGGGCCGATCGTGTCGAGGCCGAGGCCGTCCAGTCCCGCGCGCGGGATCGACGCGATCTCGCGCGACCAGCGGACGATCGTCTCGACCGCATCGTCGCCGGGCGCGTGCGTGCGTACCAGATCGAGGATCGACTCGCGCGTCGAGACGTTCATCAGTAGCGCGAGGAACAAGCGGTGATCGGGCTCGCCGACGAGACGCCGGAGATGCGCGATCAGCGCGCGGCGGCTTTCTTCCTGGATGGCGGCTGTCAGCGCGGGCGTGTGGCGCGGAAAGCGCGCGGCCGCGGCCGTCAGCGCGGGCTCGAACGCGCGGCTGCCCTTCACCCGCAGTGTGAACAGCGCTTCGAACACCGTCTCGATGGGCGCGTACGAGACGAGATCGAGCGCGAGCGAGGTCAGGTCCGGCGCGTTGACGCGGATCAGCAGATCCAGCGCCTGCAGCCGCTTCTTCGTCAGCGGTCCGCTCGCGGTGGGATCCACCGCGAGGCCGGGCGGGTAGTAGACGTACTCGGGACCGTGCTCCTCCTCGTGATGCGTTCGCACCACCAGCGTGACGCTGGGCATGTCCAGATGGAACAGCGAATGAATCAGCGCCTCGCCTGGATCGATCCGCCGCACCGCGCCGCACTGAAGCAGCTCGGACGCACGCAGCGTCAGGGTGCCCGTCACGAACCGCGGATCGCCCGCATCTTCCGGATGGAACGAGAACGTCGACTGCAGGCTCGATCCGGCGAGGACGGCAAACGCGCCCGCGAACCCGTGCTGGTGGATGGCCGTCGTGCCGGTGTGCCAGAACAGCGCGTCGATGCGGAAGCGATCCGCATGGAACAGCGTCAGCGACGGCTGGCCGAAGCTGTCGTCCGATCGGCCCTGTTCGGGCACCGCGTCGGTCGTGACGAGCCAGCGGAGGATGTCGGACGGCGTCACCGCGCGGTGCAGCGCACGGCGTTCCAGCGCGGCGGCGCAGACGGCGGCGAACGCGGATCCGCGTATCCCCGCCGACGCGGACACGCGTGCGATCTCCGCGCCGAGATCCGCGATGATCGCGACGAAGTCCGTCGCGTCCGGCGCGCGGCCGACGTTAGATGTGGCGGCGTCTGATCGAGCCGCAGCCGCGATGCGCGTCTCGATCATGAGACCCTCAGCTCCGCGCGGCCGACGTCCTGCTGCGGCGCGCCGATCGTGCGGCCGGCCGGTCGCTGCGCGGCGGCCGGCGGACGCTTGCGGACGGCGAGCGACAGATAGCGTTCTTCCTCCCGCATCATCAGGCCGTTCTCGACGAAATCGCGCAGCAGGCCATCCACCTGCGCGTCGGTCGTGCCGAACGACGCCTGCATGACGCGATCGATCGAGGCGCGCGATCGGTGTGCGTGGCAGTGCGCGTACAGCGCCGCCGCGGCTTCGCCGAGGACGATCCGCAGCGGCTCGCCGCGCGCGGATGCGTGCCACGGGCGGCTGTCGTGCAGGACGGCGAAGCCGGGGCCCTGCTCGTAGGTCAGCACCGGCGGGCGATCCTTCCACGCGTCGCGCCATTCGCGGAACGCCGTGATCGCGGGCTCGATGTAGGACGTGTCCCCGCGCTCCGCGACGGGTTCGAAATACGCGCCCAGGCGGTCCATGTCGATCGACGCGGGGAACATCGCCTCGTACACCTTGAACGGCCGCAGGCGCAGGCCGTACGCGTGCGGCGCCGACACGTACGGGCTGAAGCGTTCGAAGACGACGGGGCAGACGTCGACGGGCGGCGAGAGGTGGAACAGCAGCCGCAGCAGCGTGTCGAGATCCTGATAATGCCGCGGCTCCTCGCCCGGGAACCCGTACAGGATGTTCCAGAACGGCTCGATGCCCGCCTCCTTGCAGCTCTTGAGGAACTGGACGTTCTGGATCGCGGTGACGCCCTTCTTCATCAGGCGCAGCACATCGGTGTTGAAGCTCTCGATGCCGGGCTGGATGCGGCGCACGCCGGCGGCGGCCATCAATTGGACCTGTTCGTCCGTGAGGTTCGATTTCACTTCGAAGAACAGGTTCAGATCGAGGTCGTCCCGCGCGAGCAGCGGGAACAGCTCGCGGCAGTAGTTCATGTCGAGGATCTTGTCGACGGCGAGCACGTTGAGGCAGCGGTAGCGGCGCGCCATGCCGACGACTTCCTCGTACACGCGCCGCGGCGACTTGCTGCGGTAGCGCATCGCTGTGCCGTTCAGGCCGCAGAACGTGCAGTGGTGCTTCTCGCCCCACCAGCAGCCGCGCGAGCATTCGATCGAAATCGACACCGGCAGCCGCTTGTCCACGCCCGCGCGCCGCATCTGCCGGAAGTAGTCGTCGTGATCCGGCGCCGGCACCGCATCCATCGGATCGACGAGCGCCGCGGCGTGCGACGCGACTGGCGCCGGTCGATCACGTGTCGCCGCCGAGCGGACGCCGGCAATTCCGTCGGCGCCGCCGGCGTCGCCGTCGACCTCAGTATCCGGCGCGGACGCGAGCCGCGCGAGCAGCGCCATGAAACGATCCTCCGCCTCGCCCTGGACGACGTAGTCCGCCCACTCGAACGCGCGCAGGAACTCGTCGCCCATGTCCGCGTCGACGCCGCCGCCGCCGAAGACCGTCGCGACGCCGGGCGCGGCCGCCTTGATGCGGCGCGCCAGCAGCGCGGAACTGCACGTCTGCGCGTGCGTGACCGTGAAGCCGGCGACGCGATATCGCGTCCAGTCGATCTCGCGCATCACGTCGTCCACGAACGGCGCCACCGCGTCCGCCACCGCGCGCGCAGCCTCTTCGGATCCGCGGCAGTGCTCGATCAGCTCGCCGATCACATGACGCCCGACGTCCGTCGCGCGCAGGTCGTCCCATCGGTTCGCGAGGCGGCCGGTGACGCCGAACAGCTCGGCGGAGAAGAACCACTCCGGATACAGCGCGGAGCGGTTGGCGATGTGCTCGTACAACTCGAAGCCGATGCGCTCACTGAACCGCACGTTCAGATAGAACACGTCGACATCCCAGCCGGCGCGCGCCGCGCACGGCTTGAGGATGCTGAGCGCGGTCGACGGCAGCGTGATGGAGTTCCACGGCATCGACACGAGGGCGAGGCGCGGACGCGTCATGGTGGCGTCGGGTGCAGACATGCGGTCTCTCGCGATCCCTCTCGCAATCTTTCGCGATTCTCTCTCGCGATTCTCTTTTCGCGCCGGGCCGCCGCTCAGGCGGTCAGTGTGCCGATCGGCGCGCGCCGCGACCGCGACTCGCCTGCGTCGGCGGCGCGCGGACGCAGGCCGGAGAGGCCCGTGTCGATCAGGCCGGACTCGGCGAAGGCCGCCAACTGTTCCCAAAGCGGTGTGAGGGGCAGCGTCCGCCAGCCCTGGACGAACGTGTCCAGGCACGCGGCGACGCTGAAGAAGCCGTTGAACCGCTGCAGCAGGGGATACATCAGATCCGCGTCCACCATGCGGTAGCTGCTGACGCCGCGCGCGGAGAGATGGACGAGCGCGATGCGCGGCGTCCGCTCGGCGGCGCGCCACACAGCGTCTTCAGGCATCTCGCCCGACTGGTTCCACATCTGCAGCGGACGATCGATCCGGTACTCCAGACGGACCGCCTGCACCGCGTCCTGCCGGAAGCGCGGACGCGCGTCGAGCCAGGACGCATCGCGTGGGAGGCCCGCGTCCGCGGGCGCGCGCAGCACCGGCCACGGCGCCGCGTGCGTCGGCGGATGCGAGAGCAGCGAGGCCTTGGCTTCGAGCCGGAACACGTCGCACAGCAGCGGACGCAGCCAGTCGTGCGGACACAGCTCCTCGACGAGCGGTCCCATGATCCCTTGCTGATCCGAGAGCACCGCGTCGTACGTGTGGCTCTCGCCGTACATCAACCCGTGCCGCTCCCACACGAGCGTGCCGAGGCGGATGCAGAGATCGACCGGTCGCTCGAACGCGTGCGTCCAGAGCAGGCGCGCGGTCTTGGGATAGCGTCCGAAGAAATCGACGCCATGTCCGATCAGCCGCGCCGCCACCATCTCGTGGACCGGGAAGGTGTCGTTCTTGAACACGGCCCGCGGCGCGATGTCGGAGAACACGCTGCCGTCTTCCGCGATCGACCGCGACATCGCCGTGTCGGGGATGATCGAGGTCTGATACAGATTGATGTTCATCCCGCGCCGCAGCAGGAAATCGATCGATTCGGCGAAGGATTGATAGTTGTCGCGCGGCAGGCCGATGATCAGATCCGCCGCGCCGGTCGTCGGCACCTGCTGCGTCTTGAACGCGTCGAGGTGGCGATCGAAGCTGTCGATATACCACTTCGCGCGGCCGACGCGCGTCAGCACGTCCTTGTTGGTGCTCTGCAGGTCGACTTCGACCGAGACGTTGGCTTCGCGATAGAGATCGAACAGCTCGTGGTCGAAGAAGTCCTGATTGTGATAGCAGACGATGGCGGTGCGCGATTGATAGCGGCGCTTCTCGGCGATGATGTGGCGCAGGAGATCCTTCGCCGTGCGCTTCTTGAAGCCGAACATCGCGTCGACGATCCACAGCCGGTTCACGTGGCGCGAGATGATCCAGGACAGCTCCGCGAGCACGCGCTCCTGCGAGAACTCGAACCGCAGCGGCGTGCCGTTCCCCCACTGACAGTACGAGCACTGCATGTAGCAGCCGCGATAGGTCTCCACGAAGGCGCGCGGGAAGGCGCCCGCCGCGTCGGAGCCGTGGCGATCGAACAGATCGTCCGGGACCCAGCCGGTGAGGTACGGCGATGCCAGCTCGCACAGATCGCGGATCGGCGGCCGCGGCGCTTCGTGGACGACGGCCGTGCCGTTCCACCAGCTGCAGCCCGGCACGCCCGCCAGCGACGCCCCGTCCTGCACCCGCTTCACGATCTCCGTCATTGTCACTTCGCCTTCGCCGCGGACGGCCGCGGTGACGTGTCCGCTGTCCAGCCACGGCGTGACGGCGCTCACCGTGGCCATTTCCGGACCGCCGACGATGATGGCGATGCGCGGGTAGAGACGGCGGGTGATGGCGATCAGCTCCCAGACATTCAGGTGGCTCCAGAGATAGGTCGAGAACGCGATGATGTCCGGGCGGACGGCGTCGACGCGCGCAAGGTAGCGCCAGATTTCGCCGTTCTTGCGGCTGTACGCGTGCATCCGCTCGCTGTCGAGGCTGAGGATCTCGATCCCGGCGTGGCTGGTCTCCGGCGTGGCGGCCAGATGGGCGGCCAGGCAGTAGTTCGCCAGCGGGAATTCGAGCGGGACGGCAACGAGGAACAGCTTCACCACAGCTCTCCCGTGTTGGAGGTTGCCGAGTCGGCGCGTCGACGCGAGGTGGCGCGTCCAGGGCGCGGTGCGCGTGAATCCCTCGCGGGCCTGACGCGTCCAAAGCCGGATCGTGAGCGAGCGAACGTGAGCGAGTGGAGATCGTGAGCGGCCCGAATCGTGAGCGAGCAGAGATCGTGAGCGAAGCGTGAACAAAATCGCGAGCGGAATATTCACGATATCACAGGTGGTACGCGGCCGGTCATCGCGCCGCGCGCCTGCGCGCAGATGTGCGACCGGTACGCTGTGGCGCGGGTCCGGGCAGGCTGCCGCCCGGATCGACTCCCTCTTCGTGCCGGGGGCCGCGCGTCAGCCGTGGCTCACGCGCGGATGCGCAGCTTCCAGTCGCGCATCGCCTGCGTCGAGGCGTCCGCCAGCCGATCCCACGCCAGCGCGTCGTGATCGAGGCAGACGAACGAACAATGTCCTTCCATCAGCAGCACTCCACGATCCGCACAGCAGCGCTCGAACATCTGACGCGCGTCCAGATCCTCGGCCACGTCGGGCGCGTACCGGAACTCGAACAGCCGTCCGCCGAGCAGCGCGCGGCAGGACACGATCGCGTCCACGCCCGTCGCCTGCGCCGCGTCCTGGAACAGCGACACCACACGCGTGCCAATCGCGGCGAGCGCGGCATAGCCCTGGCGCTCTTCCATCAATGCCGCCGTGATCAGCGCCGCGTGTACCGAGACGCACTCCTTCGAGAACGTGCCGCCGATCCGCGTCGCTCGTGCGGCCGCGTCGAAGTCGCGGTGCTGCACGAGGACGGAGATGGGGAAGCCGTTCCCGATGGCCTTGCCGAGCACCGTGAGGTCCGCGTCGATATCCGTCCGCACGTACGCGCTCGCGGAGGTCGCACGTCCCGCGGTCTTGGTTTCATCGACGATGACGACGATGCCGCGGCGGCGGCAGAGATCGATGGCGCGGACGATTGTCTCGCGCGACGTCAGCTCGATCTGGTACGCGTCAATGACGAACGCGCCGAAGACGTCCGTCGACGTCAGCCGTTCGAGCGGCGCGGGATCGAAGTCCAGCCAATTCGCCGCCGCTTCGTCTCCGGCGGCGCCGCGCATGTGGCGGTCGAAGCGCAGCGCCGTGCGGCGCGGCGATCCCGGCAGCTCGTTCCAGTTCGGCGTCGACGCGAGCTGGACGTCGTGCCAGCCGACGTATCCGCAGCGGATGACGCCCTTGCGTCCCGTGTGCAGGGCCGCGAGGCGCAGCGCGCCAGTGACGGCTTCCGAGCCCGTCTTGCAATAGCAGACGACGCGGGCGTGCGGTGTGTCGCGCAGGACGAGCGACGCGTACTCCTCGTGCGCGGACGTCAGCGTCGGCAGCATCACGCCGTCGCGCAACGCATCGCCGAGCCGGCGTGTGAACTCGACGTTGCCGTGGCCGATCGACACGGGGCCCATGCCGAGGACGAAGTCCACGTACGGCGTGCCGGCGTCCGTGTAGACGAGGCCGCCGCGGCCGCGCTGGAACCGCAGCTCGGATCCGTCCGTGCGGAAGAAGCGCAAGCCTCCCGCCACTGGCTGCGGACGCGCCACGCTGGACACCGGACCGTCGGAGCGCACTGTGCGGACCTCCTGTCGCGCGAAGAAACGGAGAACGGAAGCGGACGGGACGGACGGGAGCGGATGTGATCCGACGCAAGCGGACGTGAGCGGATCTCGAAGCTCGTCAAGCACGACGCGTGGATCGGCGTCGCGTCAACGTGCGGCGGACGCGGGTCAGCCGCCGAACTGACAGGCGCAGACCGGATAACAGGACCGGCAGATGCTCTGGATGCCGCGCGCCGACACTGCATGCGTCGCTTCGGATGGAAGGAACGAATGCTCGGGGCCGCCCATCAGGATCCGGTTCCGCTGCCAGTCCGCGCTCTTCGACCGCGCCGGGTTCGAGGCGTGCACCTGATGAATGGCGCTGATGGCTTCGGTCGCGTCCACGACCGCGGCCTTGCGCGTCCGCGCCGAGTACGTCATCCACGCCGACCAGTATTCATGTCCCACCACGAACGGCGGCAGCGACGTCCAGAGACGTTTCGGAAACACGAAGTAATCGTGCCCGGGATGCAGATCGCCGCTCTCGCGTGTCCGCGCGTGCAGCGCGTCCTCCCAGCCGGGCGAGAAATCAATCGCCTCGCGGATGTCGAGATTGATCCGGCGTCCCGTGATCAGCACGCGCGGCCGCCACGCGCGGACGCGGCGGACGGTGTCGACGAAGTTTCGCGTGAGGATGATGTCGGTGTTGACGAACGCCAGCACGTCGTGCGCGGCGTCCGTCTTCACGGCGTCGAACGCGCTGCTGAGCAGCGGGACGCCGGCATCGGACGTGTCGACGTGCGGGAGGTGTCGCGCGCCATTGGACGCAGCGAACGCGCGCACGCCCGGATCGTCGCCGACGAGGATCACTTCGCAGTCGCGCAGCCGCGTCCAGCTGCGGATCGCGTTCGCCTGCGCGCCGGCGGCGGCGCCATCGAATCCCTTCGGCACCGTGAAGATCGTGATCATCGCCATCACCCGCGCGATCGTTTGCCGTCTCTTCGTGTGAGACGCGCGCCGCGCGCATGGATCACGTCGCGCGCGGCCTGCGCTCGAAGCACCGTCGTCAGACGAGCATAATCCCGTCCGGGTGCTTTGCGCGCGATCGTGTCGCTGTTCGGTACGGGCAAGCGATGACGCGTCAGCATCATGTGCTCGACCGTGTGCGCGCGACCAACGTCCGAGTCAAACCGCACACCGACATGCAACAGATCGTTGTTTGTGATGTCGAGAGCGGAGTCCTGTCTTGACGCGATCCGGAGCGTGCAGTATTCTGGCCGCTCATTGAAGGTGCTGGACGTTCCGCTGGCAACGCCATCTCACGCCACGCGGAGCCGGAGTTCCCCCGACGCGTGCAGGCGCATCGGCTGCGCGGTCCAATTCCGAGGCGAGCCCCCACCCGGTCCGCCCGCCTCCCAAGGCCGCCGCAGAGCACGTCGACCTGTCCGCAAGACCGTCCGCGCCGTTCGATCGTTCCGGCTGCTCCGACCGCTCCGTTCGTTTCGTCCGCTCGTCTGCGCCGTCCGTTCTCGATCCGTTGTCGTCGATCCGCTCTTGAATGCGCCGCCCGATCGCGCGTCGCGATCGATTCCCTCTGGGACGATCTCGCGTGCGCGTGGACGGTTCGCGCTCCACCCGAGCGCGCATCCGGTTCGAGCCGGGCCGCGGCGTTGCCGCGTCCATCGAGCCGCTCTTTCTACGACACGACGCCCGCCGGGAGGCACGCATGGCCAGGACGTATTTACCGGTCATCAACGAATCCAAGGGCGGCGGCTGCGGCTGTTCCACGCACCACGACTCCGATCACGACGTCAAAGTGCGTCAGTTGCAAGAGGAGCTGCAGCAGGTCGTCGCCACGTCGCACGCGCGCATTCGCGAAGGACAGCCCGCGCCCGGCCCCGCCCACGCCGCGCCGACCCCGCGGGCCGGCGCCGACACCTCCAGCTTCGTGCTCTCCCGCGAAGAGCCGCTGCCGCTCGTCTCTGAGATCACCTGTCATCACCTGCGCGGCAAGCACATGTGGGTCGGCGTCCGGCGCGCGTCGCTTGCCGTCTTCAACGACGCCGAGCATGGCGTCATGGAACTGCTGACGACGGGCTTGACGCCGCGGGCGGCGACGCAGCGCATCGCCGCGGAGCGTGGCCAGTCCGAAGCGGCCGCGTGGGCGCTCGTCTCGCGCGTCATCGGACAGATCGCGCAGAACGGCTTCCTGGAGCCGATCCAGGGCTACACCGAAGTCAAGACCTCGTATCCCGGCCGCTTCGCGCGCTTCCATCTGACGAAGGCCTGCCAGCTCGAATGCATCCACTGCTATGCGGACTCGAGTCCGCACGTCGATCGATCCAACGAGCTCTCGACGGAGCGCTGGATGCAGCTCGCGCGAGACTTCCGCGCGAACGGCGGCGAGAAGGTGCTCTACACCGGCGGCGAAGCGCTGATCCACAAAGGCTGTGTGCCGATCATGCGCCTGAGCAAGGAGATCGGGCTCTATCTGACGCTGTTCACGAACGGCCTGCTCGTGCCGCGCTACATCGATGTCATCCAGGAGCTGTGCGATCAGGTCCAGGTGAGCCTCGACGGACCGGACGCGCCGACGAACGACATCATCCGCGGCAAGGGCACCTACGGCAAGATCCTGCACGCCGTCGATCTGCTCGCGGAGCGCAGGGTGCCCGTCCGCATCGGCATGACCGTCATGCTCGAGAACTGGGCGGCGTGGAAGGAACAGTTCCTCGCCTTCGCCTCGCGCTTCGACGGGACCTCGGTCGAGTTTAAGCTGTCCTTCGGCATCACGCCGTACGGCCGCGCGAAGGACATGGGCTCCATTCCGGTCGAGGAAGTGCGTCCGGTCGCGCAGGCGTTCATGGAGAAGATGAACGGCGCGACGGGGCCGAAGATCACGCGCGTCATTCCGGGCTGCGGCTATGGCGATCAGCTCGTCATCGGCCCCGACGGAACGGTCTATCCGTGCCATCTGCTCGACGCGCCGCTCTGCCACGTGGACGATCGCACGGTGCCCGACGTGATCGGGCTGCTGCGGCAGGTGTCGGGCATGTTCGACGTCGATCACGTCGAGGGCTGCAACACCTGTGACATCCGCTATCTGTGCGGCGGCATGTGCCGCGTCGTGCAGGGCGGCGTCACCGGCAGCCGGCTCGTGACGATGTGTACGGCGGATGAAAAGGCGCGCAAGTTGGGCAATCTTGTCGATACCTACGCGCAGCAGAGCGCGTGAAGAGATGCAGCGATCGGAATGATGTCAGAAAGGAGAATGGCATGGCGAATCCGCAAGAGATGAACGAGCCGGATGTCCAGCGGCTGCCCGAGGCCTCCGTCGAATTGCTGGACCAGGACGCGTTTCGGATTCAATTGGAGCGGCTGTCACAGGACGCGCTCTACGACCAGGGCGTCGCGACCGCGTCGGGCCAGGGGTGCATCAGCAGCCCCTCCGGACCGACCTGCTAGCGGCGATCGAGGCGAAGTCGCGGGCCGGCGCCATCATCGCCGCCGGCGCGCAGCCGACGGCGTCAGCCGGCCCGGGCTTCGTGTCTGTTGCGGCGCGTCCTCGCGTCGGCCGGCGTGCGATCCGCATCGCCGCGGCGCGCGGCGGCGCCAGGAGATCCGTTCCGATGACGGCACCCGGCCACACCCTGGATCGCCAGACCCTCGTCGAGGCGCTGCTGGCTCCCCTCACGCCACACGCGTTCCTCGCGGACTACTGGGAGCGCGACTCCCTGCTGCTCGCCGGCGACCGCACGCGCGGCGCGGGCTGCCTTTCCGTCGACGACGTCGAATATCTCTGCTACTCGCTGCCGCGCTGCGAGCGCGACTGGCTGCGCCTGATCAAGGACGGCAAGGAACTGCCCGAGCACCTCTACGCGACGCGCGAGGGCATGGTCGATCTCGCGAAAGTGTGGCGCGCGTACGAGGCGGGCTTCACCATCCAGCTCTCGAAGATGCACAAGCGCTGGAAGCCGGTCGCCGCGATCTGCCGCGCGCTCGAACAGACGCTGACGCGCGCGGGTGTGCTGCTCACCAGCCGGACCGGCGCGCACGTCTATCTCACGCCGCGCGGGACGCAAGGCTTCCACACGCACTACGACTATCACGATGTCTTCGTGCTGCAGGTGGACGGCCGCAAGCGCTGGCACGTCCATGAATGGGTCGGCAACTATCCGCTCGAACGCCGCTCCGCCGACGCGCCTTCGGACGTCATTCCGCCCGTCAAGCAGGATATCGTGCTCGAGCCGGGCGATCTGCTGTACATCCCGCGCGGCGTCTATCACGACGCGCGCGCGACCGAGGACGATCACTCGCTGCACATCACCTTCAGCATGTTCCCGGCGACGTGGGTCGATCTCATTCAGAAGCTCCTGCCGTCGGCTTCGGCCCTGCGCGCGCCGCTGCCCGTGCATCTCGCCGGCGCCGTCTCCGGCGCGTCCGCGCCGGCGGGCGAGGACGATCTCGCGCGCGTGGTGACGGACCTGAAGGATCGCCTCGACGCGCTCGTGTCGCACGGCGGCGTGGCGAAAGGCGTCCTGCAGATCGGCGAGGATTTCCTCGCCAACATCGACGCGGTCCCGGCCGCCGGCCTCTCGCAGTGGGGCGGCGACGTCGAGATCGGCGCGGACACGGAGTTGGAGAAGCGCGCCGGCATGCTGGCGCACTGCGTCAGCAGCGGCGAGTCCGCACGCCTGATCTTCCAGGGATCGGCGTTGAAGGGCCCGGCCGCCCTCGTGCCGACGTTCGAGTTCATCGCCGCGCACGATCGCTTCAGGCCGCGGGACCTGCCCGGCCGCCTGACTACCGACATGAAAGTGCGGGTCGTGCGCGAGCTCGTGAAGGACGGCCTGCTGCACGCCGCCGCTCCGGACGTCGACACCGAGCCGTAGCCCTCGCCGGCCGCGCGTCCACCCGACAGGCGGGCCTGCAGAGGAGGACGAAGGCCGGCGGTCACGCGTCCGGCACGCGTGCGCCGGCGCATCGCGGTCGGGGACGAGAGAGGACGCATGCACGTTTCCGTACTGGGACTCGGAAAAGTGGGCCTCGGCCTCGCCGCCTGCCTGCGCGCCGCCGGACACGACGTGGTGGGCGTCGACGCGGACGAGCGCCGCGTCCGCGAGATCCGCGCGCGAACGATGGCCGCGCCAGAGCCCGGACTGCTCGAACGCCTCTGGGGCGACGCCGGCAGCTTCGACGCGTCGGCCGACGTGAGCGACGCCGTCCACCGCACGCGCGTCACGTTCGTGGTCGTGCCGACGCCGAGCGACGCGGCCGGCGGCTTCTCCCTGCACCATGCGTTGACCGCGTGCGACCAGGTCGGCCGCGCGCTCCGCACCTCCAGCAGCCATCACGTCGTTGCGCTGGTGAGCACCATCCTGCCCGGCGCGAGCCGCGGGGAGATCGTCCCCGCGCTCGAAGCCGCGTCCGGAAAGCGCATCGGCGAAGGCGTGAGTTACTGCTACAACCCCGCGTTCATCGCGCTGGGCGACGTGATCAACGGCTTCGAGCGGCCCGATTTCGTGCTGATCGGCGAAGCGACGCCGCGCTGCGGCGACGCCGTGGAGCGCGTCCATCGATCGATGATGCGCAACAGCGCCGCGGTGATCCGGCTGGATCCGGTCGAGATCGAGATCGCGAAGATCGCGTCGAATACGCACGACGCCTGCCGCGTGGCGTTCGCGAACATGCTGCTCGCCGCCTGCTCGGAGACGCCGGGCGCCGACGTCGATCGCGTGACGGACGCGCTCGCGCACCGCATCGGCCGCCGGTTCCTGCGCGGCGCGGTGCCGTTCGGCGGTCCGTGCTGGCCGCGCGATAACGTGGCGATGACCGCGTTTCTCGATCGCCTCAACGCGCCGAGCGGTCTCCCGCAGGCCGTGCAGCAGATGAACGCGGACCACGGCCGCTACATCCTCGACAAGATCCTGCGCCTGTCCGGGCCGCGTCAGCGCGTCGGCCTCCTCGGCCTGTCCTACAAGCCGGGCACGCCCGTCCTGGACGAGGCGTTCGGCATCCAGCTCGCACGGTGGCTGGCCGATGCGGACCGCGACGTGATCGTGTGGGATCCGCTGGCGCAGGACGAAGCCCGCGGCATCCTGGGCGACAGCGTCCGCTACGCCGGCTCCGCGCAGGCGTGCCTCGCCGGCGCGACGCTCGTCGTGCTGGCGAATCCCATCGCTTCGTCGGTCGACTGGTCCGCGGGCGCGCACGCGACCGTCGTGGATTGCTGGCGCTGCCTGTCCGCGGAGGATGCGGCGCGCGTCGCGACGTACGTGGCGCTCGGCCGCGGCGCGCCGGTGGCGGAGCGCCCGCGCGATCCCGTGATGCAGTGGTAGGCACGGAGACACGCGTCATGTCCGAGGAACTCCGCACGGCGTTCGAGATCCAGCGCTTCGTCGTCCTGCCCGGATTGCTCCCCGGCGGCGTGCTGCGCGTCGCCCACGAACACGCCGTCAAGCGCGCGGCGGCGGTGTCACTCCAGACCGACCAGCAGGATCGGCAGGTGCCCGGCACGCCGGCCGTCTACGGCGACGCCGTGATGGAGCGGCTGATGGTGCAGATCCAGCCGTTGATCGAGCGCGTCGCGGACCGCGCGCTGTATCCGACGTACGCCTACTTCCGCGTCTACAAACACGGCGACGTGCTGCGTCCGCATCGCGATCGCGGTGCCTGCGAGATGACACTGAGCGTGAACCTCGGCGCCGTGCCCGACACGCCGTGGCTGCTGTGGATCGAAGATCCGGACGGACGCGTCGACGTGTCGGATGATCGCGCCGGCGCAGTCGCTGGCGCAGTCGGGGGCGCGGGCGATGGCGAGGGCGATGGCGAGGCAGTGAAGCCGGCGCGCGGGATCGCCGTGGATCTGCATCCAGGCGACGCGGTGTTGTTTCGCGGCATCGAGCGGACGCACTGGCGCGACGCCTACGACGGCGAGGCGGCGGTGCAGTTGTTCCTGCACTATGTCGATCGCGACGGGCCGTATCGTGAATGGAAGTTCGACAAGCGGGCGCATTTGGGCTGCGGCGCGTGACGCGTCCTGGACGGAGTCGAATGTGAGCACGCACGAGTGCGCGGACGTCTTCCAGGCGATTGGCGACGAGGTCGCGCGGACGTGGGCGAGAACGGGCTTTCGCGACGAGGACTTCCCGGCGATTGCGACCGACGTGCTCGCGCGCGCGGCGGTGGCGCGGCACGTGTCGGCCCGGGACGTGCTGCGCTACGTGATCGAGACGCCGACGCTGCCGTTCCAGCAGAACGACGGATCGCGCTTCGGCGAGCCGCCCGTCGGCGTCTACTGGCATCCACGCTTCTACGTCGAAGCGCTGTTCTGGCTGACCGGCACCGCGACGGCGCACAATCACGCCTTCGCCGGCGCGTTCGCCGTGCTGGACGGGCAGTGCATCCACACCGAGTATGCGTTCACGCTGGAGGAGGAGCATCCGGACGAGATCGCGTTCGGCGCGATTGCGCTGACGGACAGCGCGCTGCACGCGACCGGCCACGTCGAGACGATCGAGCCCGGCGACGCGTTCGTCCACGCCGTCTTCCACGTCGGCCGCCCGAGCGCGTCGCTCGTCGTGCGGACGCATTCCAAGTCGGTCGGCGCGGGCCGCCAGTACATCCCACCGGGTCTGCGCGTCGGCCCGGCGTTCGAGGACCAACTGTCGCGGCGCCGGCTGCAGGCGCTTGGATTGCTGCTGCAACTCGCGTCCGCGGACTATGAATCGGCGGCGCGACAGGTGATGGACGCCGGCGGCCTGCGGACGGCGTTCAATGTGCTGCAGCAGCTCACCGATCTCGCGCCCCTCAGCCCGATGCGCGCGCCCATCGTCGCGCACGCGACGACGAGGTGGGGCGCGTCGATCGACAGGATCGAGCGCGCGCTCGCCGTGCAGCAGCGCCAGCGCCTGGGCATGATGGCACGCCGACGCGTCCAGCGATCGGACGATCTCCTGCTGCTCGGACTCCTGCTGCTCGAAGAGAACTGGCGCGCGATTGGCGACCGTCTGCGTCAGTGGGCGATGGCCGGGTCGGCTGACGAAGCGGCGGCGTGGCTGGCGGCGGGGCTCGATCGCCTGGCGGCATGCGGCGCCTGGGGCGTCGCGCTCGACGCGGACGTGCGGCAGGCCGTCATCGCGTCCGCGCGCGAAGCGGTCGCGGAGCGCGCGAGCGATGCACGCGAGCCGGCCCCGGTCCCCGTCCCAGTTCAGGGGCAGGTGCAGGGCCAGGGGCCGCGCCGCGCACACGCCGACATCCTCATCGGTCCGTTCTGCGCGCGGACCAGCGAGCCGGTCGTGTCATGACGTCTGGCTCTCGAAGACTTCCGTGCAGAAGCGCATGCAGCCGCACAGCGGATGCGGCACGCAGCGCGCGCTGAAGGAATCGGGCGCTTCGGCGGTGCTGACGATGACGTGATCGACGGTCTGGGGACGGAGTCCGCCGGCAAGATACTTCAGCAGCTCGAACGCCATTTCGTTCCCCAGCAGCCGGTGCAGCTCGTGGCTGCCGTCATCTCTGCCGCGCGCGTGCGCAATCTCCGCCGCGGCTTCGGCGGCGTCGTCCGCCGACAGCGTCGGCCGCATGAAGTCGGGCAGGGACGCGGGCCGCAGCAGATCCGGCGCGAGCCGCACGAATCCGCAGATCCAGCAGCCGGACGCGACGCCGTCGATGACGGGGCCCAACAGCGTCTGCGATCCGAGCGCCACGCCCACGAGCAGCGACCGCCGCGCGCGGCTGCAATCGCGATTGAACCACACCAGCTCCGGCACGCGGACCTCGCTGCTGCAGTACGCCACCATCGCGTACGGATCGACGGCGGGCAGGCGGTCGCCCGTGCGCTCCAGAACGGTGACGTCCGTATCGACGTCGAGCGCGCGCACGTGCGCGGCGGCTTCGAACACGGCGTCGAGCGGCGTCACCGCGTCGAGCGGACACAGCGTCAGCCGGTGCAGGCCGAACCGCAGCAGCGACGCCGCGCACGCGACGAACGCGTCGCCGTCCCCGGCGAGCAGCAGCGGCGCGTCGCGGAACCGCAGAAACGCCTCATCGGAATCGGTAAAGTGCCGCACGAACCGGATCTGCTCGTCGAACGCCGCGCGGACGCGCGCGTCGGCAATCCCGCCGGGCGCGTGATCGAGCAGGACGCCGCGCTGCAGCAGCACGCGCATCAGCGCGAGCAGGGTCGCGCGCCTGACCTCGGGGAAGGCCGCCAGGATCTCGGAAACCGTCCGCGACCCGTCCGCGAGCGGCACGAGCGTCTCCATCACTTCGCGCAGCGGCGGTCCCACCAGGCGGAACGACAACGCGTGCGTCCGGAATACCACGCCGCCGCGAAGCGGCAGCCACAGCGCGTCCTCGCGGAATCGCGGTCTGACGTCTTGCAGCGCGGCGTCGGACGAATCCAGAGTGCTCATGGGCATGGGCTCGGAGGTGCGTGCTGTGATTGTACGCGCGCGCGACGCATCTGCTCCGACGGCGGTACACAGAACGTGCGCGGACGCGTGGCTCGGCGGAAGAGGAAGCGCGGGCAGAGGATCGGAAGCGGAGAAGCGGAAGCGGAGAAGCGGAAGAGTACGCGTCTCTTCCGCTTCACGTGGTGCGAGCCGGTACGCGCGCCGAATCGGCTATCGGAGGTGTCCGCGGATCTCGCCGCCGGGGTGCTTGTCGGTGTGGACGTTGACGTAGGCGTCGCCGTTCCGGATCGCCGCGAGGATCTCGCCGAACTCTCCCGCCGCGATGCCTTGATTGGCCGGCCCGAGGACGTCCGCTGGGACGACGGTGCCGGTGATCGTCACGGGGCCGAGCGGGCAGGGCGGCTTGCCGCCACCGCCGCAGAGGAAGAAGGACACGCCGCCGACGGTGTTCGGCTGTCCGAAGTGGACGTGCGCCTGCGTGACGGTCGCGCCTTCGAGCCGCGAGTAACCGAGGGTGAATTGCATCTCATCGTCGTTGCGATCGATCACGAGCAGGAACGAGCCTCGGCCCGTACTCGACACCGAGGGCGCTTCGCTGACGCCGTTCAGCAGGGTAAAGAACGTGCGGCGTCCATGATGCTGCGAGCTGCGTTCCTGTTCCTGCGCATTCAGGAGCACGGGCGCGCACGCGGTGACGAAAGCTGCCAAGGCCACCGTCCGACGTATTGCCGGGGACAAACGACTCTTCATCGCTTCCTCCTAGTTGACTGCCTGGGGGTTGTGGGAGGGCATCCAAGACTAGGCTCAGGCGCGGCACGCGTCAAGCTGGACGTCTGTCCCGCGTTCGCGAACGTCACGCTCGGACGAGGTATCCCGGCGCCGGCGAGACAAGGCGCCGAAACGTCCCGGCCGGCACGCCGGCCATTGCGCCCGTTCTCGGGACCACGAAAATGTGCGGCTCCGGCTGTCGTACGCCCGGGCGCCCGGCGCATCCTTCTCCGGATCGACCGGTCGACGGCGGTTCCAAAGCCGGTCCATTCAGCCGAACGGACCGGCGAGATCATCCCGCGGAACTGGCGAGCGTCGGGGCGACCCGCCACCGGTCGTGCAAACGGCCGTGCCACGCAACGACCGGTCGACAGGCCCGTCGATGGGCACATCGACATGCAAAGGAGCCATTTGTGACGCGATCACCCTTCTCCACCTCGAAGTGCGTCCTGCTGGGCGGCGCCGTCATCATAGCCCTTGCCAGCGTCGGACTCCCGGATCCGCACGGCGTCGCCGGGGCGAGCGCGCGGCAGGCCGGTCAGGAGTCGTCATCGCCCGCGGCCATGTTCGCGGACGATTTTGAACGCGATCGCGGATGGACCGCCGATCCGGACCGGACTGACACCGCGACCGTCGATCGATGGACGCGCGGCGCGCCGGCGCCCGTCAGCGTGGACGGCATCGTTCTGCGGAGCGGAACGACGACGAGCGGACGACATGCGCTGCTCGCCGGCGCGGGCGGCGATGTGGCGAATCGCGATGTCCCGAACGGAGCCGCGGACGCGAGCGGCGGAACGACGTCGATCCAGTCACCCGAGATCGTCCTGCCGGCGTCGAACGCCTCCCCGTCGGCCGACGCGCTGACGCTGTCCTTCAACCTGCAGGTGGCGCAGCTCGCGCGCGCCGCCAAGTCGTCGCGGCGGCTGTTTCGAGTAAGCGTTATCAGCGCCGAAGGCGCGACGTCGATCCTGTCGCTCTCGACCGACGACCGCAGCGTGTCGGGTGACTGGGTGCGGCAGCACGTTCCGCTGGACGCGTTCGCGGGGCAGACCGTGCGCATCCGGTTCGAGATCGATCGCGCGGCCGATGGAAGCGCCGTGCGTGCGGCGATTGACGATCTCGTCGTGAGCGGCGGGGAAGGGCTGGGCGACGTGCGTCCGCAGGCGCTGGGCAGCAATCTGGCGTTGAACCGTCCGGCGACCGGCAGCGCGGCCTGCAACGCCAACGAAGGGCCGGCCAAAGCCGTCAACGGCAGCGTGTCCGGTGGCAACACCGACAAGTGGTGCTCGCTGGCCGCGACGAAATTCCTCCAGGTGGATCTTGGATCGAGCGTCACCGTCAGCACGTTCATCATCAAGCACGCGAGCGCGGGCGGCGAATCCGCGACGTTCAACACGCGCGCGTTCGATGTGCAGGTCAGCACCAACGGCACGACGTTCACGCCGGTCGTCAATGTCACCGGCAACGCGGCGGGCACGACGACACACGTCATCACGGCGAGGATGGCGAGATTCGTGCGGTTGAACGTGACGATGCCGCAGCAGGCGAGCGGCGGCGCCGCGCGCATCTACGAGCTGGAAGTCTACGCGGGGACCCCCGATGTCCCGCCGCCGTCGGCGACGTGGCAGGAGCACTGGTTCGAGCACAATCAACTGCTGACGCTCGCGCGCTTCAACAACGACGCGGCGATCTACGTCGACCCGGACGTCGATCCCGCGCAGACCGCGTGGCTGCTGCAGTTCGTGACGCAGACGTGGCAGTACTCGAAGCAGACGTACGGCGCCTTCGGCGCCGATCCGCGCATGCACTCGATCCATCACCAGGGCCGATACTTCGGCGGACACCCGGGCACTTATCTGTCCGACCTGCACGACTTCCGCAATTCGAGTGACATCGGCGTCAACTCGTGGGCGCCGTCCGCCGGGAACCGCGATCTGATCAGCCACGAGATTGCGCATGTCGTCGAAGGCGCGAACAACGGCATTCGCGAGTCCCCGGCATTCACGGTGTGGGGCGACAGCAAGTGGGCGGAGTTCTACCAGTACGATCTGTATGTCGCGCTCGGCATGACAGCGGACGCGGACCGCGTCTTCACGCTCTTCTCGAACGCGTCGGACAACTTCCCGCGGGCCGGCACGCGCTGGTTCCGCGACTGGTTCTTCCCGTTGTGGCGCGACCGCGGCCGCGCGCAGGTGATGGTGCGCTTCTTCGGCCTGCTCGCGCAGCACTTCCCGAAACAGCCGGACACCGGCGGACAGAATCTCGTCTACACGCGCCGGATGAATCTCGGTGAGTTCATCCACTTCATGAGCGGCGCCGCCGGCACGAACCTGTCATCGCAGGCGACCACCGCCTTCGGCACCGGCTGGGAAACGCAGTTCCAGCAGGCGCGGCAGGCGTTTCCGGGCATCACGTATTGATCCGATCGGCGAATGCTGATCGGCTGACACGCCGCGGACGGGCGGATCACCCGTCCGCGATGAACGTGCGCAGCGCCGCGGCCACATCATCCGGGCGCTCATCCGGCGCGAAGTGGCCGGAGCCGGGGATGACGTCGCCGCGCACGCGGCGCGGGCCCGCCTCGCGCAGCCCGGTCACATACCGCGTGAGATCGATCCCCGGCTCCTTCTCGCCGCGCAGATACAGCACCGGGATGTCCACGGGCTGACCGCGATCGCTGGCGTTGTCCTGCTCATCCCGTTGGAAGGCGCGATACCACTCGAAGCCCGCGTGCCGCGCGTCCGGACGCGCATAGGCGTCCGCATACGCGGCGCGCTGCGCGCGTGAGACGCCATCGGGTGCAGCGGAGAGCCGATCGTAGAAGAAGTCGAAGTAGACCGTCTGCCGTCCGGAGACGAGCTGCTCGGGCAGATCGGGGACGGCGTGAAAACCGAAGTGCCAGATGTGTGGATTGCGCGTAACCTCCGTCCACGGATCGATCCCCGGCACCGCGACGTTCATGATCACGGCACGCACCTGCGCCGCCGGCCGATCGCGCAGGCCGGCGTACACGATCTGCCCGCCGATGTCGTGGCCGACCAGCGTGACGCGAGACAGCTCGAGCGCTTCGATCGTCCGCCGCACGATCGCCGCAAGCGTCCGCTTGTCGTGCGCCGGCGCCGGCGTCGGCGAACCTCCCACGCCCGGCAGATCGAGCGCGATGACGGGCGCGTCGCCGCGAAGGCGATCCATCACACCCGCGAACGTGATCCAGCTCTCCGGCCAGCCGTGCAGGAACACAATGGCCGGATGCTCCGGCGATCCGGCCTCGACGAGATGAAGCTGGAGATGGTCGACCTGAAGGTGCCGATAGCGGAACGTCGAAGGATCGCTTACCTGTGCCATGAGGTCAGTCCCCCCATGATGATGACTCCCCGCACACTATCACGGCGACAGATGCGCTTCAGCGTCCAGGTGGATGCGGCCGTCGGGACGACACGGACGGACGATCTCGTCCGCGATCTGCGCGATCGTCGCTACTGCGTTCCCATCGCGAGGATCGCGGGAGACAGTTCCTCTTTCGAGACGCGCGCCCGCGCGAACGCCGCTGGTG
>Ga0187894_10000250_pt1 | contig 73498 bp, 70 predicted proteins | sample GBC1701081metaG_FD_136650 | JGI IMG/M metagenome (GOLD analysis project Ga0187894, IMG submission 136650) | White microbial mat communities from a lava cave in the Kipuka Kanohina Cave System on the Island of Hawaii, USA - GBC170108-1 metaG ... | reverse complement strand
TGTTTTTCAGCGGGGAGATATCTTTGTCTATCCCTCATTGCACGAAGGATCGGCGCTGGCGATTTATGAAGCTTTGGCATCCGGACTGCCTGTGATTACCACACCCAATAGTGGGTCGGTGGTAAGGGACGGGATTGACGGATTCGTCGTTCCGATCCGCTCGATTGAGGCGCTCAAGGAAAAGATTCTCGCCCTCTACGAAAGCGCGGAACTCAGAAAAGTCATGAGCGGGAACGCGCGAAGGCGAGCCGAAGAATTTACCTGGCACGCATATCGACAGCGTCTCGGAGAAATCTTGCTCGATATGATCGAGAGTCGTGCAGGAGCAACCCCGTATGCTGCATAGCCAGAGCTTAAGCTTGCCAGCCGTCATTTCTCCTAGCCTAGGGGTGGTTATCGGATTACTGATTGCCATTCCCCTCGGAATCCTCATTGCCCAAGGAAACGGCACAGTAGGGTTGGCGGTCGTGCTGGCAGCATGGTTGTATTGCTTTATCGGCTTTCGCTGGCAGCGCGGGTTCTATGGGCTGCTCCTCTATTTACCCTTTGCTGGGGTCGTCATCCTTGCCCTCTATCCTTGGAAGGCGGCTCTGCTGTTTAAAGATTTCTTCTTTTTGGTGCCGGCGTATATCGGGTTCTTTGCCCGTCTCGCGGTCGGGCAGGAATCACTCGCCGATCTTCCACGCTTGCCGGTGGGGTTGATGATCACTCTCAGTCTCCTCGCGCTGGTGGGGCTAGCGACCGTGGGGAATGGAAATTTCCAGATGGGACTTATTGGTCTCAAGGTATGGCTCCTGTATTTGCCTCTTTTTGCCCTTGCTTTTGCTTCTGTGGTAACAGAGCGTGATCTGTTGCTCCTGCTGCGGCTACTAATGGCGCCTGCCTTTGTCCCGGCCGCGCTCGGCATTGTCGAAGCGATCCTCGCCAATGTGGGAGGATACCAGTCCGTCATGGAGTCTTTCTACGGAGCAGTCGCCCCGCAAACGACCCAAGGATTTGCGCAATTCTCGGTTGGCGAAGGGATGCTCGCGAGAATCCCCTCTACGTTCCCCTTTGTGACGCAGTATTTTGGTTACACATTGGCGATGCTGCCTATCTGTTATGCGTTAGGGCGTGGAGCCCCATTTTCGTGGTGGCGAAGTCTAGGACGGGGGATGCTCGTGGTCCTGGCGATTGCTTCCTTTCTCTCTGGAGCACGGGCCGCGTTCGTTTTTACTCCGTTGCTCCTCATGTTGATGTTTGCCTTTGAACGAGGACTTTCCGGTTTTGTTCCGAGTGGAACCTACGTTATTGGACCGTTGTTCACAGCGTTAGCGATCTTGGGTATTGGCAGTGTGGCATTGTACCGGCACATCTCCGCACTATTTGTTTCCTACGCCGGCGATGTCGCGTATGGCGGACTCGCGGAAGCCTTGCACCTGACCTTCTGGGGGGTGGGCACCGGCACCGGGACTGGTGCCGCGCGTTATGCTTTTACCGATCCGAATTCTTTTCGGACGATCGAGAACTATTACGCCAAAGCGGTGTATGAGCTTGGTCTCCCAGGGTTAGTGGTTGTCGTAGGAATTTTTACCTCCATCATATGGTTAGGATTTCTTTCTCACCGTCGACTGCGCAGCCCTCTCCTGCGCTCCACTTCTGCGGGGTTGTTGGCGTTCTTTGTCACCATGGCGCTTAACAGCTTCAAAGGATGGCAGATCGATCTTGACCCCATCAACGTTTATTTTTGGGTCTTTGCCGGGATCTTGATGAAACTCCCTCTGTTAGACCGATCAGTGATTTCTCCAGCACAGCCCGCTTGTCTACTGCAACTGCCTCCGCCGCAGCGACAAGGCGGTCAGGAAGGAGTATGCGTGTGAACTCCCAGGACGCTCGAATAGACGCTCTGCCAGACTACCGGGCGAGAATCTACGCGCGCTATCTTCAAGCTCGTCAGCAGTCATTGGCACCAGCGAGTGTCAACGAGTTCGCCCCACGGGCTCCGTATCTGCGTAAACTGCTGCGCCAGCATTTTCCCGCCGACCGGAATGCCGCCATCCTTGACCTCGGCTGCGGTGAGGGTGCGCTGTGTCACTTCGCTCAGCTCGCCGGATATCGCAATGTGATGGGGATCGATCGTTCACCTGCGCAGGTGACAGCCGCCCGGCGGCTACAGATAGCGGGAGTGAAAAAAGGTGATTTGTTAGAGGCCTTACACTCGCTTCCGAGTCAGTCACAGGACATGGTTGTCGCTTTCGATGTGATTGAACATTTGACCAAGGAGGAGTTGTTAGACTGTGTAGACCACGTCCATCGAGTCTTGCGCCCAGGCGGCAAGTGGATCATTCACACGCCCAATGGCGAATCTCCTTTTGCCGGGCGCGCTCGCTACGGCGATTTCACCCATGAATTAGCCTTTACCCGCGCGTCTCTCACGCAACTGCTGCTGGCTTCTCAGTTTGCCTACATTGCGTGTTATGAAGATGCTCCGATTCCCCATGGGATGAAGAGCGCGGTCCGTTGGCTCTTGTGGAAAGTCATACGCGGGGGACTGCGACTCTATCTTGCGGTGGAGACTGGGGCGCATGAAAGCGAATGTATTCTCAGCCAAAACTTTCTTGCCGTGGCGAACAGGGAAGGATGAAGCGATGAGACGGGAACCCGGAGAGAAAGCGTCGCAGATTCGCCTTGCATATCTTGTAAGCCATCCGATCCAATACCAGGCTCCGTTGCTCCGGCAACTCGCAGCCGAACCGGAGATTGATCTCACGGTATTCTTTTGTAGTGACGTTTCGACCAGGAAGTTTGTCGATCCCGAATTTGGCAAGACGATTGCGTGGGATGTGCCTCTCGTCGCAGGGTATCGATGCGAATTCTTGCCGACAGTGAAACGAACCTCTTCTGTGTCATTTTGGCAGCCATTCAACTATGGATTAGCGCAGCGACTCAGAGCCGGTCGTTTCGATGTCCTGTGGATTCATGGGTATGCTCGCTGGTTCCACTTGGTCGCAATGATAAGCGCACAGGCTCAAGGGATAAAAGTGCTGCTCCGTGATGAAGCTACTCCCATTAGCGCACCACGGGGAGTGCTGAAGCAGGGAGTGAAACGAGTATTTTTTCGTGGGCTAAAAACTTTTTGTGATGGATTTCTCGCTATTGGCGCCTTAAATACCCAGTATTATTGTCAGCACGGGATCTCATCGCAACGGATATTCTCAACTCCCTATGCCGTCGATAACGCCTTCTTCCAAGGCCAGGCGGCGATGGCGGCGGCGACCCGCGAAGCGCTGCGACAATCTCTCGGGTTAGACCCGAAACGGCCAATTATCTTGTACGCTGGCAAATTGATCGCCAGAAAACGACCTGATGACTTGCTGAATGCGTATCGTCGTTTGTCGCCGGATGGTCAACGCGAACCTCATTCCTATCTCTTATATATTGGTGAAGGAAACTTGCGACAGAAGCTGGAACAACGAGTGCGTGACCTGGGCTGGACTTCGGTCAAGTTTCTGGGCTTTCGCAACCAATCCGAACTGCCTCACTATTACGATTTGTGTGATGTCTTTGTCCTGCCTTCTACTTACGAAACCTGGGGATTGGTTGTGAATGAAGTTATGAACGCCGGACGAGCCGTCATTGTCAGCGATCAAGTTGGATGCGGGCCGGATTTAGTAAAAGACGGAGAGAACGGCTACATCTTCCCCGCCGGCGATGAGCAGAGTCTTGGTGAGGGGCTCGCCAAAATTCTCAACAACCCCCAGCAATGCCGTGCTATGGGGCTCAGAAGCTTGGCCATCATCCAAAACTGGAGTTTTGCCGAGGATCTCGCCGGACTCAAGCAAGCTTTAGCCTATGTTCTCGGTCGTGGCGAAATCAAGACAGGGCGGTCTCCTGAGAGGAGCCGGGAAACCCTGGTGGACCTTGCAGGGAAAAATATGTTATCGCAGGCTTCCTTTTCCCAAAGGACTGGGCACTCGAAGGGCTAACGCTGCGTATGCGTATACTGCATGTCATTGCCAGTCTTGCTCCACGCTATGGCGGACCGTCGCAGGTGTGCCTTGAGCTGTGCCGTGAACTGGCGCGGCATGGTGAGCACGTCGCTATCTATACGACTAATATTGATGGCCCAGAGCAGCTGCAGGTCCCTCTTCAGGAGCCGGTATGGCAGGACGGTGTTGAGGTCCATTACTTTCCCGTCCAGGCTCCACGATATTACAAATTCTCAGTGCCTCTCGCAAAGGCATTGAAAACCGCAATTCCGACCTACGATATCGTTCATATTCACTCTCTGTATCTGTTTCCTTCGACCGTTGCGGCCAGGTATTGCCGGCGGTTTGGGGTGCCATATCTCATCCGGCCACATGGAACCCTCGATCCCTATCTCTTTCGTCGCCATCGCGGGCGCAAATGGCTCTATGAGCAGCTCTTTGAGTGGCGCAACCTCAATCGTGCTGCAGCTATCCATTTCACCAGCGCAGAGGAACAAGCGCTCACGTGCTCCCTGGGTCTGCAAGCGCCAGGCGTAGTGGTCCCAAACGGAGTGTTCTGTCTCGGTTATGCTGAACTGCCGGCGGCTGGAACCTTTCGCGCGCTTTGGCCAGAGACCCAGGGGAAGCAAATCATTTTGTTTCTTGGTCGCTTGCACTTCAAAAAAGGGCTCGATCTCCTCACCCAGGCATTCGGGCAGCTAGGGCGGACACGAAACGATGTGCATCTTGTTGTGGCCGGACCGGACGATGACGGCTACAGAAGGCAAGTCCGGCGTTGGTTGACAACGGAAGGCGTGGCCGGGAAAGTGACCTTCACCGGCATGCTACAAGGAGAAGAAAAACGTGCTGCCTTACGCGACGCTACACTCTTTGTTTTGCCCTCGTACTCAGAGAATTTTGCTCTGGCGGTAGTTGAAGCGATGGCAGCGGGACTGCCAGTGGTGATCTCCCATAAGGTCAATATTTGGCGGGAAGTGGCGACAGCGAAAGCTGGTCTTGTAACCAAGTGTGATGTACGAGAATTACACAATGCGCTTCGGGCGCTCCTCGACGATCCACTACGAGGGAAAGAGATGGGGCAACGAGGGCAACAACTTGTGAGTGATCAATTCTCCTGGGAACGGGTCGGGAGGCGGATGAACACAATCTATCGGCAGTTGCTCACGCAAGAAGAATATCGGACAGCCAAGAAACCGACTCGTCGTCGGTGGCTTGGTCTGGGGGGAAGGCGAACAGGGGAGCTGTCGAGCAAGGAGCAGGATTTGGCCGGGAGGCTCAGAGAATCGAAGGTGTGAGATGGGGCTGAACTGAGGCTCGAATCAGCCAGTGGGGAAGGGTAGTGAAGTGGAAGAAGGGCGGCAATGAACAGGCTTTCTTATTCATCGACAAGCGTTCCTTTCGTACAGAAGTTGTCGGAGATAACCGCGTTTTTCCGCATGCGAGCACAGAGCCTGCTGCGTCCGCATGGACTTGCTTCGCTCTTTTCCGACCTTGGCGAGTATGATGCCTGGCTGCAGCGGTACACACCCAACTCCTTAGCAACAGCCAAGATCTTCGAAATCGGCTACGGGGCGTGTCCTCATCGCCTGCTCGCGCTGATCAGTCTTGGGATCGATGCGCAGGGCGTTGATGTTGACGTTCCGATCTTACACGGAAGACCAAGCGAATTCCTCGCGCTTTATCGAGCCAACGGCCTGGAGCGATTACTCAAATCTGCGCTGCGCTTTCCGCTGTTTGATGTCATCGAGCGGCGCTATCTAGCGAGAGAATTAAAGGCGCGCGGGAAAGCGTTGCACGTCATACCTGAGCGGTTCCTGGTGCAGGATGCGGCGAGTCTAGAGATCCCAGGAGAGTCACTAGATCTGATTTTTTCCGAAGATGTCTTTGAACATATGCCGACTGGCTCGTTAGAGAAACTCATCCCCAAGATGGCGCGGTGGCTCAAACCCAAGGGCTTGGCGCTCATTCGCCCGAATATTTTCACCGGCATTGCCGGCGGACATTTAGCGGAGTGGTTCTCTCATACTTTGCAAGATCGAACTCGCCGAAGAAAAAGCGAGCCGTGGGAACACCTGCGCAAAAGGCGCTATCAAGCTAATACCTATCTGAATCAGGTGACACGCGCGGAGTATCGGTCGTTGTTTGCAAGCTCCTTTCGCATCTTGGAGGAGCAGGTGAGAGCGCCACATCTGGGCCGGGAATTTTTCCGTGCGGAAGTGCAAGCGGACCTCCAAGGGTACCAAGAGGAAGAATTGTTTAGCAATCAGGTGCTGTTTGTCCTCCAGCCGAAGACAATCTGTACCGAACGAGGCGGAGCGGCGAGGTAGTAGAGACATGTCTATGCCGATTTCCGTTCTGATCCCGACCAAGAACGAAGAAAAGAATATCCACAAATGCCTGACCAACGTGTCGTGGGCGGATGAAATCTATGTGGTGGACTCCGGTAGCACCGATCAGACACAGGCTATTGCTCGACGGATGGGCGCGAATATTGTCAATTTTGTTTGGGATGGACAGGGTCCGCGTAAGCTCAATTGGAGTCTGCAACATATTCCCTTCCGCCATGAGTGGTTATTCGTAGTCGACGCCGACGAGGAACCGAGCGTGGCGTTACAGCAAGAGATCCTAGCGCGCGTGCTGCAGAGACAGGAAGCCTGTGCCGGGTATCTGCTTCCCTATCAGTATTATTTCCTCGGTAAGCTGCTCAAGCATGGCGACCCACTGAGAAAACTCGTGCTATTTAAACATCGGCTCGCACGGTATGAACGTCGAGAGGTCCCAGGGTTGGCGGCCTACGACTTAGAGATGCATTGTCATCCCATCGTGCAGGGGAAAATCGGCAGACTCTGCTCCCCGATGATTCATCGCGATGCCGATGATCTCCATCACCATTTCGCTCGTCACAATCTGTACTCTGATTGGGAAGCCTTATTACGGACGCGGTACGGAACTCGCAACCAGACGGGAGAGATCAAGCCGCACCTCTTTGGCTCGGCGGTCGAACGGCGGCGGTTCTTGAAGCAGTGCTTTCTCAAGCTCCCGGGCAAGCCGTGGCTGTATTTCTTGTACGCGTATGTCTTGCGCGGTGGGTTTCTCGACGGTCGTCCAGGATTCATCTACAACGTGCTGAAAGCATTCTATTGGTATCAGATCGGCATTAAAGAGTATGAACTCTCTTTAATCGAAGACACTCCTGTAAGCGGGGTTGAGGCGCTGCATGGGCACCAGTGAACATATTCTGCCGACAACAGACAGATCGTACCGTCCGCCGGCGCGGACGAGCCAGCGTCACTACTACGACGAAGCGTGTGACCCGGAGTTCGAGATTACTCGTCCGCACGGGTGCGGCAAGCTTTATCAATTTGTGATCTCCAATAAGTTTCAGACCGGCCTCAAGCTTCTTGGACTCGACATGGCGGGAAAGACGGTATTGGAAGTTTGCTGCGGTTCCGGCCTGATGGCCGAGAATCTGGCCCATCGCGGGGCGCGTGTGACTGGCATCGACTTCTCCAGTGCGGCGGTTGCGCGTGCCTACGAACGCGCCCGCCATTATGACTTTTCCGCGCAGTTTTGCCCGGCTGATACGGAACGCTTGCCATTCGCCGATCGCAGTTTCGATGTTGTGGCGGTCCATGATGGTCTTCATCATCTCGATGATCCCTATCCCGCCATGCGAGAAATGGCCCGTGTCGCGCGCGAGGGGATCATTATTCTAGAGCCGGCCCAGGCGATGGTCACCCGTTTAGCCGTGTGTTGGGGAATTGCTCAGGAGGTAGAAGAAGCGGGAAACGTGGTCCGGCGTCTCACGCCGGACCACGTTGTTTCCTGCCTTCGTCAAGCGGGCTTTGCTCGGGTCGTCTGGCGCCGCACCTTGATGTACTATCCACACTCTCCATCTTCTTGGTTCCGTTGGTTTGATCGTACCCCGCTGTTGGTTCTGTTTCGCGTGGGATTGTGGCTCATGAATATGGTTGCGGGAAGATGGGGAAACAAACTGGCCGTAGGAGCAACCCGGACGTAAGCCGGAAGACAGTACCGCTATGCGTATCCTTTTTTTAGGAATTAACTACTGGCCGGAAGAGACCGGCATTGCCGTCTTCAATACGGGACGATGCGAATATCTCGCTGCCTGCGGGCATCAGGTCACTATCTGTACGGGTTTTCCTTATTATCCGCAGTGGCAGGTGGCTACGCCGTATCGTGGACGGCTCTTCACGCGCGAGGTCCGCAACGGTGTGACCCTCCTGCGTTCATACCTCTATGTTCCGTGCCGAGTCACTGCGGTCAAACGTGTTCTCCACGAAGCTTCTTTTATCGTCTCTTCTTGTCTCCGCGCCTCCACGGCGCAGCGACCAGAACTCTTGGTGACGGTCTCTCCTCCTCTCGGGCTGGCGCTGAGTACCATTCTGCTGAGTCGGTTGTGGCAGGTTCCTTACGTCTTCCATGTGCCGGATTTACAGCCGGATGCGGCGCTGGATCTGGGTATGTTGCCAGCCGGGAAGGTTGGCAAGGTTTTGTATGCGCTTGAACGTATGGCCTACCGCCATGCCGGGCTGATCTCGACGCTTACCGAGACAATGCAAAACCGTATCGTGTCCAAAGGAGTCCCGGCGGAGAAGGTAACCCTCTTTCCTGATTGGGTTGACCCTGCGTGTTTTTCCGTTCCGGTGACTGATGAAGGACAAGCCTTTCGTCGTGCGCATGGACTCGACGGGCAGTTCTTGATGGTGCACTGTGGGAATATGGGGGTAAAGCAGGGCCTTGAAGTCATCCTTGGCGCGGCCGAGCGGTCTCGAGATCGGCCAGATCTTACCTACTTATTGGTTGGTGACGGTGCGGCTCGTCCTACACTGGAGGAGCGGACGAAAGCGTTACGCTTAGCCAACGTTCGCTTCCTTCCGTTACAACCGAAGGAAGTTTTCTGCGATCTGCTCGCCGCTGCCGATGTGTGTTTGGTCACACAACGAAAGACGGTAATGGATATCGTGTTTCCGTCGAAGGTGATAACCCTACTGGCGGCCGGGCGGCCAGTCCTCGCATCTGTCAACACTGATAGTGAGGTCGCCCGAGTGGTGAGGGGAGCTAAGGCGGGAGACGTGGTGGCGGCAGAGGACCCTCAAGCCCTACTGGCGGCGATCCTCAAGCTGCGTGCCTTGCCGGAAACGGCTCGCTTGATGAGAATAAATGGCCGAATATACGCGCGGGGTCACTGGGAACGAGAGCAAACACTGGCGGCAATGGAAGATCGCTTGCTGCAAATGATCGGAGAGAACCCCTCCGTACGGCGGGAGGATGTCGTGGCTTCTCCCGATGAGATGCGGGCCTAGAGAGGAGGGGCGGGATAAAAAAAGTACTGATCACAGGAGCCGGGGGGTTCATCGGACACCATCTTGTAACTGCGCTGAAACAGCACGGGCGCTGGGTACGCGGGGTGGATCTCAAATACCCAGAATTTGCTCGGACTACGGCTGACGAATTCTTGCTCCTCGACTTACGGCGCTGGGAGAGTTGCCTACAGGCTACACGGGGTGTCGAGGACGTATACGCCCTTGCGGCTGACATGGGTGGCATGGGTTTCATCTCAGCTCATCATGCCCAGATTCTGCATAATAATGCGCTAATCAATTTGCACACGTTAGAGGCTGCGCGTGTCAACGGAGTCCAGCGCTATCTCTATACTTCATCGGCGTGTGTCTATCCGGAATACCGGCAGACAGTGACTACGGTTGTTCCACTCAAAGAAGAAGACGCCTATCCCGCGCAACCACAGGACGCCTACGGTTGGGAGAAACTGCTGAGCGAGCGACTCTGTGGCCATTATCGTGAAGACTACGGCATAGAGACACGCATTGTTCGTTTCCATAACATCTTTGGCCCGCTGGGGACGTGGAAAGGAGGACGGGAGAAGGCACCAGCCGCGTTGTGTCGCAAGATTGCCCTGGCAAAACTGACGGGCAACCCAGAAATAGAAATCTGGGGCGACGGCGAACAGACCCGCTCTTTTTGTTACATTGATGATTGCGTAGTCGGACTCCGCAAGCTTATGCAGTCTAACTATTATAAACCCCTGAATCTTGGTCAGGACCGTCTCGTCACGATCAACCAGCTCGCTGAGATGATCGCTGCCATCGCGGGTATTAAAATCATCAAAAGACACCAGCCCGGCCCCCAAGGCGTACGTGGTCGTAACTCAGACAACACCAAGCTCAGACAGGTGCTAGGTTGGGAACCGGAAGTCTCGCTCGAGGAAGGTCTGGCGCGGACGTATGCGTGGATCGAACGCCAAGTACGGGAGAAATGCCGGCACGCGGCGTGAAATCTCGAAAATAGAAGCCGCTATTATCAAGAAGGATCTATGCTTCTTCTAGCCCCCAGCGGCTCATATCCAGTTCGACCGCCGCAAATGGTTCAGCACGTATGCCCTCGGCCCCACCATGAGTGCTAATGACCATCCGGCGCTGTCCCTCTAGGCGATAGACTTCTAACGTCCGCGTGACGGGATCGACTAACCAAAGGTGATTGACCCCCTCGCGGCTGTAGATGGGCATCTTCCGCACGCGGTCGATACGGGCTGTGGCCGGAGAGACGACCTCGCATACCCAGTCCGGCGCGAGTTCACTGTAGGCAACGGCTTCAAGAACAGGCATGCGCTCCCGACGCCAACCGGCAAGATCTGGCACGAGAATATCCGCGCCTAAATGCAGCTCAGGCGCAAACAGGATCCACCAACCACCGGGGCCACCCGGGCCATCGGGCCGCCGGGAAAAGGGGCCGAGGTCTTGGTTGACCGCGGACGTCACTTGCGCATGCGGAAACGCTGGACGTGGAGAGGTAATCAGCTCGCCGTCAACAATCTCAGCGATCAGAGTGTCAGGAACCTTGAGCAGATCTTCATAGGTCGCTCGACGCCGCGCGGTATCCACGGACGTGACCATAGCATGGGCAGCCTTAACGAGGAAAGGGAAAAAACACGTAATCTAGATGTGGTTCAGGAAGAGAGAGGGAGATGGAGCTATAACATGGCCCACGTCATATCAACGCCAAGCTTTGGGACTACGACTCACACGGGATATAGTCGAAGGCAACAAAGGCAGCCGGAGGGGTATGAACTAGACGGCCGTCGCGATCATACTGCCGCATTCCCTCACGCAGCAGATCAGCATGATACTGTTGCGCTTCACGCAAGCTCACAGGAGGTAGGGCAAATTGACGGCCATTACGCAGCGTGACCAAGAGCCGGATGTACAGAGGTTCTTCGGGCATGACAAAATTCCTTCCTTTGTCAGGAACAGCGTACTCTAGTCCTCCTCTTCCTCCAATTCCCGGAGCGCCCGTTGGAGTTTACCCTTCAGTAGGGCCTCCACCTCCTGTCGGGCTTCGGCCCCAGTAGTAAATGCGCCCAGGCTTTCAGTGACTTGTAGTGAGGCCCACCCCTGCTCGGCGGTTTCAAAGAAGAGCAGCTGAAAAAAGCCGTCGGCTAGGTGTAACTCGTACAAGATGCCGCGCCGCGCTTCCTGGGTGACACCATCGAACTCGACTCTCCCGTTTGTCATCTTCCATTGTTTCATGGCTTGCCTGCTTTCGTTGAGCCTTTAACTTGGGACAACGTAGGCTGGGATGAGCTCGGCGAATCCCAGCGTTGGCATTCGTTCCACTCATTCCAGCCTACGGAACGCTTCGTCACAGATTTGTGTTATCTCGCTGTCTCTCTATGGCCGGCAAATTTTCCCCTCGTAGTCACAATCAACGCAGCCCGCTTTAAAGGTTCCGATGCCGGTCAACAGGCCGCTTGCCCCGGCACAGGCCCCTGTGCTGTCTCCCCCATCAACCCATGCGGCATCCCCAAAGGGCCCCGCGATATCAGGATTAAATGGAGGGAAGGCGGTAACTGCAAAGGTAGTGGCGTCTCTGAAGACGAGAAGCCCAGAGCGACCATTTTGACTGCAGAACCTGGTGTCGAGACGGATTTCTCCAGTGGTAAAGAACATCCACGGTGCCGAAAACGAAGGCGGAGGATTGCCGGTGGTCGGGTCAAAATTAGGAAGCTGGGGGTCTACCAGAAAAGCCGGATACGGACTGCCGGTGCTTTGAAAGCGAAATCTCCCATTGAGGTTCCCGATGAACCGACCCTCAGTGCAGATTTGCCCCGCGGGGCATGCGGTGCCATCAGAAAACTGGGTAACTTGCTGGGATGAGAGATGGGTACTGATAAACCTGCAATCGTTGGCCGTGGCCTTGCTCGCTCCGCTCAAGAGCACCATCACCGCAGCGGCGAGAGAAGCTACTGCCGGGAAAGAAAGTTTGCTACCGAATGAAAAACAATTTCGATTGCGCATAGGGTATCCTCCCTGTTGAGTGTTTCCGAAGTTAGGTGTCCGCGGTTAGTGTTGCGATACAGATTTCCTACCTCCCAGTACAAGCAAGGCCCTCACCTCCTTTCTCTTGCAACCTTGTCTTTGGTGTGCCAGAAGCATAACGAGGAGGAGGGCGAAAAGTCCTAAGGAAAATCTAAGAAATTTCTAAGATTTTTCTAAGAGAACCCTATGCAAGAGGAGAGGGCAGTCTGTTTCGGCCCTTTTCGCTTCGAGCGCACGAACGAGCAAGTTTGGCGTGGATCGAAGGCCTGCAAGCTCACGGGCAAAGCCTTTGCTGTGCTGCGCTATCTAGTGGAACACCCGGGGCAGTTGGTCACCAAAGAAGACCTCTTCCAAGCCGTTTGGCCTGAGGTGGTGGTGAGCGATGCGGCATTGACGGTCTGCATCCGCGAGATACGGCAAGCACTCGAAGACGATACCAAAACTCCCCGGTACATTGAGACCGTGCCTAAGCGGGGGTATCGATGGATTGCCCCGCTCACTGCTTCTCAGCCGGTTCAACGTTCAAGATTCAAGGTTCAAGGTTTCAAATCCGAGCCGACTCCTAGCGCTCCACGCTCCACGCTTTCCGCTCCCCGATTGGTCGGGCGTGAGGCCGAACTCGCACGGCTGCACGACTGGTTGGGAAAAGCATTGAGCGGTGAGCGGCAGTTGGTCTTCGTGACGGGTGAGCCGGGGATAGGCAAGACGACGCTGATCGAAGCCTTTTTGTTGGGGGTTGGGGACTGGGGGTTAGGGGTTAGTCCCTCCTCCCCATATGCCAAATTCTCAACACCTAGCACCCAACCCCCAAAACCCAGCCCCTGGCTTGCCCGGGGACAGTGCATTGACCTGCATGGCGCGGGTGAGCCCTACATGCCCGTGCTCGAAGCGTTGAGCCGACTGCGTCGGGCACCGGGTGGGGACTACGTTGTCAAAGTGCTGAATCAATATGCCCCGACCTGGCTGGTGCAGATGCCCGCACTGCTCACGGCTGATGAGCTGGCAACCCTGCAGCTGAAGGTACAGGGTGCCACGCGCGAGCGGATGCTGCGCGAGATGGCCGAGGCCTTAGAGGTGTTAACCGCCGAGCGACCGCTTGTACTCGTGCTCGAAGATTTGCACTGGAGTGATCCCTCGACCGTGGACTTGCTCGCCACCTTGGCGCGACGAAGAGAGCCTGCCCGATTGCTGGTGCTGGGCACCTATCGCCCAGTGGAAGTGTTAGGCGATGGGCATCCCCTCACCAGCGTGCTGCAGGAACTTCAGGCTCATAATTTGTGTGTAGAGTTGGCGCTGGGATTATTGACCCCGGCCGATACCGAGGCCTATCTGCACCAACGGTTTCCCGCCAGTGCATTGCCCACGGACTTGGCGCAGACCCTTTGGCACCGCACGGGCGGCAATCCGCTCTTCTTGGTCAACATCGTGGACGACCTCGTAACGCGGGGGCTGATGATTCAAGAGGACGGCGGTTGGATGTTAGAGGGAGGGCTAGAGGCAGTCGACGAAGGAATACCTAAGAGTATCCGTCAGCTCATCGCCCGGCAGAGTGCGCGGTTATTACCCGCCGAACAGCAGATGCTGGAAGCAGCCAGCATGGCCGGGATGGAGTTCTCTGCCGCAGCGGTGGCAGCAGCGTTGGAGGAGAGCACCGTCGCAATAGAGGAGCAGTGCGCAGGGTTAGTGAACCGACAGCACTTTCTACGCCTGGCAGGATTGAGTGAATGGCCGGATGGGACGCTGGCGGTACGCTATACCTTTCTGCATGCGCTTTATCAGCAGCTGTGGCATGAGCGGGTGAGTCCGAGTCGCTTGCAACAGTATCACTTGCAGATTGGCGAGCGCAAAGAGGCGGCCTATGGAGATCGAGCAAATGAGATTGCGGCGGAACTGGCCCTGCACTTTGAGCAGGGGCGAGACTATCCTCGCGCTGTACAGTATCTCCAGCAAGCCGCCCAAAATGCCAAGGAACGTTCAGCTAATGCAGAAGCGATCAACCATCTCACCAAGGCGCTGGAGTTACTCAAGACCTTTCCCGATACTCCCGAGCGCGCCCAGCAGGAGTTAACTTTACAAATTGCTTTGGGTGCCCCACTAATCGTTACCAAAGGCTATAGCGTCTCTGATGTGGGCCAGGTTTATAGCCGAGCACGGGAGTTGGCTCAACAATTAGGGGAGCTCCCTCATCTTTTTACGACGTTGTATGGGCTCGCAGCCTTCTCTGTAGTACGGGGAGAATTACCAACGGCACATAAGTTGACCGAGCAACTCCTTAATTTGGTGCAAAACACCCCCGACTCGGCTCTTTCGGTGATGGCTCATCGCGGATTGGGAACTACCTTGTTCTTCCTCGGCGAGTTTTCCTTAGCACGGAAGCACTTTGAGCAAGGCCTTGCTCTCTACGACCCGCTGCAACATCGCTTGCTGATGTTTCGCTACGGAGTAGATCCCAAAGTATCTTGTCTCCTATTTCTAGCTCAGACCTTATGGTACCTAGGCTATCCGGACCAGGCCCGCCAGCGAATTGCGGAGCTACTGTCTCTGGTCCAAGAATTAGCTCATCCCTACAGCCAGGTTGGTGCGTTGTTGAGCGCGGCTTGGCTTCATCAACACTGCGGTGACGTGCCAGTGATGCAAGCGCAGGCGGAGGCGGCAATTACGCTCTCGACAGGACAGAAATTTAGTTTGCTCTTGGCAATGGGCCACATCTTTCGGGGTTGGACGTTGGCCGAGCAGAGCCACCTCACAGAAGGAATGATTGAGAGGCGTCGAGGATTTGCTATTTATCGGGAGACAGAGACCAAAAATCAGATGCCATACTATCTTACGTTACTGAGTGATGTGTATGGGAAAGCAGGGCAAGCTGGAGACGAGCTTGCAGTGCTGACTGAAGCATTGGAAATCGTAAACAAAACAGAGGAACGCCAACGCGAGGCGGAGCTATATCGGCTCAAGGGCGAGTTAGTCTTACAGTCCGGAGTCCGGGGTCCGGAGGCAGAAGAAGCAAAGCAAAAGCCTGTCCTGAACGGAGTCGAAGGAGCAAAGGGCAAAAGGCGAAAAGCAAAAATCCCTAACACCCAATACCCAACACCTAGCACCCAAGCGGAGGCGGAGGCCGAAGCGTGTTTCTTGAAAGCCATCGACATTGCGCGCAAGCAAAGCGCGAAGTCGTTAGAGCTACGCGCGGTGACGAGCCTGAGTCGGTTGTGGCAGCAACAAGGCAAGGAAAAAGAAGATCACCAGCTGTTAGCCGAGATCTACGATTGGTTCACCGAAGGGTTTGATACAAAGGACCTGCAAGAAGCGAAAGCACTATTGGGGGAAATGCAGAGATAAGCTACAAGAGAAAAAACAAGCGGAAACATATATGAAGATAGAGCGCTCCGTGCAGCTCCTCAAAGAAATTCGTGCCCTTAAGCGACGGCTTGCAATCGTTGAACGCCAAGCTGAGGCGTTGCAGAAAACGAAGGCCGTTTCACCGCGAGAGGCTTTTCGCCGAAAATATCCACACCTCTCTCTTGATCCTCGGTTGGTGAAACTTGTGGGGATAGATCCGCCTCTGAGTATAGCTGAAGAGAAAAAAGCGGTCCGTGAGATTCTTGCCGCTCGGCTTGCACGCACGTGAACATCTTTGTTGACGTCAATATATTCGAAGACGTCTTTCGCCAGAGAGTTGGCTGGGAGGCCAGTTTAGCCGTTGTCGGCTTTGTCGCTAACAAACAGATGGCCGGATACGTTTCCGCACTCACCCCTCCGATCTTGTATTTCCTCGCGACGCAGAACCGCGGAGAGAAAGCGGCACGCCAAGCAGTGCAGGGTATGCTTCGAGGCTTTGTTGTCATAGCGCTCGATGGCAAAGCGTTAGAGGCAGCCTACATAAGCCCTCTTCCTGATTTCGAAGACGCACTCCAATTCGCAGCAGCTGAGACGGCAGGAATAGATGGTATTATTACCCGGAATAAGAAACACTTCCGGCAAAGAGTCCTCGCAGTGTTCAATCCCGAGGAGTTGATCGAGCAGCTTGAAATGGCTTAGCAGTCTTGTAGAGCGGGCAAAGTCCGTTGTCTCCGCCCCCCGCTCGCGCACCTTACTCCACCAGTAAAAGGAGAAGTTCTCGGCCTTCGTCGAGGGGCCATTGCATATTTTTTCCCCTTCTTTATATTGCCGCTTTCGTAGAGGGGCGTTCCGTTCTGCACTATGATTTTTCTTCTGCAAGAATTCTTAGCGATTCTAATCGATTACCCTCGCCTCGGGTTGAGCCCGCGGCGAGAGATGCGCGATAGATCATTGATTTTGTAAAGAAAATGGCAATGTGTAGGTCCATCGTTTCCTTAGCCACTAGTAAGAAAAGAAAAAAAGCTGGTGGGGCTAGACTCTCTGACCACTCTAGCGGGGTCAAACGATTACGTTATAGAAGGATCGTAATCGCATAAGGTGCTCTTCTCATAGAGGGAGGGAAAAGGCACATCGATGGCTCAGATTTTCCACCCGAACACTAACATCCTCTCGAAGGTGAGTATAATTGTTGGTGCCGTCTTGGCTGGAGGTCTTCTCTCTCTTCTTCTGGCACTCGCCCGATCACCTTACGTCAATCAAGTCGGAGTAGACCGCGAACAACCCGTGCCGTTCAGTCATAAGCATCATGTCAACGGTCTCGGGATCGATTGTCGTTACTGTCATACATCAGTTGAAGAAGTCGCCTTTGCCGGAATCCCGGCAACCAAGACCTGCATGACCTGCCATTCGCAGATCTGGACAGAAGCCCCAGTCCTCGAGCCGGTCCGCGCCAGCTTTCGCACCGATACCTCTCTCGAATGGATTCGCGTGCATGACCTGCCTGACTTCGTCTACTTTAACCACAGTATTCATGTGCGCAAAGGCGTCGGGTGCGTCACCTGTCATGGCCGGGTGGATCAGATGCCGCTGGTCAGGAAAGTCAACTCACTCGATATGGAATGGTGTATCGGCTGCCACCGCCAGCCCGAGCGTTTCCTGCGCCCACGCGAAGAGGTCTTTCACATGGATTGGACGCCCGAGGGTGATCAGATTGCTCTTGGGAAGTCGCTGATCGACAAGTATCACATCGATAAACTCAAAATGACCAACTGTTCGATTTGCCACCGATGACCAAACAAAAGACCCCCAAAGCCCCACTTGACCTGGCGGCGATTCGCGCGCAGCTCGCAGAAAGTCGCGGCCAGCAGTATTGGCGCAGTCTTGAGGAGCTTGCCAATACTGAAGAATTCCAAGATCTCCTCCATCGCGAGTTTCCCAGACAGGCACCGGTCTGGTTGGACTCGGTCAGTCGCCGCAATTTTTTGCATCTTATGGGCGCGTCGCTGGCACTGGCAGGGCTCAGCGCTTGTACCCGCCAGCCCACGGAACTCATCGTTCCTTATGTCAAGCCGCCCGAATCCCTCCTTCCAGGAAAGCCACAATTCTACGCTACTGCGGTAGTACTGAATGGGGTCGCCACTGGGGTCTTGGTCGAGAGTCACATGGGGCGCCCAACCAAAATCGAGGGCAACCCGCAGCATCCAGGAAGCCTGGGAGGAACGGACGTTTTCACCCAGGGAACGATCTTGACGATGTACGATCCTGATCGTTCCCAAGTGGTGACCAATGCCCGGCGTATCACCACGTGGGACTTTTTTCTTAATGCGGTCAAACCCTCACTCGACCAGCAACGCCTCAAGCAGGGCGCGGGACTGCGGGTGTTAACCGAAGCGGTGACCTCTCCGACACTCGCCTCCCAGTTGCAGACGTTGCTCACGGAGTTCCCGGAAGCGCGCTGGCACCAGTATGAACCAACCGGGCGGGATGCGGTTCATGCCGGCGCCCGTCTGGCCTTCGGTGAAGCGGTCGATCCCCGGTACGATTTTCACAAAGCCGACGTGATCCTCTCGCTCGATGCTGATTTCCTCTTCTCGATGCCTGGTGGGCTGCGGTACACCCGCGACTTTACGGCCAGGCGGAAGGTTCGCGATGAACACGGGGGGATGAATCGCCTGTATGTGGTCGAAAGTTCTCCGTCGATCACCGGAGCGATGGCGGATCATCGCTTGCCGGTGCGGGCAAATGAAGTCGAAGCGTTCGCGCGTGCGGTGGCGAAGGAACTGGGCATCGCCGATGTTCAAACCGGACAAGGAAGCGAAGGGACGAACTATAATAAGTGGATCACTGCACTCGTGCGTGATCTACAAAATCACCGGGGGTCAAGCCTCGTCGTCGCCGGCGATCAACAACCGGCGATTGTCCATGCTCTGGCGCATGCGATGAACGCTGCCCTCGGCAATGTTGGGAGCACGGTCGTCTATACCGAACCGATACAAGCAAACCCGGTCGATTCGGTCGAGTCTCTTCGTGCGCTTGTCCAAGACATGGAAGCTGGGAAAGTCGAACTGCTCGTGATACTCGGCGGCAACCCGGTCTATACCGCTCCGCCTGACCTCGGGTTCGCTAAGCATTTGGAGAAAGTGCCACTGCGCATCCACTGTAGCATGTACGAGGATGAAACTGCGGCCCTCTGTCATTGGCATATTCCCGAGACGCACTCGCTCGAGTCGTGGGGCGATGCCCGCGCGTATGATGGCACGATCACGATCATCCAGCCGCTCATCGCGCCCCTCTATAGTGGCAAATCCCTTCACGAGGTGGTAGCGGCGCTGCTAGGGCAGGCCGGCTCAGGCTATGACATCGTGCGCAAATATTGGGAGGGTCAACATCCAGGCGAAGACTTTGAGCGCTTTTGGCGCAGATCGTTACACGATGGTCTAGTCAGCGACACCGCGCTCCCCGCGAAAGAGGTGACGCTGAAAAGTATCGACTGGACATCAAAGAAGACCGAGACAAAAACGGCTTCTCCCCTCGAACTCATTTTCCGACCTGACCCAACCGTCTGGGATGGTCGGTTTGCCAATAACGGCTGGCTACAGGAGCTGCCGAAGCCGATTTCAAAGCTAACCTGGGATAATGCGGCGATGGTGAGTCCAGCTTTGGCCGAGCGCATGCGACTTGCTAATTACGACGTGGTCGAACTGCGCTATCGTGACCAATCCGTGCGTGCACCGATTTGGATTGTTCCTGGGCATCCAGATAATGCCGTAACTGCCCATCTGGGTTACGGGCGCACCCATGCCGGCCGGGTCGGCGGGGGAATGGGCTTTAATGCCTACGCCTTACGGATGTCTGATACCCCCTGGTTCGGTGCCGGTGTGGAAATGCGCAAAACCGGAGACCGCTATCCGCTCTCGTGTCCACAAGACCAGTACACCATGGATGGCCGGCATGTGGTCAGAGTCGGCACCTTGGAAGAATTCCACCACCACCCGGAATTCGTCCACGAAATGGCAGAGGATCCCGCGCCCGAGGAAACCTTGTATGAGCCGGTAAAGTATGAGGGGCACGCCTGGGGCATGTCGATCGATATCGGCTCCTGCATTGGCTGCAACGCTTGCTCGATCGCCTGCCAGGCCGAGAATAACATTCCGGTGGTTGGCAAAGAGCAAGTGGAAAGAGGCCGCTCGATGCACTGGATCCGGGTTGATCGTTATTACAGTGGAGGATTGGACAATCCCGAGACGTATCACCAGCCTGTCCCGTGCATGCAGTGCGAAAACGCGCCGTGTGAGCCGGTCTGTCCGGTCGGGGCCACGGTCCATAACAAAGAAGGCCTCAATGACATGGTGTATAACCGCTGTGTGGGAACGCGGTACTGTTCAAACAACTGTCCATACAAAGTGCGGCGGTTTAACTTCCTCCTGTTCCAGGATTGGTATACGCCCACTTTTAAAATGCAACGCAATCCCAACGTGACCGTGCGCAGCCGCGGGGTCATGGAAAAATGTACCTACTGCGTGCAACGGATTAACGCCGCACGCATCACGGCGGAGAAGGAGGATCGGCAAATCCGGGAGGGCGAGATCGTCACCGCCTGCCAAGCCGCCTGCCCGGCCGAAGCTATCACTTTTGGTGATATCAACGATCCCAATAGCCGGGTTGCAAAACTGAAAGCAACCCCGCTTAATTACGGGTTGCTCACCGATTTGAATACCCGACCACGAACAACGTATTTGGCTCGGCTCAAGAACCCTAATCCGGAGATTGAGAATGTCTAGCGTGGCACGCCCCCTCTCTCAGGAACCTCTCACAAGTGGCGAAGCGGTCCCTCCGCTGATAGCGCCGGGGCATACGTACCGATCGGTCACCGAAAAAATCAGCGACGTTATCCTCTCGGGCAATATCCCCGTGAGCTGGTTTCTTGGGTTTGCGATCTCCTTCATGCTGGTTGGGATGCTAGGATTCGCAGCCACAGTTTTGCTGATGATTGGTACTGGGATCTGGGGGATCAACATCCCGATCGGCTGGGGATTCGCCATCATTAATTTTGTCTGGTGGATCGGTATTGGTCATGCCGGGACGTTGATCTCCGCCGTCTTGCTCCTTTTGAATCAACTCTGGCGTACCTCAATCAACCGCTTTGCCGAAGCGATGACCCTGTTCGCGGTGATGTGTGCAGGAATGTTCCCACTGCTCCATACCGGGCGGCCGTGGTTAGCGGCGTATTGGCTCTTTCCCTATCCGAGCACCATGGGGGTGTGGCCGCAGTTTCGCAGCCCGTTGATCTGGGACGTCTTCGCGGTGAGTACATATTTCACCGTATCCTTGCTCTTTTGGTACGTCGGTTTGGTTCCCGATCTGGCGACTATGCGTGACCGTGCGAAGAGCAAGGTCAGCCAGAAGATCTACGGTATGTTCGCCATGGGATGGCGCGGATCGGCATTGCACTGGCAACGCTACGAAATCGCTTATCTCCTCCTGGCAGGACTCTCAACTCCGCTGGTGGTCTCAGTCCATTCGATCGTGAGTTTCGATTTCGCCGTGTCAGTCATTCCCGGCTGGCACACGACGATCTTCCCACCCTACTTCGTGGCTGGGGCTGTCTACGCCGGATTTGCCATGGTGTTTACCCTCGCCCTTCCTCTGCGAGTGATGTTCAAGCTGCAAGATTTCTTCACCTTCCGTCTCCTCGACAACATGGCGAAAGTCATGTTAGCAACCGGATTGTTTGTCGCCTATGGCTATGCAATGGAAGCCTTCATGGGGCTGGTGTATAGCGCCAATACCTATGAAAGCTTCCTGATGAAAAACCGCATGACTGGACCCTATGGCTGGTCATACTGGACGCTCATCCTCACGAACATCCTTATTCCGCAGTTGTTGTGGTTTCGCCGGGTGCGTCGTAGCGTCGGGCTGCTTTTCCTGATCTCGATGTCGATCAATATCGGTATGTGGCTCGAGCGTTTCGTCATCGTTGTCACCAGCTTGCACCGCGATTTCATGCCGTCGTCGTGGGGGATGTATTATCCAACCAAATGGGACTGGATGACCTTTGCCGGAACTATTGGCTTCTTCTTGATGATGATGATCCTCTTTGTCCGCGTACTACCGGCGATTTCTATCGCTGAGGTCCGACACCTCCTGTTCGAGGAAAAGCACCATGACAAGAACGGTGCGGAGGAGGCAGCCGCATGAGTTCATCGCATACTGCTGAGATAAAACCGTCACTCTACGGGTTGATGGCTGAGTTCGAGTCTCCCGACGAACTCATGATTGCCGCCAATCGTGCGCGAGAGGCTGGCTACAAAAAGATGGACGCCTACACTCCCTTTCCGATTGAAGGCTTGGATGAGGCGTTGGGATTCCACCCCTCGCGCTTACCGCTCATTGTCTTGATCGGGGGCCTCGCCGGTGTGGCTCTGGGCTACGGGCTACAGTACTTTATTTCGGTGATTGATTACCCCATACTTGTGGGTGGCAAACCGTATCATAGCTGGCCAGCCTTCATCCCGGTCACTTATGAACTGATGATCTTGATGGCATCGTTTGCAGCCGTTGTTGCCATGTTTGCCTTGAACGGGTTGCCGATGCCCTATCATCCAGTATTTAATGTCGAGCGTTTCAACTTAGCCTCGAACGATCGTTTCTTTCTCTGTATCGAAGCGGCTGATCCGCAGTTCGACCAAGACGGGACGAGAAAATTTCTCGAACAATGCCAACCAGCCGCAGTGTCAGAAGTCGAGCCATAACGTCACTATGCCATTACGGGTTATGCACAGAAGAATATTACAGGGGTTCATTCTCGTCTGTCTTTTTCTTATCGCCAGTTGTCGCCAAGACATGCACGACCAACCAAAGTTCAAAACTTATCGCGCAAATCCATTTTACGCTGACGATCGCTCAGAACGCCCGCTAGTGACTGGTACGGTTGCGCGTGGTGATCTCCAGGACGATACTTACCTCTATACGGGAAGAATGAATAACGAGTGGGTCACTGCGTTTCCTTTCCCGGTTACCCAAGAAGTCCTTCAGCATGGTCAGGAGCGTTTCAATATCTTTTGTTCTCCTTGCCATGGACGAGTCGGAGATGGTGAGGGCGCGATTGTGCAACGTGGTCTGAAACATCCGCCTTCGTACCACATTGAGCGGCTACGAGAAGCCCCGGTTGGTTACTTCTTCAATGTGATTACCAATGGTTTCGGCGCGATGTATGATTACGCCGATCGGGTTCCAGTCCGAGACCGTTGGGCGATTATTTCCTACATTCGTGCTTTACAGTTGAGCCAACACGCGACCATTGATGATGTCCCAGCTGATCAACGCTCTCAATTGGTTGGAAACCGCGAATGAACATCTCTGAAACCTTACGTGCCCAGATTGCCAGTAACCAGAGAATCTCTCTGTGGGTCGGCATTGTTTTCTTGGTCATTTGTGGCGTCGTTTTCTCCCTTGACACGGCGAAGTTCTTCCAGGCGTATCTGCTGGGGTATATGTTCTGGATGCACCTGACTCTTGGTTGTCTCGGCTTGGTGATGATGCACAACTTGACTGGTGGAGCCTGGGGAGATGCGAGCCGACGTTTCCTTGAGGCGGGGATGCGCACCCTATGGTTGATGGCGCTCCTGTTTCTGCCAATCTTTTTTCTTGGTCTGCCTTACCTTTATCCATGGGCAAATCCCGAACAGGTTGCCCACAATGCGATTCTGCAGCAAAAGGCCTTCTACTTAAACAGGGAGTTTTTTGGCATCCGTGCGGTCGGGTATTTCGCGTTCTGGATCTTTTGGGCGTATATGCTCTACAAGGGGTCACAGGATTTTGAGCGCACGCCGACCTTGTCTATCGTCCGCCGCCTAGAAAACATCAGCGGTCCAGGCGCGCTGCTGTTTGCGTTGGTGGTGACCCTTGCCTCAGTCGACTGGATGATGTCGCTTGAACCGGCCTGGTATTCGACGATCTACGGCATTCTGTTTGTCGTTGGGCAGGGGTTGACCGGGCTCGCTTTTGCCATCGTGCTGGCGACTTGGTTTGCCAAGTATGAACCTTTTTCCGAGCTACTCACGCCTAAACATTTTCATGATCTTGGGAACCTTATGGTAGGCTTTGTAGTGCTATGGACGTACGGGTCGTTCTCACAATTTTTGATCATTTGGTCGGCAAACCTGCCCGAGGAAATTCCCTGGTACCTCCATCGTATCCGCGGTGGGTGGCAGGTGATTGCGATGTTCCTCATGATCTTTCACTTCTTCGTGCCTTTCTTCGTACTTCTCTCGCGGCAACTGAAGCGAAAGAAAAACCTGCTAGTGAAAGTTGCGGCCTGGATGTTGTTCGTCCGTTTCGTTGATCTCTTCTGGTGGATTATCCCAGCTTTCCCGAACACCGGCCTGATGTCGGTTTTGCCACAGGTTTGGCTGTATGCGGTGACGTTCCTGGGGATTGGCGGTGCGTGGCTCGCCACTTTCTTCTGGCAACTCCAAGCACGTTCACTCCTGCCGCTGCCTGACAGCTCCTACGAAGCGGTTACGGGTGAGCTAGAACATGCGCAAAAGGCGTAACCATGAACACTCCCGACCCACACGTTGCTGAACGGCGCAATCCGAGAATTCTTCACGAAGAAAGCTCGATTCAAGTCAAGCCGGTTCTCATCTTTGCCTTGATGTTGGTGATCGTGTCGGTTGCGACCTTCGTGACCGTACGGTTTTTGCTCGACTACTTTAATGTCAATCAGACTCGGACCGAAGCGCCGCTGTCTCCGCTCGCTGACCCCCAGCCGCTTCCCCCAGCGCCACGATTGCAAGTCTCTTCTGGGCGGGATCTGAGAGAATTGCGGGCAGCTGAGGATAAGATATTAAACGGCTATCACTGGGTAGACCAGCAAGCTGGCATCGTCGGCATCCCAGTGAGCGAAGCAATGGAAATTCTGGCAAAAAGGGGGTTGCCGACGCGGGACGAGGGGAAGACAGAGCGGTAACGCATGCGTGATAAGAACTCGTACCCCATACGTCTAACTATCTCAGCGCCCTCGCTTGTCAGAGTGCGGAAAGAGAAGAAGGTTACAGCGATGCGGATATTTTGCTGTCTCCTGTTGCTCACGTTCGCTTCCCCAGCCACCGCCCAGCTTGCTGCCTATAATCAAGCGAACTCATACAGTCCTCCTGCTTCTTACAATCCTTTTACTGAGGTCGGCATTGACCAGCGTTTGAACGAACAAGTGCCCCTTGACCTCACCTTTCGTGACGAGACGGGAAAAACTGTTAGCCTACGAGACTATTTTGGTGACAAGCCGCTGGTCTTATCACTGGCCTACTACGACTGCCCTATGCTGTGCTCCCTGGTTGTGAACGGGCTCATCAGAACCCTGCGGACGCTCTCCTTCTCTGCCGGTAATGAATTCAATGTCCTCACGGTCAGCTTCAACCCTAAGGAAACGCCGCCAATGGCCGCGCTCAAGAAGCAGACCGCGTTACAAAGCTACAGCCGTCCCGGGGCTGAGGCGGGGTGGCACTTTCTCACCGGGGACGAAGACGCCATTCAACGGCTGACCCAGGCGGTAGGATTTCGCTACCAGTACGATGAGAAATCCAAGCAATACGCGCACGCCAGTGGCATTATCATCTTGACCCCACAGGGAAAAGTCTCGCGCTATTTCTACGGCATTGAGTACGCGCCAAGGGATGTTCGCTTAGGGCTAGTCGAAGCCTCGGCCGGGAAGATCGGGTCGCCGGTCGATCAGGTTTTGCTGCTCTGCTTTCACTACGACCCGACGACCGGGAAGTATGGATTCCTCATTACTTCAGGTCTGCGTGTAGCTGCTGTAGCCACTGTCCTGGCACTTGGCGCCTTCATGTTGATAAGTTCACGCCGGGATCGACGGCAGAAAATAATCAAGGAAAACGGCGCGGCGGCATTGGCAGAAAAAGGCTAAAGAGTACTAAAGGGACGACTTACCACGGTGTGATTCAAGCCTGCGAATCGCACCCGATGAGAGATCATGATAGGACAATTTTCTTTGTGGCCCCCACAGGCATCATCCGTCGCTTGGCAAGTTGATGCGCTGTACATTTTCATCCTCGCCGTCACGATATTGACCTCGCTGGCGGTCTACTTCGCGATCGTTTACTTTGCGGTCAAATATAAACGCAAGTCGGAAGATGAAATTCCCGAGCAAATCGAGGGACACCTACCGCTAGAGATCGCTTGGTCAATTATTCCTCTGGGAATAATGCTGGTTATGTTCGGTTGGGGTGCCAAGCTCTTTTTCGACCTCACACGGCCTCCGGCCGAGGCGCTGAATTTTAATATCGTCGGCAAACAATGGATGTGGAAAATGCAGCATCCCACCGGTAAGCGGGAGATCAACGAGCTCCATGTTCCGATGGGACAACCGATCAAACTGACGATGACTTCGGAAGACGTAGTTCACAGCTTCTTTATCCCAGCCTTTCGCACCAAGTTTGATGTCGTCCCTGGCCGCTACACAACGAGCTGGTTTGAACCTACCAAGGCTGGGGAATACCATATTTTCTGCACTCAGTATTGCGGCACGAGACACGCCCAGATGATCGGACGGGTGGTGGTGATGGAGCCAGCCCAATACGAGCAGTGGCTCAAAACTGGCAGCGTCAACGCTAGCGCTGCGAACGAAACTCCCGAGGTTGCCGGGGCGCGCCTCTTTCAAGAACAGCGCTGTGTTACCTGCCATCAGACCAATGGGCTGATGGCACCGGTGCTAAATGGCGTCTTCGGGAAACCAGTACAGCTCCAGGGCGGCGCAACGATAGTTATGGATGAAAGCTATATTCGCGAGTCGCTTCTCGATCCCACTGCGAAAATAGTGAATGGCTATCAGCCGAATATGCCGACCTTTCAAGGGCAAATAAGCGAAGAGCAGATTCTCCAACTGATCGCCTACATCAAGTCGTTGAGCAGTGCCGCCGGAGGACAAGCGGCAGCAACAAAACCGGCTGAAGAGCAGCCAACAAATACGCCACCTGCTGGAGGATGATCGGCGATGTACCCGGGAGAGACGAGGGCTGAACCATGAGCGCAGTACCAATTCCCAGACAGAGTGAGACCCCCGGTCTCGAGATGCCACGTCAGCATTATCTCAATGCTGGCTACAGTATCAAATCGTGGCTCCTAACGCTTGACCATAAGCGCATTGCGATTCTGTACTTGATCTCGGTCTCAGCCTTCTTCGTCATGGGCGCCCTCTTTGCCGGCATGATTCGCCTGGAGTTGCTCACGCCGCAGGGCGATCTGCTCGAAGCGGAAACCTATAACAAAATGTTTACCATGCACGGGGTGATCATGATCTTCTTCGTCTTGATCCCCTCGATCCCCGCTATCCTGGGAAACTTTCTGATCCCTCTCATGATCGGTGCGCGTGACGTCGCTTTTCCTCGGCTGAACTTGTTAAGTTGGTACGTCTTCATGACCGGCGGCGTCTTCCTGATGACCGCCGCAATCTTTGGGGGAGTCGATACCGGCTGGACTTTTTATACGCCCTATAGTTCCGTCTACTCCAATACCAATGTGATGCTCGCCGGCATGGGGGCATTTACCGCAGGCTTTTCGTCAATTCTGACGGGACTCAATTTTATCGTCACGATTCATACGATGCGGGCACCGGGGATGACGTGGTTTCGCCTGCCGTTGTTTATTTGGGCCCACTATGCGACCAGCCTCATTCAGGTGCTCGCCACGCCGGTCATTGCGATGACGCTGGTGCTGATGATGCTCGAACGTAGTCTCCATCTGGGGATTTTTGACCCTAACCTGGGTGGGGATCCGGTGTTGTTCCAGCATCTCTTTTGGTTTTACTCTCACCCAGCCGTGTACATCATGATCTTGCCCGGCATGGGTGTCATCAGTGAAATCATCGCTTGCTTTACGCGCAGACGGATCTTTGGCTATAGCTTTGTAGCGTTTTCGAGCCTGGGGATCGCCATCATTGGTTTCTTTGTCTGGGGCCACCATCTGTTTGTGAGCAGCCAGTCGGTTTATGCCGGGATGGCATTCTCGCTCATCACCTTTCTCGTCGCCGTGCCTTCTGCAATTAAGACGTTTAATTGGACGGCGACGATGTACAAAGCGTCGATTTCCTACGAATCGCCCATGGTTTTTGCGTTCGGCTTTCTCGGTCTTTTCGTCATCGGCGGCGTGACCGGGCTCTTCCTAGGCGCGATCGGGCTCGACGTTCACATGCACGATACCTATTTTGTGGTCGCGCACTTTCACTACATTATGGTTGGTGGCGAGATCATGGCCTTCCTCGGTGCCCTCCATTTCTGGTGGCCGAAGATGTTTGGCCGGAAGTACCCGGAAGGCTGGGCGATACTGGCCGCCGCGCTGGTGTTTATCGGCTTCAACCTGACTTTTTTCCCGCAGTTTCTGGTTGGCTACCTCGGCATGCCGCGCCGGTATCATACCTATCCAGCTGAGTTCCAACTGTTCAATGTGTTATCCACGGCTGGAGCCTCGATTCTCGGCGTCGGCTACCTCCTGCCGTTTTTCTATCTGCCCTGGTCTATCCGTTTTGGCCAAGTGGCCGGCCCGAATCCCTGGCGAGCCAAGGGATTGGAATGGCAAGTCCAGTCCCCGCCGCTGACGGAAAACTTCGAACAGACTCCGATCGTGACCGAAGAAGCGTACGAATATTCTCATCTGGAGGCCAAAGTTGTCTGAGAGTCACGCACACGCCGTCGTTGCCCATCACGACCCTACGGTCGCGCATCAATTTGATGACAAGGCGCAACAAACCGAAGCCGTCACCCTCGGCATGTGGGCCTTCTTGGCACAAGAAGTCCTTTTCTTTGGAGCCGTATTCACCGGCTATACGGTGTATCGCTCCTATTATCCCGACTCCTTTATTGCCGGCAGTCATCACCTCGATATCAAGCTTGGCGGCTTCAATACGGCGGTGTTGATCGCCAGCAGTCTGACGATGGCGCTTGCAGTTCATGCCGCGCAGAATACCAAACGTATCCGCTTAGTCTTTTTTCTCTTGGCGACACTCTTCTTAGGATTCGTCTTCTTGGGCGTCAAAGTGATCGAGTATGGAGACAAATTCCATCATCATCTGATTCCAGGATTGGGCTTTCTCTGGGCTGAACCTCATGGTGATCCTAAACATGTGCAAATCTTTTATAGCTTTTACTTCGCTATGACCGGGATGCATGCCTTGCACATGATCATCGGAGCCGCGATTTTGCTCCCGCTGATCTGGATGGCCATCCGCGGTCGCTTTTCCGCCGCCTATTATGCGCCGATCGAAATGTTCGGCCTGTATTGGCACTTTGTCGATATTGTGTGGATCTTTCTCTTTCCCTTACTCTATTTGCTTGGTCTGCATGCTCAATAGTGAAAACCTGGACGCCTTATGGAACTCGAACATTCGCATCATCCTACTGTCCCCCTTTACTTGCTCGTTTTTGGCGCCTTGATAGTTCTTACCGGTATTACGGTATTAGTCGCCTTTCAAGACTTTGGTGTAATGAACAATGTTATCGCTCTAGGAATCGCCGGGATCAAGACCACGCTGGTCGTGCTCTTCTTTATGCACGTGAAATACAGTAGCCGCCTGACCAAAATGTTTGCGGCGGCGGGGGCTTTCTGGCTCGCGATTCTTATCTCTTTCACTTTAAGTGATACACTCACCAGGAAATCGCACCCCGTACAGGGTTGGGTTCCGCTCCCCTTTGTCCAAACCCCAGGACCAATAGAGTCAGTGCCATTTGTGGAACATCAGCCCGGGCAGGCTTCGGAACATCATTAGTCGCTCTTTGCCGCTGAGCTTCACTCGACATCGAGAAAAGCTCAGCTCTGCCTTTGACCCTGCCTTCTCATAGGCCATCAGTCCGTTCTCCTGTAAAGTGGGAGCGCTTGCTGTTATGGAGCAAGAGGTTTGCGAGACTGACAATGTCGACTCCCATCATGCTCATGGGCTGTACCAGTGACGCCGGAAAGTCGTTTTTAGTCACGGCTCTGTGTCGGCATTTTGCCAATCGCGGAATACGCGTTGCTCCCTTCAAAGCACAAAATATGAGCAACAATGCGGCTGTAACTCCGGACGGCGATGAGATCGGCCGTGCCCAATATCTGCAAGCGCTTGCGGCTCGTGTTCTTCCTCAGGCGCGTATGAATCCAGTTTTGCTCAAGCCGCATAGCGATACTGCCAGTCAAGTCATTGTGATGGGCCGAGTAGATGCAACCGCCGCCTCTTTGCCGTGGATGGAACGCAAACAGTACCTGTGGCCGATCGTGCGCGAGGCGTTACGCAGCCTGTTACATGATTATGAGCAAGTGGTGATTGAAGGCGCCGGTAGTCCGGCCGAGATCAATTTACGCGCAGGCGACATCGTCAATATGAGTGTCGCGCTTGAATGCCAAGCTGATGTCTATCTGGTCGCCGATATTGATCGTGGGGGAGCCTTTGCTCACTTGCTCGGTACGTGGCACTGTCTGAGTGGCGATGAGCAAGCATTGATCAAAGGTTTTGTCCTCAACAAATTTCGTGGCGACCCGGCGTTACTGGGGAACGCAATGGACTGGTTGCAGGAACGTACAGGGATACCGACCGTTGCCCTCATTCCCATGAGTCGGCATGTGCTGCCCGAAGAAGACACCCTCCAGCACCGCGCACAAGCAAACCGGCAGCATATCAATATTGCCTTGATTGCGTACCCGTATGCCAGCAACCTCGACGAGTTCGACCCATTGATCCATCAATCAGGCGTGACTGTCGTGCCCATTCGCGACTATGCTCGCCTCGATCATTACCAAGCGATTCTCTTACCGGGAAGCAAAAACACGGCAGCGAGCCTGCACTATTTGCGCGAGAGTGGGCTGGCTGGTGAAATTTCTCGGGCCGCACAACGCGGTGTCTTCGTCCACGGGATCTGTGGCGGGTTACAACTCCTCGGCCAGGAGATTGCCGACCCTGACTATATTGAGAGTGGCAACTGTACTGGACTAGGCTTGCTTGATCTCACCACCACGTTGGGTCCGTCTAAGACCACCCAGCAACGTCAAGTATGGTGGAACGGAACCTTACTACGTGGCTATGAGATTCATCACGGACAAACACAGGCTGGCAAGGAAACATACGAATGTTTGCCTGATAATTTAGGCTGGCAACAAGGAAATGTAAGCGGAGTTTATTTGCATGGCTTGTTTGGGCATCCTGTGTATCGTCAACAATTCTTGGCGCAGTTGGGATGGACGGGACAAACGACAGATGAGTGGTCAGCCATCGTTGATGAGAGTATAAACCAGATCGCACGGCTAATCGTCTATGCCGGTTGGAAAATCCCATGACGTCGCAATTGTACCCCAGTTCTTACAATAGTTGATTCACCTCCAGAGGACGTATAGCAGTGACCGGGGAATTCTTGCTTTTACCCATGAGAGAGGAATCGTACGGCTACGTTAGGGCAACATGCCAAATAAAATTTTTGCAGGGCACGGTATGGAGACAGAAACCAGCGAGAAGCGTGAAAGGTGCGTGGGGGTGTTCCGTTGTGTAGGCATCTTGCTTATTGTCTACATGTTAGGGAAAGGCTGCCTCGTCTATGCTACCGAGACTGCCGTGCCAGGGGCGGCTGCGGGCAAACGCTCTACTCTCATTTTGCTGGCTCAAATCGCGGCTGCCGGCGCTTCAGGCCAGTTCGACCGTGCCGAGCAACTCTTCGTGCAGGGGAAAGAGGCGGGCGGAAGTGAACTCCAGATGTATGAGGCCGTGCTCAACCTGTTACCCTATATCGGTTATCCGCGTACCTTAAGTACTATGAGTCGCTTCCAGAAAATCTATCCTCAATACATTCGCGAACGTTCGGCCGGAAAAGCTCCGCAGCCCACCGAACCGTGGCGAGAGTACGCCGTGGGGACGTGGGGAGAACGCGGCGTTCAGATCCAGCAACAACTTGGGGTAGGGGGTCCAGGGGCGGAGAAGTTTACCGAACAACTCACACTGTTGAGTCCTGAGTTGGCCGAATGGGTGCGGTATGATGACTTCGGTCGCATCTTTGGCCGCGCCGGACTCTCACTACTTGAGCGCGAAGCTATCGTCATTGGTGTGTTGATTGCCCAGGCCGCGCCCCAACTCAAGGTCCATCACGACGCCATGCTGCGCGTCGGGGGGAGCGAGGAACTCATTGATGAACTGGTAGAGGCGGTAGCACCCATTGTGGATGAAAAGGCGCTTGCTGCTTCCCGTCGATATCTTACTGAGGCGCGACAGAAGTGATGTTGCCTCTATTCAGTATTGAGTGTTGGAGGGAAACTCATGGCAACTGAACGACTCTCACGAAGAGGTTTTCTCAAGGGACTCGGAGCTGTAGCCGCAACTGCCGCTATCGGTGAGCGAATTACGTTGCCACGCAGCGCACATGCTGCCGCTCCCACGACTGCCGGAAAACTGCGCTTCGGCGTGCAGACCCATCCCCAACATACGACCTATCCGGAGATTCTCCAGGCCTGGCGCGAGGTGGATGAACTGGGGTTCGACACGGCCTTCCTCTTCGACCACTTCATTCCAATCTACTCTGACCCCAACGGGCCGTGCTTTGAGGGCTGGACGCTTCTTGCCGCTCTCACCACCCAGACGAAGCGGGTAAAGGTCGGCATTCTCGTGACCGGCAACACTTATCGTTACCCGGCGGTGTTGGCCAAGATGGCGGCAACGGTGGATCAGGTGAGCAACGGTCGGCTGATCTTAGGAATCGGGGCTGGGTGGTTTGAACTGGAGCATACGGCGTATGGCATCCCGTTCTCCACTGCAGGTGGAAGAGCAAAGCAGTTGGTCGAGTCGGTACAGGTCATCAAGATGTTATTCACTCAAGACAAGAGCACTTTCACTGGCAAGTATTATCAACTTAAGGATGCTCCCTTTATGCCCAAGGCAGTGCAGAAGCCACACCCGCCAATCCTGATTGGGGGGATGGGACCGAAGCGTATTCAACCCTTAGTAGCTCGACAGGCTGATATCTGGAACTTTTTTGTGAAGGATGGCGATCCGCAAGAGGCGAAGCGGATCTGTGCGAATTTTGATGAGATCTGCCGCAGGGTAGGGCGTAACCCCAGCGAGGTAGAAAAGTCGGTCTCGATTCGCCCGCCACAGCTTGTGGGAACCAAAGAGGAAGTTCGCGGGCGGATCCAGGCGTTAGCCGATGCCGGGGTGCAACACTTTATTATCTCTCTACCGGCTCCCTACGATCGCGAACTTCTGCGCCGCTTCGCTAAAGAAGTAATACCGACGTTCCGCTCCACCTAGGAAAACATTGGCGAGGAGAGCTAGCGAGAATTCAGGTAGCGTTTGCTCGACACTGACGCCGTAGATCGTGGGTCATGCCGATCGCTGCCTCACGGCCACTATAGTAGCCCGGGATATATTTGGTTTCCCGATACCCCAGCGTGCGGTAAAACGCTAAGGCGCCTCGATTACTCGCTCGCACTTCTAAATTGATAAAGAAAATACCCCCAATCCGCGCGGTTTCCTCTAGCCACTCGATAAGCTGGCGACCGATCCCGAAGCGGCGATAAGCTGGATCGACTGCCAGCAAGTTCAAGTGAGCGTGTTCAGCGAAAAACTGCATCACCGCAAAGCCAGTCAGTTGCTCATCTCTCCAGGCTGTCAAGACATTACTATCGCGACCGCGAATGTGTGCAGCGATCCGTGGGGAAGTCCACATCCATGGCAAGCCAAACTCAACGAGGTCGCGAGACATAAGCGCAATTCGCTTGGCGTCGGCCATCCGTGCCAGTTTCAGTCCAATGGTCTGCATTGTCGTGGAGGTATTCGTACTATAAACCGCTTGTTAATTAAAGGTTTCTATTGATTCGCCGTTTCTTTTCATTGGACCAACGGCGGTAAGTAGAAGAAACCCGAAAAAGGCAAACCATCTGAAAGGGTGGGGCGCAAAGCCACTGGCCTAAACCCTTATCTCCTTGGGGAATGGTCGCAGGGTTGCCGGGCTCGCACAGTACCTCCTCTGGGCTGTGCATAGGGCACGGTTTTTTGCGGGACTCTCTGTCTCTTCGCAGCGGAGAGGTTTCTTCTCTTACCGCCGCCGCTCTTCACGGCAAGAATTCCCTCCTTCCTCACTGGTTTCGTCACTCTTGACGCGTTTTCTTTCGGCTGACAGGTATGATATCGAGAGACGATAATTTTTTTGGGCAAATCCTTGAAAGGAGGATCATCCATTGGCAAATTGGACCGAAACCACGGCCAATATCGCCGGGACTGAACTGGTGCTGGTTAAAGGCGGCTCAGGTCGGCCCTTATTGATGTTTCATGACGAGCTTGGTTACCCAGGCTGGATGAAATGGAACGAGGAGTTGGCAAAGGAGCGCGAATTCATCATTCCGCTTCAGCCAGGATTCGGCAAGACGCCGCGCGTTGATTGGATCCGTAACTATCGTGACCTGGGTGGCTTCTACGCGCGGGCAGTGCGCGAGATGAGCCTTGATCCTATTGATGTGATTGGTTTCTCGGCCGGCGGTTTTATTGCTGCAGAAATGGCTGCGTCCGATCCAAAAATTTTCTCGCACCTGATCCTGGTTGCGCCTATGGGGCTCAAGCCGACCACCGGTGAGATCCTGGATATCTTTCCTCTCACTATCCGCTCGTACTTGCGGTCAACGGTAGCAGACCCAGCCTCGCCGGAATTCGGTAAGATCTACGGCGGGGAGATGACTCCAGAACAGTTTGAAGCCTTCGAGGATGCTCGAGCAGAGACCGCTCGAATCGGTTGGGAACCGTATATGCACAATCCCAGCCTCGGCTATCTTCTCGAAGGGGTGAAAAAACTTCCCACTCTACTGGTGTGGGGAACGAAGGACGCCATCGTGCCGCGCGGCTGTATCGAAGCCTATCGGAAAGCAATTGCTGGAGCGAAAGTCGTGGAGATCAAAGACGCCGGCCATCGCCCTGAGGTCGAGAACTCTGACGAATTCGTGCGAGCGGTCAAAGCCTTTCTTGCTTCCTAACGCGGGAAACAGGAAGGGCAGCTTGGAGAGCCACTGTCTATGAACGAGGCCCATGGCTTCATCATTCCGGCATGGGCGAAACCAGGATCGTGGCGGTATGATTGTGGGGGCACGGCGTCCCGTGCCCTTCCGTCTATTCCCCCAAATCTTCTATCGCATCGACTTGCCGTAACTGTGGGAAGAGCCATCCCCAAAGGACGACAATAACAAGGGTGCCAATGCCGCCAAGGACAGCAGCAGGAACTGTGCCGAACGCCGCCGCTGTTACGCCTGATTCAAACTCTCCCAGCTCATTAGACGCACCAATGAAGACGGATTCGACGGCACCGACCCGGCCACGCATGGCGTCGGGCGTAGCGATCTGGACTATGACTCGCCGGATGACCACGCTGACCATGTCAGAGGCGCCAAGGATGAACAACATCGTCAGCGATAACCACAGGTGGTGAGAGAAGGCAAACCCAATGGTCGCGACGCCGAACATTGCCACCGTGCCTAACAAGCGAAGCCCAGCTCCTTCCCTGATCGGCCGATGAGCAAGGAGCACTGCCATCCCGAGAGCGCCGACGGCTGGAGCGCTCCGCAGTAGCCCTAGCCCCCAAGGACCAACGTGGAGAATGTCGCGCGCATAGATCGGTAGCAACGCGGTTGCTCCACCTAACAATACCGCAAAGAGATCGAGAGAAATCGCCCCAAGGACTATCGGTTGCGCACGGATGAAAGCGATGCCAGCCACGATTGAGTTCCATGTTGCCGCCTTACGTTCGGCTATGGGACGTTCGAGGTGAATGAAGCTCACCAGTAGTGCTGCCGTGAGGGAGAGTACGGCACAGCAACCATAGACAATGCTCGGGCCGAAGGCATAGAAGAGACCACCTAAGGCTGGCCCCACGATCGTGCCAGCCTGCCAAGCCGAGGAACTCCATGCAGCTGCGTTGGCATACTGGCTCGGTGTCACTAAATTGGGCATGAGGGCGAAAGACGCTGGAAACTCGAAGGCCCGAGCGGTTCCAAAAATGAAAAGCGCCGCAAAAATTACTCCTCGCTCAGTATTGCCCGAGAGGGTCAAGGCGAGGAACAAGAGCGCGCAAGCAGCTTCTAAAATCGAGCACAAGGCAAGAACCCGGCGGCGGTCGTAGCGGTCGGCGACATGTCCGGTGACTAGAGCCAAACCAAGCGCGGGAAGAAACTGAGCCAGCCCGACGAAGCCCAAATCCAATGGGCGTTGAGTGAGTTCATAGACTTGCCAGCCAATAGCGACCGATTGCATTTGCGTTGCGAGGACGCCGCACAGTCGAGCGATCCAGTACCGCTTGAATCCCGGAGAGGCAAATGCTGAAGCTGGTTCTCTCTCTAGCGGTGTTGCTAGCTCTTCTCCCCTAGCAGGAATGGTGGACATGCATACCCTCAGGAAGAGAGCGAAAGAGGATATCCCTCATAGACCCTGCGTGCATATCTTCTTATGATGGCGAACGCAACCGCACTGTGAAGGAGTATGGCATGACGGCAAAAGAATGGTTAACTGGTTTTGCTACTCTCCTTGGAGTAGAGCCCCCGAGTGGGGACCAGATCCGGGACTTGCTCAACTTGGCCGGCGAGGCGGCGCATGCGTCGGAACGTATCGCCGCGCCTGTTGCCTGTTGGCTGGTGGCACGAGCTGGACTTTCTCCCGCCGAGGCGCTGAAACTTCTGGAAGAGTGGAAGCAGACCGGATTTGAGTTAAAGAGCGGGGACTAAAATTTGCGGAATAAAACAGTCGAGACAAGGAGGGATCAGCAATGGAAGAAATCCGTTTTAACGAGGTTGACCGCCTGCGCAGCAAAATCAGTGACACCTTTGGTCCGTGGAGTGAGCCGGTTGAGATTACCCAAGAGATGATTAACCGCTTTGCCGACGTCACTGGAGATCACCAGTGGATTCATATTGACGTCGAGCGCTCGAAGCGAGAGAGCCCTTTCGGTGGGCCAGTCGCCCACGGCTTTCTCACCCTTAGTTTACTGCCGCGTATTGGGATGCCGCTGGGGTGGCAGATCATCGGCGCTCGCGCAACTGTCAATTACGGAGCTAACAAGCTGCGATTCGTTTCGCCAGTGCCTAGCGGTGCCCGCATTCACGGGCGTGCACGTTTACAGGCGGTAGAGGGAAAGCGGGAAGGGACGCTCCTGACACGGGAAGTCAACCTTCATGTAGTGGGGAACGATAAGCCGGCGCTGATCTACGAGTCTTTAACTCTCTACGTTGGGTAAGTCGGTTCGTTGCTCACGAGGTTCGCGCCGCGGCTTGCTTGATACGTACTCGCGCAGCCTCAGGCGTTTCAGCCTCGGTGTAAAGCTTAACCCCACCCGAACGATCCGTGGGGAGAACCTCATCCATGGTCGTGCCGCCTGCGGGTTGCAGCGCGGGCGGAAACATCGCGAGCTTTTGTGTGTCTGCCAGCTTGGCGCGTTCGAAGTCGAGGTCGCGCTCGTTCACCCCAGCAAGCGGTAGCCCGGCAACCCCATCGATCACTTCGAGATCGAACCACCAGCGCTTAATCGGATTACGCTTACCGTTGCCGAGTTGATCGTCCATAGCAATAATGTGTTTGCGCGCCTGCGGGTTATTGATCGCGAGCCATATCAGGTCTTCGTTTTCCAACAAATCCTCGCGATTCCAGGGACACATTTTCATGCAGCGCCCGCAGGCCGAACCTTTTATGTTGGTCACACGGTACTTCGTGCACTTATCAACATCGGCTTTCCAGATTTCGTAGCCATTGAACATCACTTTCGGGCCGAACGGAATCGCGTTACACGGACACTCGCGAGCGCACTTATGACATTGCTCGCAGAAATCTTGCAAGCCAAAGTCGATGGGTTTGTCGATAGCCAGAGGAAGATCTGTGGTAAACACGACCGACTTCGAGCGTGGGCCGATAAACGGATTCAAAATCGTATCGCCAATCCGCGAGACCTCACCCAATCCCGCCATGAGAATACACGGGTTGTGAACCACCTCTGAATGCGCGTTGCTATGTGAACGCGCCGAATAGCCCATACGACGGCAGTGTGCAGCCATGATCCCTGCAATCTCAGCGCCACGCAGATACGCGCGCATCGACTGTGACGCCGAAATCCAGTCATCACCCGAGGCTCCGTCCATCGTTTCGAAACCTTGGTCAATCAGCATGACAACCGCGTAAGGATGATAAGCTTCGATCGGCTCGCCATTCTCGGTGTAGGAATAGTACATCCAGGGCTCGGCCTTGCAGATACCGACGAAATCCACCCCGAGGTAATATCCTAACGCCTTGATCGCGTCGGCGTTGCGTTGAGGATCTGAGACATCGCCACCGATTCCGGTCGGTGCAAGTTTGTGACGCGTGCCTTGCAGCGGCACCATGTGACGGATGAGCGGCATCATACCGAGGGCGTAGGGATGCTTAAAGGGAAAGCGGAGCATCTCGCGTTTGGCACGCTCGCCTAAATCGCCAGCGCGCGCTCGGTAAAAAAAGTCCCCACGCTTCGGGATGCGCCCGATCTCGTCACGGATTACCAGCGTCGTGGGTTCGTCAACGCGCTTGATTTTTTCCATCGGATAGCGGCCCCAGTGGAGCGGGCGGCGAGCTTCTTCCTGATCGGCCCAGCCGGGACGCGTACCGCTCACACCAAAATATGATTCGGCATCGGCATAGTCGAGTGGTGTGTCAGGTGCCAGGGGTTGGTCGGGGGCTAACTCGTACGCCGTCGTCACGACGCCGAGGCGAAAACCACCTGTGAGAAAAGGCGCGCTAAGAATTCCCTTTTCTGGCCGTGTGACTCCTGCTCGCACGGAGAGCCTTTCGAGGTTGACTTGGGTTGCGCCCGTCACATGTCCACGGGCGGAAAACCCCATGTGACGTAAGTAGCCAGATAGCACGGCTGCCAGCTCGCAAGCACGAAGATCAGTACGGGCAGCGTTGGTGCCGCGAATCCACGAGTCGCCAGGATCGCCAGGGTTGGCGTCGCGTCCAAACAGCACCACAAACACAAAGGCGTAGTGGTGTGGAGCGTGGTCGTCGACCAGCCAGTCGCTGTCTTGCAACTCACATACTCCGGCGATTACCGCATCGAGAAAATACGCCGAGGCCTTGAGATTGTTCGCCCGGAGTTGCGGATCGTTCGGCACCGGTGCTCTCTCAGGTGCGACGTTGCCGTCAAGGAATTTACTAAACAGCGCGAAATATTCTGGCAGCACGAAGGAAATGGCATCGTGAGACGGAGTGTCGGCATCCTGCGGCATGATGCCATTCTCGATTGCCGCCTGATCAGTGCGCGATAACCGTTCGAGCGGGTACGCACTGAGGTGAAATGGCCGGTTGCGATGTGAATGCAGGCGCATACTCGCCTCTCCTACAACTGAACGTTGGCAGGCTAGCAAGACAAAAACTGAAAGGAAAGCAACTTATTCATTAGGCACGAGTTACCAGATAACGGCAAGACTTCTACGGTACATACCATGAGATAGCAAGGTTCTCACTCAAAGCTAGTATTCGCTGGTCCCGCTTACGGTTGCGCGCTCGGTTGTCGAGCGTAAAAGATCCTGGGCGGTGATGTATTCTGCTAGGGGACATTTTGCTCCACATTCGTGCTCTCCAGCTAGCGCGAGCCCGCGTCGCAATGCTGCTTCCATGGCAGTAAACCACCCTGACTGTGCGGGAAAAAGATTTTCTCGACCAAGACGTTGAGCGATCCCCGTCTGTTCGAGCAGTGCCGAGGCAGAGGGGCGCAGGCCGAGGAGCAGCAGTGTTTTCCCGCTACTCGCGAGCTGCTTTGCCGTTGATTCAAAGACGCTAGCCGTGGTCACGTCGAGGTCTTGCGCTTGCCTCATGCGCAGGATCAGTACGCGGAGATCGCGATCTTGGATCACGGGGTCGAGTTCAGTCTCGAGTTCGCCGGCCACGGCAAAAAATAGCGGCCCAGTCAGATTGAGAATACGAACGGCCGAACATTCCCTTCGCACTTCTCGCGATTCAAGATCGATCTCGCGGAATCGGCCTTTTTCACCGATGATCATCTCCCGGACCGTCAGCAACCGTGCCCGTTGCAAGAACAAGACAATACTAATGCCGACACCCAAATAGATCGCTTTATCGAGTGGCAGCAGCCACACTCCGAGCAGGGTTGCGACAAAAGCGGTTCGGTCACTCATTGTTCCCTTGAGTGTCATGCGGATACGATCGCGGTCAATGAGATCGTTGGCTAGCACGAGCAGAAGGCCGGCGAGGCTCGCTACTGGAGTTCTTCCGATTACCGGACCTAAAAAAAGCAGCACTGCGAGCATCAGCAAGCCGCAGAAGACTGCGGACAAGCGACTTTCTGCTCCGGCTTGTTGGTTCAAGGTCGAGCGAGAGAGACTGCCACTCACTGGATAACCGCCAAAGAAGGCAGCCGTCATATTCGCTAAGCCCTGACCGGCAAACTCCGCTGCCATATCGAGCCGTTGTCCAGTCCGCGAAGCCAGTTCCCGCGCTACCGAGCTTGATTCGACCAAAGAAAGAACGGTACATGCAACCGCTGCGGGTATGAGTGTTTCCCAGTGCGCAAAAGAAGGACTCGTCAGAGGTGGGAACCCAGCCGGGATGGGAGCGAGATCGGCAACCAGTCTCAGTCCATGCTCGTGAAGGTGAAATGCACTACTGACAAGAATGCTAGCGATCATCGCGATGAGTGAGCCCGGGATACGTTGATTAACCCGTCGCAGTCCAAGCACAAACGCGGTGGTTCCTAAGGCAAAAGCGACAGCGAGGAAACTTGTGTGAGACAGAGTCTCCACCCAGCTTGTGAGTATACTCGCGAGATTACCTCCTGACCCTTTCGTACCGGTCACATTGGCAAGTTGCCCGGCGGCAATCAGCACGGCGGCGCCGGTGATATACCCGCGGACGACCGGGTGAGAAATATAGTCTGCCAGCGCATCGAGCCGCAGGAGGCCGGCAAGAAACTGCATGGTGCCAACTATGAATGCCAGTGTGACCCCGACTTCTATCGAGGTGGCACCACCATGCGCTACTTGCGCCGCCACTGCACTGCCAACCAGGAGACTTAGGGCGTTGGTTGGCCCCGTCACAACCTGTCGCGAACTACGAAACAATGCACCGACAATCGCCGGAACAGCCGCAGCGTAGAGGCCCATCACCGGAGGTAATCCCGCAATCATCGCGTAGGCAACACCTTGCGGGATGTCGAGGAAGATCACCGACGCGCTCGCGAGAAAATCGCGGCGAAGAAAGCTCAACCGATAGGAGCGTAAATCAAGAAATGAGAGATACCGCAGCAGCAGCATGGTGGTGCTTTTCTGCGAGCTGTTGGAGGGTATGAAAGACAGTCGCCGTTGCCTGCGCGCGGTCGGCCCACCACTCGCTTATGAGAGGGGTCGAATATTGACGGTGACGAGCGCTCCACTCTTTCGCGGAGGTGGTGAGCCAACCAAACACCTCGACGGTATTCTCTTTGAGTAATTCTTTCAGGACGAACCGCCGCTCACCATTGCGGACCCCCAAACCGAGCTGGCATCCTGCGGCGAGCAAATCGCGGCGAAGCAAAATCATCCCGCTGTGAATCGGGGTTAATACCCACGCAACCAGACCGTCGAGATCGAAGGCTTCTCCCGACGGGAGCGACGGGGCCTCGCGGAAATGCAGTGATTGGCGTTCAGGTACTCCGACTGTTTCCGCCTCAGTGAGCAAGACTTCTCGCGTGAGCGCCGCCCAGTGGCGATAAAACTCAGGACCAAGCTCCTGCATGCGGCAAAGGTATGGCAAGAGCCACGGCAGTAAGTGTTCCCAGAGATATGCCTTACGCGCGTTCCGCCACACCTGTCGGGATGTACGATCTCTCGCTACCGTTTCTCGCTCAACCAGTGAGGCGTAAAGAGCGAGCATGACAGTGAGATGATCGGGCTCAGTTGGCGGATCAAGTGAAAGTGCGCGCCAGAACCCAGCAATCCGGTCGCGTGCCACTCCGCCCATCATTCCTTCCGGGCCGAGATAAATTGAGGCGTAAGGATGGAACTGCAAGAGGAAACAATCTGTGTAGGTGGCCGCGTCGGGCGGCGGCCCAAGCCCGAGGATGTGGGCAATTTTCGTATGGGCCGGAAGTGGCGGCTCGGACAGACAAGCGAGCGCGCGCAACAGTTCAATCATGAATGTTCTTTCACTGACGTTGAAAGCCTGTAAACTTCACGTGCAGGTTTGAGCGGGCGTAACAGCCAGTACGGCCGGCGGCTGCCGTCTGGCGAGAAACGTTCGGCCGGACGGGTAAGCTCGAGCCACTTTTGATAAGCGGCACGAGACTTCTCGGTATCGACATGAATATCTCCGTAGCGATCTTCATGACCAGCCTTCTGGACACGCACGGCTTGGTGCCAACAGTGCATGCCCGAAATCGGATCAGGGTGAACCGGAAAGGTGAGATTCTGATGCACCCCCGCGTCGGTCCACCAGATGCGCTGGCTGTCAGCATCCGCGCTGGTATAAGACCCTACCCCTTTCTTGCGGTTCATCGTCCAGCGATTGCCGCTGTGATCGATGCCCACCGTTGCCATCAGTTGGCGTTGTCCATCGCCACTCAGTTTCCAGCGCCCCATGTGATGACTACATGCCACGACACCCGGACGAATACCTTGGGTGACCCACGCTTTAACGACGAAGTAGCCAATCTCTGTCTCTACCCGCACGAGGGTACCGGTCTGAATACCTATGCGGGCGGCATCGGTAGGATGAATCCACAACGGATTGGTATGGGCGATCTCATCGAGCCACTTCGCATTAGCGCTACGGGTATGAATCTGCACCGGCAGGCGAAAGGTGGGAATCAGCACCATCTGTCCGGGTTCGAGCCGTTCGCGATGGATATGGCTCTTGATATAGGTCGGAAGCGCGTACTCTGGCCATCCCCAATCTTTCAGCGTCTTTGAGTAGAATTCCAGTCGTCCGCTAGGCGTAGGAAACCCGCGCGAGATTTTGTTCTCCATATCTACGCCTACAAGGCGTCGTCCCTCGGCATCACCATCTGGTGTCGGCAGTGGGACGATATTGGCACCGGCTGGTTTCGCTTTGCGCGTAAACACACGCCCGATCTCATCAGTACCAACATCTTCGAGTTCCTCTTGCGGCACGGCTTGGTCGTGCAGTGGACCGATATTTTTCTGCACTTCGAAGGCCCCGTAACGGCGCATATAGGCAAGCGGGGTGAGTCCTTCAGCCGCAGCGCGCTCAGGTAGCCCTGGGACAGAGTTGGCGAAAATGAAGTCGTAATACTCATCAACGGTGAGTTTTTCTCCGGGCCGCTGCTTCGATTCAAAAAACTTGCGGATACCCATAGTTCCATCGGGATCGATACGCCAGGACAGTTCGATCCAAAACTCATTCTCTTCCCATACTTCACCAGGGTTGACGTTTCGTGTATCGGCGACCTGATCTCCCAAGCGTTCACGTGCGGCACGTAACACCGGCTGGCGAAAGCCTACCCACTGCGCGTCATGAGTTTCATAGGAATGAATATCGTGGCGCTCACTGCCCACTCCCATAGGCAACACATAGTCGGCAAAATAGGCGGTCTCGCTCCAAGTCGGTGTGAGGGCGACGTGCAATCCTACGAGCTTCTCATCACTCAGGACTTCGACCCAAGTAAAACCATCAGGATTGGTCCACACCGGATTATAAACCCGGGTAAAATAGACCTCGAGTTTCTCACGCCCGTCTTTCAGAAAATGGGGGAGCAAGAACGACATTTCGTTCATCGCTAGCGGATACTCGCCAGGCCAGGTTAGGGTATTCCATACCGGCGGATGTGGTGGGGTGTAGATAGGACGGGGGACAAACTTGTTCCACGCGTTCGGGTATACTCCGCCTTCAGTGGCGACTGAGCCAAGCAGAGCGTTGAGCATAAATAATGCCCGAGAAACCTGCCAGCCGCCGAGGTTGCCGGCAGTGGCGCTGCGCCAGGTGTGGGTGGACAGTCGAGTACCAGCTCGACTCACTAGATGAGCAATTTCTTCGATGGTCGCGGCCTCAACTCCGGACTCCTGGGCCGCGAAGGCAAAGGTGTAGTCTTTATAAAGACGCTTTAGTGCCGCCTCGAAGTTCTCAAAAGTTGGGGAAACCTCCGGGCGCTCGGTGCGCAGGTACTCTTGCCAGTTCCACCAGCGGCGAACGAAGTCACGATTGTACGAGTCATGTTGAATGAGGTGATTAGCAATTGCTAAGAGGATGGCTGCTTCGCTGCCAGGATAGGGGGCCACCCAATAGTCGGCGTGAGTGGCGCTATTCGATAAACGCACGTCAAAGACGATCAGCTTGGCGCCACTGCTTTTTCCCTCAATGATGCGTTGGGCGTGAGGGTTAAAATAATGGCCTGCCTCAAGATGTGAACTGACGAGCAAGATCACCTCAGCGTTAGCATGATCCGGACTGGGGCGATCAAGCCCCATCCAATATTGATATCCGGCCCGGCCACTCGACGAGCAAATGTTGGTGTGAGAGTTGTGGCCATCCACACCCCAGGCGGCCAGTACGCGCTCGGTATATCCGTCCTCTCCGGGACGACCGACGTGATACATGACCTCGTTGGGCCGACCTTCCTGAATCGCTTGACGGATACGGCCAGCGATATCGTTGAGTGCTTCATCCCATGAAACACGCATCCATTTCCCTTCCCCGCGCGCGCTGGCCCTTTTAAGGGGATACAGAATGCGGTCCGGGTCGGTGACCTGATTGAGTGTCGCCGGTCCTTTGGCACAGTTACGCCCGCGTGAGCCCGGGTGTTGGGGGTTACCCTCGAACTTACGGATTGAAAGTGTTTCTCGATCAACATACGCCAGCAGGCCGCAGGCGGACTCACAATTGAAACAAGTGGTTGGTACTAACAGGTAGTGCCGCTCGGCTCGCCGTGGCCATGCCCGTGAATCAAGTTCTACCCAATCATCCCAACGTTCTTTGGGAGGAAAAGCGGCAAGATGAATGCGACTCGGACCGGGGTAGAACGTTTCCCCGCGCGCCTCGGTTTCTTTCCGTGCCGCTTCCACGCGTTCATTCAGTTTGGCAAGACTCACAGCGTAACTCCTTATGCGATCGGTACCGCTTGTCCAGCCTGAACATAAGCGTGCTCGTATGCGAGCAGACCAACAAGGGCAGCGAAGGCGGCTACCGTCCCGACCCACGGTGCGGCTATACCAGCAAATACGCATGCCATACCGATCCAGAAATAGACGCGAAAAGCGCCGGTTGTCATCTCCTCCGCCGCGAGTCGGGCATGGGCGGTCGGGTGAGCAAGCGTGACTTCTCCGGCGACCAACAAGAGGTGTAGGGCACTGGAAATGCCGAGCATCCAGGCTAGCGACGGAGCCAGTCTCGGCTCCAGCCAGGCAGCGAAGGGAAGGAGTGCGGCTGAACCTGCCAGAAACCCTTGCACCAGCAAGTGGAGAGGAAGAAGCGGATTTTGCCACAAGTCGCGGGCCGTCGCCTGGGCAAAGAGGTATGCCGTGTAGATCGCGGTGAGTATGCTTAAGGGCAAGCCAATCGCCATCAGTTCAGCTTGCAGCAATTCTCCGCGCGTGAAGAAACTCACGAGAAAATGGACAGCCAGAATGATGGCGTAGCCAGCGATGATAAATGCTCCGCGCACCAGCCAACTTTTGAGTTGTGGTCGCGTGAAAATAAAGTAGAAACGATCAGGATGTTCGAGATCGGCAATCAGAATAAGGCCAGTCAGCGCGAGGAATCCGCCGGAGACGATAGGTGTCACCCATTGCCACAAAGGGCTAGTCGCGCGCATGAGGCCAAAAAGGACCAGGAGCGCAGTGACAAGATACGCGCCGGCAGCGATGCCTTTAGTCCAGGTGTATAGACTCAGCCGCCAGTCCCAAGGAGCACGATGCGGTACGTCGTACGCGAGCATCGCTGCGGCTGAACTATTCTGACGGCCGGGGTGTCCTGAAGTCACTTGCTGTGAAACGTTTCCCTGCTCGCTCCACATGAACAGCCCACCTGCCGGACGTTGCGCGGCGAGAGGGTCAAGCGTCGCCTGGTGGGCTCCTTGATAGAAAAGTTTTGGGTGGGTCTCTTTCTCAGGACGGCGAACCGCCACCGGCTTGCGCCCGACGATCTGAGCGACCGCTGAGGTAGGATCATGCAGATCACCAACCAGGATGGCCTCGGTCGGACACACGACTACACAGGCGGGTTCAAGCCCCATGTCGATACGATGGGCACAGAAGTTACACTTTTCTGCTGAGTGGTCTTGCGGGTTGATAAAGATCGCATCATAGGGACACGCAGCGATGCAGGCTTTGCAGCCGATGCAAATAGATTTATCGAAATCGACAATCCCGTCAGAACGGGCATACATTGCCGCGGTTGGGCACGCGTAGGTGCAGGGCGGATCTTCGCACTGGTTACAGCGGGTGACCTGAAATGCGCGCCGCACGTAGGGGAAGACTCCCACGTCAACATACTTGACGTAGGTGCGATTAACCGACAGCGGGACTTCATTCTCCGATTTGCACGCCGTACTACAGGCATGGCAGCCAATGCACTTGCTGTGATCAATGACCTTGGCCCATTTGGTTGATAACGTTTCGTTTATTGCTGCTTCAATCATCAGCAAAATCTCCGCATCCCCAACCTCTTTTCACCGTTCTACCGGTAGACGCTGATCGTTCCAGTCGATCATCCCTCCTTTGAGATTCGAGACGTGCTCGAAGCCTAACCCGGTGAGGATAGCCGATGCCGTCGTGCTGCGCACGCCAGCCCGGCAGATCACCACAACGTCTTTTTCTTTATACGGCTCGATCTCGCTCACACGCACCGGTAATTCTTTGAGTGGGATGAGCACACTCCCGGGAATGTGGCCGAGTTCGCCGGTGAACTCTTCCGGTTCGCGTACATCAAGAAGAAGGAATGGAGTCACACTGTTCAATTGCAGCCTAACTTCCTGCGGCGTCAGTTGACGCACCTTGTTGAGTTCGGCCAAGGGCGGAAAGCGCAGTGATTCGTCTTCAATCGCTGACTGATTAGGTTGCAACACCTCTTGAATCTTTTCCGGCAGCGATAGCCCAAGGTTGTTCATCAGTTCAACGTACTGTTGGCGCGTCCGTCCCACGACTCGTGGATTCGTGCGCTTTTCTTCGCCTATAGTCGAGTGGGTGTGCCCGCGGTAATCGTGGGCAGGAAAAACCAAGGTTTCGTCCGGCAAGGAAAAGAGCTTTTGCGTAATCGAATCATACTGATCGCCCGCGTCGCCGCCGGCGAAATCGCACCGACCGGTACCGTGAATCAGGATGGTATCGCCAGTGAAAACCCGGTCACCGGTATAGAGGCTCATGCCGTCGGGTGTATGGCCGGGGGTATGAAAGACCCGCAGCTTGACATCGCCAACCGTGATCGACTGTCCATCTTCGACATGGATATCCACGTGTGGAGCCGGGGCGCGTCGATGCATAATCACTGGCGCGCCGGTCAGGTCGTGTAATTCCCAACTCGCCGTGCGGTGATCCGCATGCGTATGGGTATCGATGACGGCGTCAAGCTTGTAACCATAGTAGGCCAAGATGGCGAGATACCGTTCCACTTTATCTTTGATTGGGTCAAGCAAGGCTGCTTTCTGTGTCCGTTCACAGGCGATGAGATAGGTTTTGCATTTGCCACGATTCACTTCACGAAACAGCATGGTCGTTCCTCCTTATGAGACTGTGAGGCTGGAGAAATTCGTGCTCTTACTTCAGGAATCTTGCGGGCTGTGAAATGCTGGTGTCGTCGGGGTTGCCAAACGAGACTCCTGCATTGGGGCGGACGTCCGCTGCGACCTTATATTATCCACTAATTTGTAAAGATACATCCCTGCGATCATCGCCGCTACAAAGGTGATAACCGCTGCCTGGCCTGACGCAAGGGAAGTGACCGCCGGCCCAGGGCAAAAGCCGCCGAGGCCCCAACCAATGCCAAAGAGAGCTGCTCCTCCGATCAGACGCAGATCGATATCACTTCTGGCCGGGATAAGGAAAGCGGAAGTAAATAATGGTGTGGAACGCTTGCGGATTATACGATAGAGAATGGCGTAGACCAAGATCGCGCCGAGCATGACAAAAGCAAGGCTGGGATCCCAGTTGCCAAAGAAATCGAGGAAGGCAGTAACTTTGCCAGGTTGCGTCATGCCACTAATGGCGAGGCCGGTGGCAAAGACCAGACCCGCACCAAACGCTGCAAGCAATGCGCTCATAGGGTCCCTCCGAACAGGTGATTGATGATGTAAACGGTAATGATGCCAGTAGCCATAAAAGTAAGGGTGGCAAGAAGCGAGCGAGAAGAGAAGCGGCTGATACCGCAGACGCCGTGACCACTGGTGCAGCCATTGCCGAGACGGGTACCGAAGCCAACCAAAAGTCCGGCGAGGACAAGCGCGCTCGTGGAGCGCGAGATGGCGATGGTAAAAACCTGCGGAGCAAAGAAGCGGAACATGAAACCAGCAGTGAGCAAACCGACGACAAAGAAGGCACGCCAGAGCGTATCGTTCTGCGTCGGACTGAGCAAACCTCCAACGATGCCGCTGATACCGGCAATCTTGCCGTCACAGAGGAGGAGCAGCGCAGCACTCAAGCCGATCAGCATTCCCCCTATGAGAGAAGCGACGGGAGTAAAATGTTCCATCAGTTGACCTCCAGATGGGTTTCGTGAGCTGTAGGCAAAAACGCAGATTCTCTCTTGCCCTGGTTGGGTGGCTGTGTTACAACTGAATTGCCATATAGCAATATAGTGGAACAATGTCAAGCGAAAAGATATGACCCGACAAAAGAAGGAACTTTCGGATGCGGCGCTACAGATGATTGCCGATCGCTTCAAAGTCCTGGCTGAACCGATGCGCCTCAAGATTCTGCATGCTTTGTGGGATGGGGAACAGACCGTCGGACAAATCATTGCTGCGACTCGTGGCTTACAGGCCAACGTATCTAAACATCTTGGCGTTCTCCAACAAGCAGGATTGGTGAGCCGGCGTAAAGATGGCCTCAATGTCTACTATCAAATCCATGATGAGACCGTCTTCGAGCTGTGCGAGGTTGTCTGTGCGAGCCTACACGACCGACTCGCCGCCCAAATTGATGATCTCGCGCTAACCGTTCCGGAACGCAGGCGTGCACGATAATATCAATCCTTGCTTCTCACCTGAGAGAAATATTTCTGCCGAGCAATTCACTATGAGTGTAAACCCGAACCTCACTCCCCGTATCGCAACACGAATGTCTGACATTGCTGTTTTTGAAGCGGTAGAGCTATTCACCAGGGCGCGGCAATTAGAAGCGCAAGGCCACTCGATTATCCACATGGAAGTGGGAGAACCGGATTTCGCGACGCCCGAACCTATTATTGCCGCAGGAATGGAAGCATTACGGGGAGGCAATGTTCACTATACCCCGGCACTCGGTCTGACTATTCTGCGTGAGGCGATCGCGGAGTGGTATGCGACGCGCTATCACGTTACGGTCCCGCCGGAACGAATCATCGTGACCGCGGGCGGGAGCGGCGCGTTATTACTGGCTATGGGAGTGCTGATTTCCCCTGGCGACGAAGTGCTAATTTCTGACCCGAGCTATCCTTGTAACCGTCATTTCGTGCGGACTCTGGAGGGGAAGGCAAAGTTGATTCCGACCAGCCCGCAGACGGACTATCAGCTTACCGCATCGATGGTTGAGGCGCAGTGGTCGGCGAAGACGACGGCAGTCATGTTGGCCTCGCCCTCGAATCCGACCGGGACCATGATCACAGAGGCGGAAATGCGAGCGATTGCTGGGGTCGTGCAGGCTCGTGGTGGACAGCTGATTGTCGACGAGATCTACCACGGTCTGACGTATGATTGCGAAGCAGCAACTGCCCTGGCGATTTCCGACGATATTTTTGTCCTCAACAGCTTCTCCAAGTATTTCCAGATGACCGGCTGGCGCATCGGTTGGCTCGTCGTACCTCGGGTGTACGTCCGTGAAATAGAGAAACTCGCGCAGAATCTGTTTATCTGTCCGCCCAATCTTGCCCAGCACGCTGCGCTGGCCGCGTTCCGGCCAGAGACGCTGGCGATTGTCGAGGCGCGACGGGCAGAATTCCAACGGCGACGTGACTTCTTGTTACCTGAGCTGAAAAAGCTTGGCTTCGCAGTACCAGTGACGCCGGTGGGTGCGTTTTACATCTACGCTGACTGCTCGCCTGTGAGCACCGACAGCTTCGCCTTTGCTGAGGAACTGTTGCAGCACGCTGGGGTTGCGGTGACGCCCGGCCGTGACTTCGGTATAAACGCGTCCGAGCGCTATATGCGCTTTGCGTACACTACATCGATGGAGAATCTAGCCGAAGGGGTTGAGCGGATACGACGGTTTCTCAAGATTTTGTAGGGTGGGCATTGCCCACCTTATTTTTCTGGAGACTTTGTGGGCACGGCCCGCCGCTTGCGCGTCCACCTCCCGGCGGTGTTCAGGACGACCCTACCAACTCCAGCACTGCTGCGGTATCGAAGTAGCCGTAGACCTCTTTGATAGTCTCGCCCTCTACCTGTATCACCCAGCAATACTCCTGGCTGTATGGTCGTCCAGAGCGGGTTGAGGCCCCCCCGTGCCACTGGACCACCACCGTGTCTCCCTCGCCGATGATCTTCCTCACCTGACAGCGGACCGGCCCTGTGAAGAAAGCAAACAGCGGGCGATAGACCTTTTCAAGGTATTCAGTCCGGCTCGTGCAGATGCCCGAGATTGGCGTATTCCCAATCGCCGTCCAGCGAATATCTTCAGCGAGGGCGTTGAAAAAGCTCTGCCCATCGCCTTGTTCCCAACGATTGAAGAGCTGGGTGACGAAGTCCTTGGCGATCATCATTCCTCCCTCTCTACAAAAATAAGCACTCGCTTACGGCAACCGACTGCGGTACTCGTCCACTGGGTGAATATGAAGTTCCGTAGGCTGGAATGAGTGGAATGAATTCCAGCGCTGGGTTTCGCTGAACTCGACCCAGCCTACATTATCGTCAAAATTGCAGTGCCTGGGTCTCACTCCAGTCTAGCGACTCTTCGCGCAAGTCAAGACCTACCTTTTTCCAGGTAACACGGATTTTCTCTACGCTCCCTTCTGCCAACAGTTCGAACATCCCTTGGTCAACCTCTTCTCTGGGGCGAGCCAGTAGTTGCAGAAACGCTTCGGCTGCTTCGTGCGTCTCCAACATACGCGGTTGCCAACGACCGAACACCTTGGGATTCTCGGCATACTCACCGGTCATACTGGTGCGGACAAATGGCAACAGGATCGACGAAGCCGTAACCAGGTTCGCATTGCGACCAAGATTGATGGCTAACACCTTAGGAAGTTGCAGGACTGCCCAGTTGCTGATCGCATAGCCCGGCACCGCTGCTCCGGGGTCGGTAGCCTGGCGCGAAGAAACATAGATCAGCTGCAGCGGCTCTTCGTGGTAGACCGACTCGCCAGCCCAAAGATGAGTTGTGGCCAGGAAACCATCAATTTTTGTATCGAGCACCAGCCGTGATTCCTCTAGGTTGTCGATGAAGTGCTGACGCACTCGTGCCCGGCGCATGGCGCGAGGTTCGTTCTCGATCTCACGCAACGCCCTGCCGAACGAATAGCCCTTCTCCGTCAGTCCTGAGTTGCAGATCAAGAGGTTAGGCGGGAGCCCGCCCATTTGTTCAATGACGTAACTGCGGGTGGCCCAGAGGTCACCCATGTTGGTGACGTCTGCCTGTACGGGAAAAGCATTGATGCCCTCTTTGCGCAACGCAGCCACCAAATCAAATCCATCAACGTAGCTGCGATGGAAATGGACACCGACTACAGTAGCACCGTTGAGCCCAGCCGACAGGGCGAAAGCTTGGCCGAGTCCTCCATCTTTGCCGGCACCGGTGATTAAGACTCGCTTACCGGCAACCCCTTGCCGAAGCGTTTCGGCAAAGCGAAATTTCTCTGTCTGTACCGAGAATGCCATACGTCCCTCACTTCCTTGGTCTCTGAAGGATCTCTGCATTGTTTTCGCCCAATCGTGGTGCACACTGGGTGAGAGTAGAGCGAACCCCATCAAACGAAAACGGGAGGCTCATGAGCGCCGCGCCAAGCTCGGGTTGGTCGCGGAAAATCCCTAAGGCTTCCGTCTGGGGTTGCGCGAGCACCTCGGAGATGGTGAGGATGGGGGCGCACGGCACCCCAGCCGCTTCCAACCGCTCCATCCACTGTTCTTTGGTGTCCTTGCGGAATATGGCTCGAATTTCCTCAAGAAGATAGTCTTTGTGAGTAAGCCGGTCGGCGTTGGTGCGAAAACGGGGATCATCCGCCCATTCACCACGGTTCAGGGCTCGTGCCAATTTGGCAAACAACCGATCATTTGCCACCCCAACAACCAGTGGTCCATCCCTGGTCTCGAAGGCGCCGAACGCGACTTGCCGTGGACTACCGGTCGCATGCCGTTCTGGCACTTTCCCAGTAACTGCGTATTGGGCAAAGGCATTACAGAGCCAAAACAAGGCCGTCTCAAAGAGTGAGGTTTGAATCACACAGCCACGTCCGGTGCGGTCACGCTGGCGCAGCGCTGCGAGGGCGGCAATAGTTGTCCACATACCGGTGCCAAAATCGACCACCGAGGCGCCCATGCGCAAGGGAGGTCCGCTTTCCTCACCGGTAGTGCTCATCAGCCCGGCAAAGGCTTGCAGGAGAATCTCATAGCCGGGTTTCAATTTGAGTGGACCCTGATGTCCAAAGGCGGCGATCGAGCAGTAGATCAGCCGGGGATTAACTTCAAGTAACACTTCAGGTCCTACCCCTAATTCGTCGGTAACTCCCGGTCTCAGGTTTTGGATGAAAATATCAGCCTCGGCAATCAGGTTGTAAAATTGGCCTTTTTCTGCATCATTTTTAAAGTCGATAGTCACAGAGCGTTTGTTGCGGTTGATGGCATGAAAAGACACCGACGCTTCCTGTACGAAAGGAGGGCCCCATCCTCGCGCGTCGTCTCCGCCTTCGGGTCGTTCGACTTTAATGACGTCGGCGCCGAGGCCCGCAAGGATCTCACCAACCAGCGGACCAGCGAGATTGAGTCCGGCTTCGACGACTTTCACTCCGGAAAGAGGCATGTGTTCCTCCAATTAACCTTGAGCTTGTCATTCTGAGCGGAGCGAAGAATCCCTCTGCGAGACCCTTCGCTTTGCTCAGGGTGACAAGAGTCTATACCAATCTCCTGTGGTCTGGTTTAGAGTCGGCTCTTACTCCTTCGCCACCCACTCTCGCTGCATCCGATCGGCGCGCAGCCCCATGCGAGACTTCCGCTCAGGAATCATGACAAAGAGAGATGAGCGGACTGTTCCTAAAGACGCGATTTGACGATGGGCATCGGACCCTTGCCAGCGGAGACAGTCTGCCGTACTGCGCCAGTACGTGAGTAGGACATAATGAACGGGTGCCTGTTGTGGTGCGATCCCTACCGCACTCAAAACATACGGTGTCTGGACCTGCTCCCCAGTGACAGTTTCATAGGGAACAAGAGAAAACCCAGATGCCTGGGCAAGTGCGGCTTGCACGTGGTTTTGCTCGTCAGACGAGAAGGGCGTATCACGCAAGATGAAGGTCTCGCTCAAGATGGTCCCGGTTGTCGATTCGGCTGGCGCCAAAAGCCGGCCCTTACGAATGTAGTAGGCGGTCCACCAGGTTTTTCGTGCTAAGTCCTGCACCTCTGTATGTGCGCGGTGCATATGCCATCGCTCCATATCTTCTAGGGTGTCGAACTTAGCGGCAAAGAACCACCAGGGTCCATCGGCGATCGGACCGCCGTAAGTTTCGCGAAATCCGGGCTGCGAAATAACAGTCGGCATGAACTCCTCATGTCGCTTGCCATACGCGGCCAGCTGTTCGGGTCGCGGGCGAAAGCCGCCTTCAAGGATGTGAACGGTCGGTTGCTGTTCAGACATGGCTTTCAACCTCCTTCAGTGTGAGTCGCGATCTTCGTCTCCTGTGCAATGAGATGTGCTTCGAGATCGAAAAACAATTCTTGGCCGGGATTCTGAAGCCCCGGAGTTTCTCCGAGTTTGCACACTTTAGCGATAATCTTTCCTGGGGTTAAATCCAAGATACCAACCGTTCCGAGACGGGTAGACCACAAATGCGGGTGGGTTGGGCTGCCTGAGTTGATCTGCAATACCCCTTCACGGTAGGTGAGCCGTTCAAAATGCGTGTGGCCAGTGATGATAACGTCGGCGTGCTCACCCTTCAGGTAGCAACGTTTGAGATGATCGATGGGTCGGTCCTCGGGCTCCATATCGTGAACCATCGCCACGCGCCAGCCCTCGAGGTCGAGCCATTGAACATCTTGCATGCGCGGATCTTCCCAGCCGCCATCGTTATTCCCGCGAGCGGCGAGCGTTGGCGCAATATCCTCTAGCCAATCTAGAACACGAGGAGTGACAATATCACCACCATGCAGAATCAAATCGACGCCGGCGAACGCGACCTTCACCTCATCCCAGAGCTCGCGAATAGTGCTGGGAAGGTGCGTGTCTGTTAGCAGGCCGATGCGCATAGTAAGCGTTTAGCCATAGTTCTTCGGTTTCTGATGGCTTTCCTGTAGGGGCGAAGCGGTGCTTCGCCCGCCTTAGGACCGAATCAGACCATAGCACTCAAGCACATTCTTGCCGAGAATCTTCGGCCGTGCCGACTCGGGCAAAAGGCTCACGAGTTCAGTGAGGTTAGGAATATATTTAGGTGGATGATCTGCATGAGGGAAATCACTCGCCCAGAAGAAACGATCTTCGCCGACAAACGGAATCACTCCGGCAAGAGCGCGTTCATCCGGATCGCCGGAGACCCAACACTGACGACGGAAGTACTCACTAGGCTTATGCTTGAGGGGCACACTTTTTCCGATCGGCGACTCATATACTGCATCCATCCGTTCAAGCCAATAACCGACCCAGCCCGCGCCGATCTCCAGGATCACTACGCGTAGTTCAGGGAAGCGATCGAAGACGCCATACTGAAACAGCGAAGTGAAACCCTCGCGGATCACGTTGCCAAGCACCACATTTTGAAAGAAGGCAGTGTCACGGCCGGTCATGCGGCCAAAGCGCATTGGTGCGGCCCAGTGGGGTTCGAATGAAGGATGAAGACCGCACGGCAATCCCAGCTCCTGTGCGGCGGCGAAGACGCGATGGTGATCGGGATGGCCGTGCGCTTTGCGGCTCCAGATAAACGGCGGCACGAAAAAGCCCTTCACCCCGTCACGTGCGGCACGACGTAGCTCCTGTTCGGCCAGTTCAGGAATACCGAGCGGAATGTGCGCAATCGGTAACAATCGACCGTTCGACTCCGAACAGAAATCGACAATCCAGCGATTATAGGCACGGGCATACGCCATGGACAATTCGAGATCCTCGCACTCTGGTTCCCACAGAAGACCGAGGGTAGGGTAGAGGAAGACTCGCTCAATGTTCTCAATGTCGAGCCGTTTGAGCCGTTCTTTGGCGTCCATCGAACCGAACGAGGCATTATCGACATAACCAGAACCGGTTGGCTGACGCTCGTATTTGATGCCAGCGAGTTGATCCATCACGCCAAGTGAAGACGGGGCCCCATTGCGGGTCATCTTCGCCGGTTGGCCGTTGACTTCGAGATACTCTAGCCCGCGATCGTCTCGGCGGATTCGCACCGCATGGTCGCGGTATTGGGGTTCGAGATATTTTTCCCAGAGGTCGGGCGGCTCGAGGATATGGCCATCGGCGTCTACGACGCCAGTATAGGAAATGCGCGGGAGATCAGCAGGAGTCATTGTTCCGCTCCTTTTTGGTGAAGTCGGATGGATCTTAGACCAGGGTGCTATAAACGTGCAAATGGTGTTCGCAGGCCGTAGCCTATTTCTTCTCAAGCTTTATCCCTAACGCCTTTTGTGTTTCTGGTGGCAGACCGGTGGGATCGAGCAACATATTGTACAACTTGAGCCAGTGGGTATGGGCAAGCTGGTGCAAGGCGAAGGACGTTTGCATTGCCTGGGCACGGCCCTGGACGTCTTGGGCGACATTGACCGCCTCTTTGGTCAGCTTGAGCGCAAACAGTGACTTCTTCGTAATCTTAGCGGCCATTTCCAATGCTGCCTCTTGTAACTTATCGCGCGGCACGACTTGATTGACCATACCGAGCTGGCGTGCTTCCTCAGCCGAGAGCCAATCTGAGGTAAAGAGCATTTCCTTGGCCTTGCGAATTCCGACTTCCCAGGGGTGCTGGAAGAATTCCACACCACCGATGCCGAAGCTCACCACTGGGTCCATAAATTGCGCATCCTCACTGGCAATGATGAGATCGCAAGGCCAGATCAGCATCAGGCCGCCAGCAATGCAGCGGCCTTGGACAGCAGCAATCGTGGGTTTGGGAACATTGCGCCAGCGCTCGCTAAAGCCGATGTAGATTTCCTTCTCGCGTGCCATCTGCGCCTCGGCCCCGGCGCAGGTGAATCCGCACCAGGTACCAACGGTTCTGAACTCTGCCATCTTTTGATATGAATTCTGCTCCCGCAGATCATGGCCGGCAGAAAAGTGCGGACCATTGGCCGCCAGGATAATCACCTTCACATTGTCGTCCTGGGCGGCGAGATCAAAAGCATCATTTAACTCATAAAGCATCTGGGTATTTTGCGAGTTACGCGTCTCCGGGCGGTTCAGCACGATTCGGGCAACGTGTTCTGCTGGGGTTTCGTAGGCAACGGTTTCAAACTCTTTCATAGAGCCTCCCTTCCGTGGTGAGATGATGCGCGTTACTGTACACCGATTGGGTTTTACGTGCCAACTGGTTTCTCATACTAGCCTGCGAGCACGGTACCTGGAGGATATATGTTGTTGCAAGGAAAAGTTGCGCTGGTGACGGGAGCCGCGCGGGGTATTGGCCGGGCGATTGCTCTGGCGTTAGCAGAAGCGGGTGCTGATGTCGCCATCGCCGATATCCACTTGGCGAAGTATCAAGGAGAACAGTACTACCGACTTAAGGAGCGCTGGTCGACCGATGAGGAAGACACTTCGACTTGGGACGTGGTGCAGCAACTCGGACGGCGTTCAATTGGGGTGGAGTGTGATGTCTCGAATCCTCAGCAAGTGAAGCAGGGCTTTCGCCAGGTTGAGGCTGAGCTTGGTAACATCGATATCTTGGTCAACAATGCCGGTGTAGTGAATAATCTCGCGCCACTCGCTAATATGGCTCTAGAAGCATGGAATCGGGAGCTGTCGGTTAATTTGACTGGCGCATTTCAATGTATTCAAGAGGTCATTCCTGGTATAACTGCACGGGGCTGGGGACGGATCGTGAATATTTCTTCGGTGGCTGCCCTGATGGGAGCGGCCGCGCAAGTCGCTTATGCTGCCAGTAAGGCCGGGCTGCTTGGGCTCACGAAAACGGTGGCGAGAGAATATGGCGCACAGGGTGTGACCTGTAATGCGGTGTTGCCTGGGCTGATCGCGACGCCGTTAGTGTTGTCTATGCCCGAAGATCTTCGTGCCACGACTATTCGCGGTGTTCCGGCTGCGCGATTAGGTCAGCCAACAGAAGTAGCCGCTCTGGTCGCGTTCCTCGCCTCTCCCGTTGCAGGCTATATCAATGGGGTTGAGATTCCGATCGATGGTGGGTTGTTATTGGGTACCGGAAGCCTGGGACCAAAACGCCAGCAAACTTCCTGACCAGGGCGGAATAGTATGACGGCGATGCGCGGTAATTTACGTAAGATGGTGGCGACAGCGGAAACGCCCGTAGCTTATGCTTTACCGGTTGGCGATGTCCTTTTGCCGCTCAACGCCCTTTTGGGTAAAGTGATCCGCCTTGAATACGGCGGACAGATCCATTGCGTTGCTTGTGGCCACCTGACCAAGAAAAGTTTTCACGACGGGTACTGTTTCGGTTGTTTTTCTCGCCTCGCGCAGTGTGATCTTTGCATCGTCAGACCAGAACTATGCCATTATGCGCAGGGCACCTGCCGCGAGCCGGCATGGGGTCTCGCTCACTGCATGCAGCCACACTATGTCTACTTGGCTAATGCCTCTAACCTCAAAGTTGGGATCACTCGCGCAAGTCAAATTCCTACTCGCTGGCTCGACCAAGGCGCGGTGCAAGCGCTTCTTCTGCTCCGTGTCCAGAGCCGCCATCAGGCCGGACTCATAGAGGTCGCGATGAAAAGGCATGTCTCTGACCGTACCGACTGGCGCAAGATGCTCAAAGGCGAGCCGGAACTCCACGATCTGCACGCCCAACGCAGAGAACTTCTTGACCGCTGCGGTGATGCGGTCACTGCTTGTGTCCCACTGGGGGACAACGATGGACCAGTCCTCCTTCGGGATGAAACGACGCGCATTTTTAGCTATCCGGTATTAACTTACCCAACGCGAGTGACCGCGCTCAATTTTGATAAAACTCCGCTAATTGAGGGTACCTTACTTGGTATGAAGGGGCAGTATCTGATTCTGGATACTGGGGTGCTCAATGTGCGGAAGTTCACTGGTTATCAGATCACGGTTGCCGTCTGAGAAGGATGGCGAAGGATCGCCCCTACAGATCTTCTTCTTCTCTTATCAACGGCAGTGCAATGTTTGCCGCTTCCAATTGATCTTCTAACATCTGCCGCAACAGCCGATCCTGTACGCTTTTGTTGTCCCAGAACAACATGGCCAGCGAGAAGTCACGTGGAGTGAACTGCTGGCGCATCTGAATGGCGAAATCTTTTCGCGGTAGTGCTCGATGCCGTTCAACCTCGTCACGTATGAAGACAGCGTGTTCCTCGACTGCCTGCACCGTACGGAAGAAACTGGTGATGAACGGCAACGCCCACATGATGGTTTCTTCGTCGAACTGACGAATCAGTGAATCAAGAAAGACCCGCTCTGTCGGGCGTCCGGCTTGAAACCACATGTCAATCAGTTTGCCTGTACTCATTTTGTACTTGAACGCGTGTTTGGCGATGTACGGTACGCACTTCACCTTGACGAGCGTTTGCTCGTTGTGAATGCGAATCACGTAGCCTTCGCGTTCCGTGTCTGAGGCGAGAGTATTATACAGGTCCGTCCAGCCTCTCTCGCTCAACGGGAAGAATTCGACCACCGGAACATTGAGAGAGGCGGCGATTTTCTGGAGTTCGACCATCCGCAGATAGCGCAAGTCGTGGTGCCGGACACCGCCGACAAGGAAAAGTTCCGATGTCCCGTACTTTAAAATGATGACATTCGACGGACTCACCCACTCGAACAGCAGGCTGGTATCAGGCAGGTATAATGGGTCCAGCAGCCGAGGGTATCGCCGTGTAGACTCGTCAATCTCAGGCGCGTTCTCCTGATGTTGATAGCCAAAGGCGCCACGGGTGCGCAGAATGATGCGACCCCGATAAGCTGAACGCACGAGTAAACTGCCGTCGAGCTTGACAGTCGCAAGAGCATCGCCGCTGATACAAGCGTTGACCACATCGACAGCGTCAACCCGCAACCCCTCGGGACCTTGTCCGAGGTTCATGAACTTCTTAAAGCCTTGGGAGACGGTTTCCCCTGCGAGCGTTTCCAGCCGTGACCGAAAGTGGATGTTTTTCGGCGTCCACACATGGTCGGCAAAGACGGTCGCTGCCTTGGGCGTAATCAGTCGCAGGTCGCCGCGCTCTTGAATCAGGAAATGTTCGGGATCAAGGTGAACACCCATTGTCTCCTTAAGTTATCGTTTTTGGGTTCTCTTTGACATAGAGATGAAATAATGGAGTGGTTACACCCACCCTGCTACTTGAGCCACACCAGTAATCGCGCTACCTGTGGCCTACATATGAAATTAGCTTCGCATTACTACTCCTTACGGGTCAATATCACTCAGAGGAATTGACAATGGTCCAAGACCGAACTTCGTTGCACTCTGCAATCTATGAGCTCGCTGACGCGCTCGATGCCAACGAGCTGTACCAGCAGAAAGGCTGGACTGACGGTTTCCCGATTGTGCCGCCGACTGAGGAACGCGTACACGAGTGTCTTGAAGCTGCCGACCTCGCGTCAGGGGATACCATCGGGGTCGAGTCGGTACGGCAGCGGCCTATTACCGCAGAAAAGGTGGCGGTCAACGCCGTCATGGCTGGCTGCTTACCGTCGTATATGCCGGTTGTCGTTGCCGTGCTGCGAGCGATGTGTGACGAAGATTTTAATCTTCATGGCAGCACCGCTAGCACAGGTGGCAGTGCGCAGTTTATCGTCGTCAACGGACCGATACGCACTGCTATTGGCATGAATGCGACCCATGGCGTTCTGGGGAATGGCAATCGTGCCAATGCCACGATCGGGCGAGCGGTGCGCCTCGTCCTCATCAATGTGCTCGGCTGCATTCCTGGCGAGCTTGATCGCTCAACGCTTGGACATCCAGGGAAGTTCACTTTTTGTCTTGCCGAAGATGAAGAAGATAGCCCGTGGCCCGGACTAGCCCAAGAACGGGGGGTGCCAGCGGGTGCTTCAGGGGTGACGGTGATGGCGGGCGAGGCTCCACGCCAAGTCATGAACGAGTGGACCAAAGATCCGGAAGAAATCATTGAGACCTTTGCGGCGGAGATCCGCCATAATATGCTGACCTATTCGATCTGGTCCGGGAACTATGCGATCGTTATTCCTAAACAACTGCGTGAACTACTCGTAGCGGCTGGCTGGCAGAAAAAGGATATACGCGAGTACGTCTTTCGTTCCGCGCGGGTGTTACGGCGCGATTGGGTGAAAGTTGGTAAGAAGAATATTGTCGAACGGGGCAAAGGACCCGAACAAGAATTTATCGCGTTGCGTTCGCCCGATGATTTGTTAGTGGTTGCCGCTGGCGGTCCGGCTGGAGGGTTTGGGGCGGTGATCCCGCCCTGGTTAGGGACGTGGTCGCATGCGGTGACGAAGGGAATCGAATGCGGAATGCAGAATGATGAATTGCAGAAAGAGAATGTTTGCCGCTAATCGTTCGATTCCCTTCATGCTGACTACTGAATTCTGACTACTATTAACGAGGAGTTGTCATGAGCATTCGTGTGCTCGACCCGACCTTTGAAGAAAATGCCGCCGCAAGCGCCACCGTAGTGGGATTGAAATCCTTGGCGGGCCGTACGGTCGGCTTGTTAGACAACAGCAAGATCAACGTCAAGCAGTTACTCGATTATGTTGAAGAACTCCTGCGCGTGCAGCATGGAGTAAAGGCTGTGGTCCGCCTCAGAAAGCCGGATGCGAGCCGGCCTGCGCCACCGGACGTAGTGGCGGCAATGATAGGCTGTGATGCGCTCATCTCAGCCGTGGGTGATTGAGGGAGTTGCTCATCGTGCAGTTTGCACGATGCACTCTCGGCGGAAAAGGTTAGCATTACCGCTACGGCAATTATCACGGATCGTTTCGCCCAGACGGCACAGGTCATGGCCCAGATTTCGGGATTTCCTGGCTACCGTTTTGCGGTCATTCCACATCCGATCAGCAGCAACAACGCTGACATCCTGCGCGCAAAAGCGGAGTCCGCGTTGCAACAATGTGTTGAGATCTTGCTGAATCGTTAGACAGTTCTATCAATATTGCTGCATTTGCCGATTTAGATTGGGCCGTATAAATCAAGTTTGGCAGGAGCTTATGGCCCGATATAATATCGCCCGCGATGGTCATCCGTATTTGACCCATGGCTATCCAATCATCAATAACGACGGCAGAGAAGATACGCACTTCTGCACATATCAGTGTAATCCGGGTGCAGAGCGCCTTTTCGAGCGCGCGGCTCTCGAAGATGGCGGCCGGATCCCCAAGGAGACGTTCTACGCGTTACTCGTCGAAGGTGACCTTTACAATGACACGCGCCCAAATGGGATCCCGATTACATCCGTGCCACAGGTTATTTTGGGAGATGCAGACGACCTCGTACTTCGCACGCTTGCGTCCCATGAAGATATTGTGGGGGCACGTCATTTGTACAACCTTTTTGAAGTAATCTATGCTGAATGGCACGATAGGGCTGCAGCCTTGTGTGCGGCATCGTACCTCTGTCTGCTGCGACACACGCAAAGGAGGGGACAGCGATGATCACCCATGGGAAGCAGTGAGACAGAGAGATAGAGATTTGAGACAGAGATGAGGATAATCTCTACCTCTGTCTCTGGTTGACCCCGGATTGCACTTCGCTTCATCCAGGCTATCTTACTCCGACCCCCCGCTGGGATTGTCATATCGATCTTTTCGTAACGCTTAGGTGATGAGCTTATCGTACTCGGCATGAGTGCCGATCCAGATCCAGTTGATGCCGCCTTCTACATCAATGCCCAATGCACGGTAATGTTCTCCAATGCGGACTGAACAGAGTTCGCCGATCCTTTTGCAGTGAAGCGATGGATGCCGAGGGTTGTCCTTAAGCAGCTGATAATTCTTGTCTGCGAGTTCACGAGTTGCGTCCGGCAGGCCCCGATACAGTGCCCAAAACTTCGAGGACGCAAAGTGCTTCAAATTTTCTGCGCCTTCCCAGCCTCGAACTCGGCTCGCGCTTCGGCGATAAGACGATCAAGTTTTCCGGCGGCGACGTCAGCCTCAATCTGTTTATCCCAAAGCTGATGGTCTAGTTCGATAAACCACGCGCGGAACTTTACCAAATCTTCGGGTGAAAGCCGTAATACCTGTTGCTCAAGTTGTTCAAGTTCACTCATTGCCAACCCCTTAGTCCTAATACTACGGGGCGATTCTACGCTCGTTCCAAGCCAGCGTCCAATCTCCAAACCATGCCATTCCCCAAAGAACCCCCTCGTTTGACCACTTCCGGGAAATCGACTATACCCTAAAGGATAGCCCGCATTCACCATTTGCCGTGCTAAAATCCTAAGAATTAAGGACTTTACGGACAACCCTATGGAATTTCCGCGCATCAATCGGCTCCCTCCCTACCTTTTTGCCACGCTTGATAAGATGAAGATGGAAGCACGGCGAGCAGGTGAAGACATCATCGACTTCGGTATGGGCAATCCCGACCATGCCTCTCCTCCCCATGTGGTCGATAAACTCATCGAAGCGGCCAGAAAACCACAAAATCACCGCTACTCGACCTCGCGCGGCATCTATAAACTCCGCCTCGCTGTGTGCGATTGGTATCGACGCCGCTTTGATGTCCAGCTCGACCCAGATACCGAGTCAGTGGTCACTATCGGCTCGAAAGAAGGGTTAGCGCATCTCGCCTTGGCGATGCTGGGTCCAGGTGACGTGGCGATTTGTCCCAGCCCGACCTATCCGATTCACCAGTATTCGATTGTTATTGCCAATGCCGACCTGCGGGTGGTGCCCCTGGTCCAAGGAGAGGATTTTTTTACCGCGCTGCAAGAGACTGTGCGCCAGTGCTGGCCCCGGCCCAAGCTCTTGCTCCTGAGCTTTCCACATAATCCAACCACCGCTGTGGTTGATCTCGATTTCTTCCGCCGGGTAGTAGACTTTGCGCGCGAGAACAATCTGTTTGTCGTGCATGATTTTGCCTATGCCGATCTCTACTTCGATGGCTATCAGCCGCCCAGTTTTCTCCAGGTAGCGGGAGCGAAAGATATTGGCGTCGAGTTTTTCACCCTATCAAAATCTTACGATATGCCTGGCTGGCGGGTTGGGTTCGTGTCCGGTAATGCTGAAGCACTCATGGCCTTGTCACGACTCAAGAGTTATTTTGACTACGGAATTTTCCAACCAGTGCAAATCGCCTCGATCCATGCTTTGAATGGACCGCAAGAGTATGTCGAAGGCGTCCGGCAACGCTATCGTCGTCGTCGCGATGTGCTGATCGACGGCTTAGAGCGGGTTGGGTGGCATATCCCCAAGCCGAAGGGCACGATGTTTGTCTGGGCCGAAATCCCCGAGCCCTACCGCGAGATGGGATCGATGGAGTTTGCCAAATTTTTGCTCACTGACGCAAAGGTCTCCGTATCACCAGGCATTGGCTTCGGTCCGTATGGTGAAGGGTTCGTGCGTTTTGCGCTGATTGAGAATGAACACCGCACCCGTCAAGCGGTGCGTGGGATACGCAAAGCGTTCGGTGGGGTGTCGGCACCAGAGATTAAGAAAGCTAGCGTAGGATAATCATGGCCGCAGGAGAGGTGAAGCTTGGCTTAATCGGTCTTGGCACCGTAGGAAGCAGCGTCGTCCAACTCCTGGAGCGCAACGCTGATGCCATTACGCGGAAAATTGGCCGACAGCTCCGCCTCATGCGGGTGGCCAGCCGGAGCCTCCGTACGAAACCACATCCTGAACTTGGAACTGCACGCACTTCCGTCGATCCCTGGACCGTAGTGCACGATCCCGAGGTCGACGTCGTCATCGAGCTGATCGGCGGGATTGAACCGGCTCGGTCATTGGTCTTGGAAGCGATCAAACAAGGGAAGGAAGTCGTAACCGCCAACAAGGCTCTGCTTGCCCTTCACGGCAGAGAAATTTTCGCCGCAGCCGAGGAGTATGGCGTACATATTGGCTTTGAAGCCGGAGTGGCTGGTGGCATTCCGGTTATTCGCACTTTACGTGAGGGGCTGGCGGCCGATCGTAATCGCGCCCTCTTCGGGATCGTAAACGGTACGTGTAACTACATCCTCACGAAAATGAGTGAGGAAGGAGATGAATTCGCCACCGTCCTGACTCGCGCCCAGGAGAAAGGTCTCGCCGAGGCCGATCCCAGTTTCGATATTGACGGCATTGACGCTGCTCACAAATTGACCCTATTGGCGACCTTGGCGTTTGGCGTACAAGTTCCCTTCGAAGCCGTGTATACCGAAGGTATCCGCCACCTGAGCCAGATCGACATCCATTTTGCGCGTGAGTTTGGTTACACCATTAAGCTCTTAGCGATCGCCAAAGACGAGGATGGCTCGGTTGATGTTCGTGTTCACCCGACTATGATTCCGCATCAGAGTCTGCTGGCTGGTGTGAGTGGCGCATACAACGCTATCTTTATCCAAGGAGAGGCGTTGGGGTCCTCACTCTACTTTGGTCGCGGCGCGGGCGGGATGCCAACCGCAACCGCCGTGCTGGCCGATGTCATTGAGGTGGCGCGCAATCGCAGAGTGGCAACCGGCGTGCGCGTACCGGCTCTGGGATACCAATGGAGAGATCTGCGGATGACGCCCATTCGGCCCATCGATGACTTGATGAGTGAATATTATTTGCGCTTCATGGCGGTGGATCGACCTGGAGTGTTGGCAAAGATTGCTGGAATCTTAGGGGAACAGAGCATCAGTATCGCTGCGGTCATTCAACGCGATCGGAGCGAAGGAGACGAAACGGTGCCGTTAGTCATGCGCACCCATGTAGCAAGCGAGCGCAACCTAAAGGCGGCTCTGAGCCTGGTTGACCAACTGCCAATTGTTCAGGGAAAATCGGTTTCGATCCGGATCGAGGAAAATCTCGGCTAGCATGCAATAAAGGAAAGCACCGACCATGTCGAATAGCGCACTTTCCCAATCAGCAGCGACGATGCATCCAACGCTGCCTGCGTTCCGCGCTTGGTTTCGTTGCTCTGCCGGCTGTAGTGGTGAGCTGCCACTCAATCAAGTCATGTACTACTGTCCGAAATGTGGCAGCTTGCTGGATGTCCAACATGATCTGACCGCGCTCCGCATGCGACCCCCGCACGAATGGAAGCGTCTCTTCGATGACCGGTACTGCCGCACGACGTACCCCTACGGCAGTGGGGTGTGGGGGAAAAAAGAGCTGGTCTGCCCGGCAGTGGAAGATCGCAATGTGGTCTCCATGTATGAAGGCAGTTCGAATCTGTTTTGGGCCGAACGATTAGGTAGACAAATCGGGCTGGAAGATCTCTGGGTGAAGCAGTGTGGAATCTCCCACACCGGCTCGTTCAAAGACTTGGGCATGACGGTTCTGGTATCGATGGTCAAGCAAATGATCTCGGAAGGGACTAAGATCCCCGCTGTCGCCTGTGCTTCAACCGGTGACACGTCCGCCGCTTTGGCCGCCTACTGTGCTGGCGCGGGGATTCCGGCGATCGTCATTTTGCCACGCAACAAAGTTTCTACGGCTCAGTTGATCCAACCCATGGCTAACGGCGCGTTGACCCTCTCACTCGATACTGACTTCGATGGCTGTATGCGGATCGTGCGTGAGCTTTGTACGAAGGAGAACCTGTATCTGGCGAACTCGATGAACAGTCTGCGCCTCGAAGGGCAAAAGACGATTTCAATTGAAATCGTGCAGCAGTTTGATTGGGAAGTGCCAGATGTCGTCATCGTCCCTGGTGGCAACCTGGGAAACATCTCCGCGATTGGCCGCGGCTTCTTGTTGATGCGCGACTTAGGCATAATCGATCGCCTGCCGCGATTGGTTTGCGCCCAGGCCGCGCGCGCGAATCCCCTCTACCGCAGTTTTCTCGCCAAGTTTGAGAGTTACCAGCCCGTGCGGGCGCGGAAAACACTGGCATCGGCTATCCAGATTGGTGATCCAGTAAGTATTCATCGGGCGATCAACGTGCTCAAAGCTTTCGATAGTGTTGTTGAGCAGGCAAGTGAAGAGGAGTTAGCCGATGCAGCGGCGCTGGCTGATCGTACCGGGCTCTTCAACTGCCCACACACCGGGGTGGCATTGGCAGTCTTGTTTAAGCTGTTGGAACGAAAATGGATTCAGCCGCACGAGCGAGTCGTGGTTATCTCGACCGCCCACGGCCTCAAGTTCACTGACTTCAAACGGCGATATCATGAAGGGAAGCTGCGTGGGGTATCGTCGCGGTATGCCAATCGCCCGGTTGAATTGCCGGCCGATTATGGACAGGCACGTGACGCAATCTTTCGGGTGTTGGAAATGCAAAAATAGGTTGTGAGCTTTTAGTCATTAGTTGTTAGTAGGGAGAAAGTCTTCGAAAGCTAAGCGCTAAATGCAAAGAGACAGAATATGAAATACATAGTGCTACAGGGCGATGGCATGGCTGACTGGCCGGTAGCCGAGCTTGGCAACAAAACCCCACTCGAATACGCGCACACGCCCAACATGGACCGCATTGCCTCGCTGGGAAGACTCGGACTCGCGCATACGATTCCTGACGGCTATCCTCCAGGCAGTGATGTGGGCACGATGAGTTTACTCGGTTATGACCCACGCCGTTATCACACCGGCCGTTCGCCCATTGAGGCGGCAAGCATGGGGGTTGAACTTGGGCCGAACGATGTCGCCTTCCGCTGTAACCTGGTGACCTTAGGGACTGGGACGAATGGTGAAGAGACGATGGTCGATTTTTCTGCGGACCACATTTCTAGTGAGGAAGCGGCCGAACTGATACGGGCGATCAACTCCGAGTTGGGGACAAGTGATATCGCCTTTTATCCGGGAGTCAGTTACCGCCACCTGATGGTGTGGCATGGGGGGAAAGAGAAAATGCGGACCACCCCTCCACACGACATCACCGGACAAGCAATTGCCGCTTCCCTTCCTGAAGGTGAGGGGAGTGAGCAATTGCTTAACTTGATGGCTCGTTCTCGTTCGCTTCTCGCCTCACATCCGGTGAATAGCAAGCGGCAAAACAATGGGCATAAACCGGCTTCCTCAATCTGGCTCTGGGGACAGGGACGGCGCCCGGCTGTCCCGACCATAAAAGAACGGTTTGGCCTCGACGGTTCGGTCATCTCGGCGGTTGATTTGGTGCGCGGGATCGGCGTTCTTGCCGGCCTAGAAGTGATCAACGTGCCGGGCGCAACCGGATTCCTTGACACCAACTACCTGGGGAAAGCCGAGTACGGCCTTGCTTCGCTTCAACATAAGGACTTCCTGTTTCTCCACGTTGAAGCTACGGACGAGGCTGGTCATATGGGGGCCGCGGATAAGAAGGTCCAAGCGCTGGAAGACTTTGACCAGAAGGTCGTTGGCACCATCCTCAACGGGCTGAGTGCATTTCCCGCCTGGCGAGTGTTATTGATGCCTGACCATGCAACCCCGGTTGCGATTAAAACCCATTCCCTCGATCCTGTTCCTTTTGCTATTCTTTCTTCGGAAGACTGGAAGCGGGGAAAAAGCACGGCACTCCGTTACAATGAAACCAGTGCGAAGAGTACTGGAGTTGTCGTTCCCGAGGCGTGGCGAATCATGGACCAGTTTGTTCACGGAGGAGTTATCTCCACTTAGAAAAACGGAGGAAACAGGGATGGATCGCAATCTAGCACTCGAAGTCGTGCGCGTGACAGAGGCTGCGGCCTTGGCCTCTGCTCAATTGATGGGAAGAGGAGATGAGGCTGCGGCAGATTATGCGGCGGCGGAGGCGATGCACAAGCTGTTTCCCGCCATTGAATTTAACGGCCGCGTCGTGATCGGCGAAGGAGAGTCAGAATCGGTATCGATGCTCTACGTCGGCGAGGAGCTTGGCACTAAGAAAGGGCCGGACATCGAGGTAGCGCTTGATGCTCTGGAAGGAGCGACGACCTGTGCCTCCGGTGCGCCAAACGCAATCTCGGTCGTGGCAATTGCTGAGCATGGCGGGTTTCTCCGCTGTCCTCAGCACGTCTATATGGAAAAGATTGCCGTCGGTCCAACGGGAAAAGGCGTGATTGACCTCGACAAGCCGGTCAAGGATAACCTGGCAGCCTTGGCAGAAGCGAAAGGAGTACGGATCGAGAGCCTGACGGCAGTTCTGCTTGACCGCCCCAGGCACGAGCACTTAGTCAACGATCTCCGTCAGATCGGCGTACGCATCCGGCTCATTAGCGATGGCGACCTCTCGGCTGCCTTGGCAACCAGCCGTGAGGAGGCGGGGATTGATGTCCTGCTCGGCTCTGGCGGTGCCGCGCAAGGTATTATTGCCGGGGCTGCGCTCTACTGTTTAGGCGGAGAATTGCAAGGGCGCTTCCGGCCGCGCAACCAGGAAGAAGCCGACCAGCTACGTCAAATGGGTATTTATGATTTCCATAAAAAATACACGACCGAAGACATGGCGAAAGGAAACGTCATGTTTGCTGCTACCGGCGTGACCTCTGGCGATTACCTCAAGGGCGTGCGCTTTTTCAAGGGTGGGGCGGTGACCAATTCGGTCGTCATGCGGTCAAAAACACAAACGATTCGTTTCATGGAAACGTTTCATCATTTTGAAGTGCATCCGGAGTATTAAAGATGGCGTATGAGAACATTCTTTTCGAGAAAGACGGGGCTGTCGGTATTCTGACGGTGAATCGCCCTAAGAGTCTCAACTCACTCAATCCAGCTACCGTGCGGGAGATCGGCGCTTGTTTAGAAGTCATCCGCCAGGACCAATCAATTCGTTGTCTGATTATCACTGGTGCAGGAGACCGGGCCTTTGTCGCCGGAGCTGACATCTCGGCGATGGTCGCGATGAGTGTTCTTGAGGGGAAAAATTTTTCTGCCTTAGGACTTGGTGTGCTGCGTACTTTAGAAGAACTGCCAATTCCGGTGATTGGCGCGGTGAATGGATTTGCTCTCGGTGGGGGGACGGAATTAGCCTTGGCCTGTGATCTGATTATTGCGGCGGATAAGGCTAAGTTTGGTCAACCGGAAATTAACCTTGGAGTGATTCCCGGGTTTGGCGGGACGCAGCGTTTGGCGCGGCGGATCGGCCTTCCCCGCGCGCGAGAGTTGATCTATAGCGGAGATATGATCGACGCAGACACCGCGCTACGGTATGGTCTGGTCAATAAAGTGGTACCTCTGGTGGATCTTATGACCGAGGCGAAAACGCTGGCCCACAGGCTGGCTGCCAAACCACCTGTCGCTATCCAGCAGGCCAAAGAAGCAATCAACGCCGGTATCGATATGGATTTGGAGAACGGGTGCCGCTTTGAGAACGAGGCGTTCGCCTTAACCTTTGCGACCGCAGACAAAATTGAAGGCATGAAGGCGTTCTTAGAAAAGCGGGAAGCAAAATTCATCGGCAAATAAAAGCGAGTGACTGGAGACTAGTCAGGGAGGAACACATGACCAAACAAGAGTGGCTGGCGCAGAAGTATCCGAAGAGTGAGGAGCGAATGCCGCGTTTCTCAACCATATCCGACATGGAGGTCGAGCCGTTATATACCCCCGAAGATCAGAATGGCAGGGATTATGCCCGCGACGTCGGCCTACCAGGCGAATATCCCTACACCCGTGGGGTTTATCCGAGCATGTACCGTGGCAAGTTCTGGACGATGCGTCAGTTCGCCGGCTTTGGCTCGCCTGAAGATACGAATCAACGCTTTAAATTCCTTCTCGCTGAAGGGCAAACTGGGCTCTCGACCGCGTTCGATATGCCAGTGTTGATGGGGTACGATGCCGACCACGCACGCTCGCTGGGTGAGGTTGGCCGCGAAGGCGTTTCGGTCTCGACGCTTGATGACATGGAGCGGCTGTTAAAAGACATCCCGCTCGATAAGGTCTCAACCTCGATGACGGTTAATTGCACCGCCAGCGTTGTCTTGGCCATGTACTTCGCCATAGCCGAGAAACAAGGAATTCCGCTCAGCAAAGTCGGTGGGACGATTCAGAATGACATGCTCAAGGAATATATCGCACAGAAGGAATGGATCTGCCCACCGGAACCCGCGGTGCGTATTGTCACCGATATGGTAGAATTCTGCGCCAAACAAGCGCCACGTTGGCACGCGGTGTCGATCTCCGGCTACCACATCCGCGAAGCCGGTTCGACTGCGGTTCAGGAACTCGCATTTACCTTGGCTGACGGGATTGGCTATGTTCAGGCGGCAGTCGACCGTGGGCTGAACGTCGATGACTTCGCTCCGCGCCTGTCATTCTTTTTCAATTTGCATAATGACTTCCTCGAAGAGGTCGCCAAGCTACGGGCCGCCCGACGCATGTGGGCCAAGATCATGAAAGAGCGCTTTGGCGCCAAGAGCCCGAAGTCCTGGCTCCTACGCACCCATGCGCAGACGGCGGGTGCGAGTCTGACCGCGCAGCAACCGTTCAATAACGTGGTCCGTGTAGCGATTCAGGCGCTCGCTGGGGTTCTCGGAGGCGTACAGTCGCTGCATACAAACTCGATGGACGAGACGCTGGCTCTGCCGACCGAACAATCGGTGATGGTTGCCTTGCGCACCCAGCAGATTATCGCTGAGGAAAGCGGCGTGACCAATACCGTCGATCCCTTAGGCGGAAGTTGGGCGCTGGAAGCACTGACTGACCAAATGGAGCAGGACGCCTTTGCCTATATCCATCGCATTGACGAGCTGGGCGGGATCATCCGCTCGATCGAGATTGGCTATCCACAGAAAGAGATTGCCGATGCTGCTTACCGATATCAACAGCAGCTCGACGCTGGCGAGAAAGTGATCGTCGGCGTCAACAAATATGCCGTGCCGGAAGAGCGACCGATGGAAATCCTCAAGATCCACCCCGAAGTCGAACAGCGTCAGATCGAACGGGTACGGAAGGTGAAACGCGAACGTGATCAAGCATTGGCACGCGAGAGACTTGGCCGCGTGCACGCTGCTGCCCGTAACGGTGATAATTTGATGCCGCATCTGATCGAGGCGGTGAAAGTCTACTGCACCCTTGGTGAGATTTCTGACGTGTACCGTGAAGTGTTCGGCGTGTATCGCGATCCGGCGTGGTTGTAAAAAGCTATTAGCAAAAAAACAAAGGACTTAAGTCTTTCTTTTATACACGTTCGAGCTAAGAGCTAAGAGCCTTTTATCGGAGGACCTCCGTGGCAGAAGAGAAAGTATTGCGTATTCTCGTGGGCAAAGCTGGGCTAGACGGCCATGATCGTGGCGCCAAGATTATCGCGCGGGCGCTGCGCGATGCCGGCTTCGAGGTGATCTACACCGGCCTCCATCAAACACCGGAGATGATCGCTGAGGCGGCGGTGCAAGAGGACGTCGATGCCGTTGGGCTCAGTATTCTTTCCGGAGCTCACATGACCTTGTTCCCAGCCGTCATTAAGGCGTTGAAAGATCGAGGGGCAGAGGATGTCGCGGTATTTGGTGGTGGTATCGTCCCGCAAGACGATATCGCGCTGCTGAAGCAAGCCGGAGTAAGAGAAATTTTTACCCCTGGCGTTAGCACCCAAGCAATCGTCGAGTGGATTCATACGCACGTCCACCCGCGCGAAGGAGTAGCCGCTTAAGTCGTCTGAGTAATGCATTAGGAGTGATGAGGGCTGAGTAATAAAGCGTGAGCCACTGCTTTAGTATTCTCACTCGGTCTTAGTCCTCCTACTAATAGCTAAAAGCTAACAGCCAAGAGCCAGCCTATGGTCAAACTTATCGTCTGTGTTCGACGCAAACCGGAAATGAGCGTAGAGGAGTTTCATCACTACTGGCGGACCCGGCACGGGGAGTTGGTCAAGAGTATTCCTTCGTTGCGCCAGTATATTCGCCGCTATGTTCAATGCCATACCATTCCCCAAGCCTATACCCGTCACGCCGCACCTTTCGACGGTGCGGCCGAACTCTGGTTCGACAACTTGGAAGCAGTAGATGCTTTTCTCTCTGACCCGGAATATCTGGCTAAAGTAAGGCCAGACGAACTGAAGTTCACCGATCATCCCAATTTGGTGTGGTTCGTCACTCAAGAAGAGCCAATGATTGAAGGGTAAGTAACGGCAGAAAAAGATTCCTCTACAAGCGGATCCTTTCACAAAAAGACACGGTAGGTCGCGCCTCTCCAAAGCAGATCTCGCTTGCTGAAGATACAAGCAAGCGAAGACTATCAGAATAGCAATTCGCTTTTCCTATCGCTCAAGGCGTCTCTCCTTACTAAAATCCTGCTCTTGCTCGTGAGGGTAGAAATCCAGACCCCCTTTCGGTGCGGTGATATATACATTCGGTGCGTATATTTTTTCCTTGACAGACTGTGAGCCGTTTAGTATGGAGCGGCGAGGCTATAGGGGGGCAGGCGTAACCGTCCGTATTTTCTAACGCATAGACCGTGTCGAGCAAGGCCGAGGCTGGCAGGGGGAATCGCCGGTGGAACAGACGTTCGACAGGCAGGGCGTTCAGTGAAGAACCGCTGCTTACGGCGACCTTGACTAACCTGACGCCTGTCACTCCCCAATTCACCATCGACAGACCCGGCGCTTATGTCGTGCAACTGATCGTTAATGATGGCACAACCAATAGTGATCCTGACACTGTGACGATCAGCACCCTCAACTCTAGACCGGTGGCTGACGCGGGAGCTGACCAAGAGAGCCAAGTTGGGCAAGTGGTGCACTTGGACGGCAGTGGGGCGTACGATGCGGATGACGATCCATTGACGTACTTCTGGTCGTTGGCCACGGTCCCTGCAGGGAGTCTTCTTGGACTGTTGTCGAACGGTGCAATTATTAATCCTGATCTTATCCCTGATATTCCTGGTACCTACGTGGTGCAACTGATTGTCAATGACAGACAACTCGATAGCGACCCCGATACGGTCACCCTCATCGTGCCTGTCCCGCCCGACACCACGCCGCCTACTCCTGCCGAGTTGAGCAAGATTACCATAAGTTCAGTGAGCGATGGGCAGACGACAGTGTCTGGCAGTGCAGGGAGTGTCGAGGGGAATGCCCAAGTCATGCTCACTAACTTGCGCACCAATCAAACAGTAACGGTCATAGCCTCCGCGGATGGCAGTTTTATCCTGCAGATCGGCGCGCAGGCAGGAGACAATCTATCAATTCTGATCAGTGATGCGGCAGGGAACGTAAGTCCGGTGAGGACTATACAAGTCGCGACGGCCGTGCAAGTCACGATTACCTCTCCAACTCAAGGAGTGTCCATCTCCAGCAACCGTGTTCGCGTCAGCGGCACGGTGCAGGGGCCGCTCAATACTGGGGTCGTTGTGAACGGAATCGTCGCGCTTGTCCATGACGGTCTTTTTGTCGCTGACAACGTTATACTCAGTGCCGGGCAAAATACTCTCACCGCGACCGCAACGCCGCTA
>Ga0187894_10000249_pt1 | contig 73528 bp, 67 predicted proteins | sample GBC1701081metaG_FD_136650 | JGI IMG/M metagenome (GOLD analysis project Ga0187894, IMG submission 136650) | White microbial mat communities from a lava cave in the Kipuka Kanohina Cave System on the Island of Hawaii, USA - GBC170108-1 metaG ... | reverse complement strand
GACGAGTCGCGTCACGTCGACATCTACATCCGGCTCCTGGAGCACCTCGACGGCTACATCGGCGAGTTCCCCGAGACCACGATCCTCTGGCGCTGCGCGTGCGCGGAGGACGCGGCGGCTCGCGTCGCCGGCGTGAATCGCGGCCTCGAGGGCCTCGCGTGCGACGTGTTCAACCAGCTCGTGCACATCGCGCGCAAGATGGGCGACCCCATCCTGGAGCGCGCCGTCGACTTCGTCCTCGCCGACGAGATCACCCATGTGCGCATGGGCTCGAAGTGGCTCACGAAGCTGACAGAGGGCGATCCGGAGCGCCGCCGGCGCGCCATCGAGTTCCAGGAGAGCATCGACGAGCGCTTCAACCTCGGCGGCGTCCGTCAGGACGGCGATCACGAGGCCGTGCCGATTTCCATCGCGCGTCGCGCGCGCGAGCTGGGCGGGTTCACCGACGAGGAAATCGACCGGTTGATCAAGACGACCCAGCGCTCGCCGGTCTACTGATGTCCGTCCCCGGCTCGGCGCCCGGGGAGGGCACGGAGCTCCATCCGCTCGCCGGGTTTGCCTCCGCCGACGAGTCGGCGCGCGTGATCCGCAACTATCGCTACGCGGTCGAGCGGACGATGCGCATCCTCGGCGGCTGGATCGCGCTCACGCCCGAGCTGTCGGCCAAGCTGCTCTTCGGCCGGCACGTCTGGGACAACGCGCAGCACGCCGACGCGCTCGGCAATCGGCTGCCCGAGCTCAGGGCGCACGCTCAGGTGTCGGAGCCGGCCAACCCGGACTTCGTCGCCTTCATGAACGCGGTCGAGGAGCCGTCGGGTCCCGAACAGACCGTCGAGCGGCTCGTGGGCGTGTATCGCGTGGTCAAGCCGCATCTCCTGGCGAGCTACGAGGATCACCTGCGCCGTGTGAACGCCGTGTACGAGCCCCCCACCGAGCGGATCCTCGTGCGTCTGATCGAGGACGAGCGCCGCCACATCGGGGCTGGCCTCACCGTGATCCGGCACGTGGCCTCGACGACGCCTCTCGTCGCGCGCGGCCGCGCGTGGCAGGAACGGCTCGAAGCCCTGCTCGCGGCTGCCGGCGGCGTGACCGGCGCGGGCCTGCCGGCGCCGACGCAACTCGAGGGTCCGCCGGCAGCACGCCTCAACGACGACGCGCGCCAGTTCATTCGCCTCGAGCAGTCGCTGACTCACTGGCCGATGCCCGAGGCGCTCGAGAACGCGCTTCGCGCGTTCGGGGACGCCGTGGTGGCCGGGGACGCCGCCGCACTGGATCGCTGGCTCGAAGCCGAGGGCGCCGGGATGGGGCCGCGTCTCGCGGAGCTCGGGGCGCGAGGCCATCGCGTCGTCGCCTTCGCCAAGATCGGCCAGAAGCGCGTGGTCAAGATCAGGCTCGAGGGATCCGGCGAGCCCCTGACGCTGGTCATGCGCTGGGCGGCGACGCCCGACGGCTGGCGCGCCGAGACCGTCGACGCGATCGGCGCCGACCTCGCGCGCCCCGCCTGATCTCGTTGCTCGAGAGCGTCCTCGTCGCCAATCGGGGGGAGATCGCCCGCCGCATCATCCGCGCGTGCCGCGCGCTCGGGGTCCGCGCCGTCGCCGTGTACTCCGAGGCGGATCGCGAGTGGCCGCACGTCGCCGAGGCGGACGAGGCCGTCGCCATCGGCCCCGCGCCCGCCCGCGAGAGCTATCTCGACATCGCGCGCGTGCTGGACGCCGCGCGCCGGTCGCGGGCCCAGGCCATTCATCCGGGGTACGGGTTCCTCTCCGAGAACTGGCGTTTCGCGCACGCGTGCGAGGAGGCGGGGCTGGTCTTCGTCGGGCCGCCGTCGGCGGTGATCCGGCAGATGGGCGACAAGGTCGGCGCCCGCCGGCTGATGGCCGCCGCAGGATTGCCGGTGGTGCCGGGAAGCGACGGAGTCGTCGAGAGCCTGGCCGCGGCGGGCGAGATCGCCGCGCGGATCGGCTATCCGGTCATCCTGAAGGCGGTGGGCGGCGGCGGGGGCATCGGCATGGCGCGCGTGGCCGACGAGGCGGCGCTCGCGGGCGCGTTCGCGACCGCCCAGCGCCGGAGCCAGGCGGCGTTCGGCGCTGCCGCGCTCTTCATCGAGCGCTTCCTCGTCGAACCTCGCCACATCGAGGTGCAGGTGATGGGGGACGGGGGCGGGCGACTCGTGCATCTCCACGAGCGCGAATGCTCGATCCAGCGGCGCCATCAGAAGCTGATCGAGGAAACGCCCGCGCCGCGGCTGTCCGCGTCGCTCAAGGAAGATCTCACCGCGGCGGCGGTGGCGGGGGCGCGGGCGGTCGGCTACGTGAACGCCGGCACGATGGAGTTCATCGTGCAGGGCGATCAGTTCTACTTCCTCGAGATGAACACGCGCCTGCAGGTCGAGCATCCCGTCACCGAGGAGGTGACCGGGGTGGATCTCGTGCAGGCTCAGCTGATCGTCGCCTCTGGCGGAGCCTTGCCGTGGACCCAGCCCGACATCCCGCAGCGCGGCGCGAGCATCGAATGCCGCATCTACGCCGAGGACCCTGCCAGGAACTTCCTGCCGTCACCGGGCCGCCTGACCCGCCTGGCCTGGCCGACGGGTCCGGGCATCCGGATCGAGAGCGGGGTGGGTGAGGGCGTCGAAGTGTCCGTGCACTACGATCCGCTCCTCGCGAAGATGATCGCGACGGGCGCCTCCCGCGACGAGGCGGTCGCGCGCCTCGAGGACGCGCTCGATCGGACCATCATCGACGGCGTCAAGACGGTGATCCCATTTCACCGCCGCGTCCTCGCCAGCGAGGCGTTCCGGGCCGGGACCGTGCACACGCAGATGGTGGAGCAGGGGGGATTTCGCTGAGGGCGATCGGCGTGCACCACCGTCGCCGAGTGCCGGCACGCGCGGAGCGGAATCCCCCCGAGGTCGCGCGTGGTACAGTACCCGTCGGTTTCCCGCGCCAGAGCGCACGCGGCGCCATTCCACCAAGGAGCGAGCGATGTCCGAGGACGTGAAGGCCCACATCACGGGCGTGGTCTTTCAGATCACCAGCAAGCCTGGCGACCAGGTGGCGGCGGGAGACGCGATCATCGTGCTCGAGTCCATGAAGATGGAAATTCCCGTGGAGGCCCCGCGCGCCGGCCGCGTCGCCGAGATCACGGTCGCCGAAGGGCAGACGGTGCAGGAGGGCGACACCGTCGCGGTGCTGGAATAGGAGGCGCGCATGAGCACGCAGCTGATCCGGGAGCTCTACGACTATCACCGCTGGGCGAACCATCGCCTGTTCGACGTGGCCGTCGCCCTGGGCGACGAACCAGTCAATCGCGACATGGGCCCGCACTGGAGCGTGCCCACGCTCAAGGGTATGTTCGCCCACCTCTACGGCGCCGACTGGGTCTGGCTGTCCCGCTGGAAGGGCGCGTCTCCGAGTCGCATTCCCGGCGGCGCGGATGTTCCGACCATGGCGGCGCTCCGCACGGCGTGGGACGCGTTCGAGTCGGAGCAGAAGGCCTTCGTGGATGGCCTCGGCGAGGCAGACCTGGCGCGCCAGGTGGACTACAAGAACACCGAGGGCGCGGTCTTCGCCGTGGCGCTCGGCCCGCTCCTCCAGCACGTCGTGAACCACGCCACGCATCACCGCAGCGAAGCGGCCACGATGATCACGTTGATCAGCGGGTCGCCGCCCGACACGGGGATCAACACCTATCGCACCGCCGTCGTTCGCGGCTAGCGCGGCTCGCGCTCATCGCCGGCGGGTCAATCGAGTCAATCGAGCGTGGCGGCCATCGTGGTCTCCGGGCTCCGGAAGTCCTATGGAGCCCTCGAGGCGGTCCGGGGCATCGACTTCGAGGTGGCCGAGGGCGAGGTGTTCGCGCTCCTCGGCCCGAACGGCGCCGGCAAGACGACGACCGTCGAGATCCTCGAAGGCTATCGGGGCCGCGATGCGGGCACGGTGTCGGTGCTGGGCTTCGATCCCGCCCACGGCGGCGTCCAGTTCCGCGAGCGAGTCGGGATCGTGCTCCAGGAATGCGGCATCGAGGAATTGCTCACGCCTCGCGAGGCCCTCGATCGACAGGCCGGCTACTATTCGAAGGCGCGTCCGGTCGATGAGGTGATCGACCTGGTCGGACTCGCGGACAAGGCCACCGCCAGGATTCGGACGCTCTCCGGTGGGCAACGGCGACGCCTGGATCTGGCCCTGGCCCTTGTCGGCGATCCCGACCTCATCTTCCTCGACGAGCCCACCACCGGTTTCGATCCCCAGGCCAGGCGCAACGCCTGGGAGTTCGTGAAGCGCCTGTGCGGTCTCGGCAAGACGATCCTCCTCACGACGCACTACATGGAGGAGGCGCAATTCCTCGCCCATCGCGTTGCGGTGATGGCGGAAGGTCGGCTCGTCGCGCTCGGCCAACCGGACGCGCTCGGCGGGCGCGACTCGGGCGGCGCCCAGATTCGCTTCGCCATGTCCGACTCGGCCGCGCTGTCGGACTTGCCCATGGCCGCGCGGCTCGACGGCGGGCGTGTGCTCGTCGAGACGGCCGACGTCACGCGGGCGCTCCACGTCCTCACGGGCTGGGCGCTCGAGCGCGGCATCGACCTGAACGGGCTCACGGTCACGCGACGCTCGCTCGAGGACGTGTATCTCGACCTGGTGGGCCGATGAGAGCGCTCGCGCTCATCGCGCATCAGATCCGCTACGAGCAGAAGCTCTACTGGCGCAGCCCGTCGAGCGCGATGTTCACGTTCCTGTTCCCGATCCTGCTGCTCGTCATCTTCGCGTCGATGAACGTGGCCACGCGCCTCGCGGCGCTCGGAGGCATCAACTACAACCAGTACTACATCCCCGGCATCGTGGCCTTCGGGGTGATCTCCGCCTGCTACTCGAACCTCGCGATCGGCCTGTGCTTCCGGCGCGACGCCGGCGTGCTCAAGCGCGTGCGGGGGACCCCGCTGCCTCCGTGGATCTTCATGGCGGGCAACATCGGCTCGTCGCTGCTCGTGAGCGCCCTGCTCACGGTCCTGACCACCGCGGTCGGCGTGATGTTCTACGGGGTCAGGTTTCCCGGGCGCTACGGCGCGCTGCTCGTGACGCTCGGCGTGGGCGCGTTCTGCTTCTGCGGGCTCGGGATCGCGATCACGGCGCTGATCCCCGTGGCGACCGCGGCGCCCGCCATCGTCAACGGATTGCTGTTCCCGATCCTGTTCATCTCCGGAACGTTCTTCCCCGTCGATCCCGGATCCTGGCTCGGGAGCATCGCCAGCTTCTTCCCGATCAGGCACTTCCAGCAGGCGGTGTTTGCCGTCTTTGACCCGCGCGCGTCAGGCACGGGGCTCGAGCCCAGAGCGCTCCTGGTGATGCTCGCGTGGGGGGCGGCCGCGGCGGCACTCGCAATCCGCGACTTTCGCTGGGAGCCGATCAGGAAATAGCGAGCTGAGTGGGAGGGGCCGGTCGAGGCCGCCTCCCACTCAGAGGGAGTCGTTCGGGCAGGGAGCCGATCAGGGCTGAACGCGGCCGGATCAGTTCTCGACGAACGCCCGGAGCGCGCGTCCGCGCAGCGGATGCCGAAGCTTGCGGAGCGCCTTCGTCTCGATCTGCCGGATGCGCTCCCGCGTGACCGAGAAGCGCCGCCCTACCTCCTCGAGCGTGTGCTCGCCCTCTTCGCCGATCCCGAAGCGCAGCCGCAGGATCTTCTTCTCCTTCGGCGACAGCGTCGACAGCGCCCGCTCGACCTGGTTGGTCAGGTCCTGCGTGATCAGCGTGTCGTTGGGCGACCCCGCGCCCTTGTCCTCGAGGAAGTCCCCGAGCTGGGAGTCCTCGCCGATCGGTGTCTCGAGGGACAGCGGCTTGCGCGAGGACTCGAGGATCAGCCGTACCTTCTGAGCCGGTACGCCGGTCCGCTTGGCCAGTTCCTCGGGCGTCGGCTCGCGGCCCATCTCGTTCACGAGACTCCGGTTTACTCGCGAAATGCGGTTGAGCGTCTCGACCATGTGCACGGGGATGCGGATGGTTCGCGAGTGATCGGCGATGGCCCGGGTGATGGCCTGCCGGATCCACCACGTGGCGTACGTCGAGAACTTGAACCCGCGGCGGTACTGGAAGCGGTCCACCGCCTTCATGAGCCCGATGTTGCCCTCCTGGACCAGGTCCAATAAGGACAGCTCGCTGCCGAGGTACCGCTTGGCCACGGAGACGACCAGCCGCAGGTTGGCCTCCATGAGCTCCCGCTTGGCCTGGCGGACCTCGCGGTCGTAGCGCTCGATGTCCTTGAGCGCTGCGAGCAGCGGTCGGCGACCCATACCCGCCTCGGATTCCAGGGTGCGGAGATCTTTCCCGGGACGGAGGGCCCCCATCCGGCTCGCATGGGCCCGGACCTCGCCGACGATCTGGTCGACCAGGGCCGGCTTGAGCGGCAGACGCTCGAGGAGCCCCTGGATCGCTGCGCGGTTCTGGACGATCCACTTGTGGTAGTTGGCCCGGGTCGTCTTGCTCCGCGCCTTCCTGGCCGAGAGCGTTGCCTCGATCTTCTCGATTTCCCTCGCGAGACGCCGGATCCGGGCGAAGGCCGCTAGCATCGGGCGGACCTCATCAGGCTCGGGCTCGCCACCCTCGGGCAGCAGGATGACCTCGTCGAGAGCAATCTCCTCGTGACGGACCTGGTCGACCAGGGCGAGCAGCCGGGTCACGGCGAGAGGGATCCCGCCCACCGCCCGGCGAAGCGCGATCTGTCCGACCTCGATCCTCTGACCAATTGCAACCTCTTCCTGGGCCTTTAGAAGGGGGACCTTTCCGATCTCCTTCAGGTAGAGGCGAACCGGGTCCTCGCTTGGCGAGGGGGAGGCCTGGAGCAGTTCTTCCGAGAATGCCGGCGTCTCCTCGACTTCGACTGCGTCGAGACCCGTCTCATCAGCCTCGGCCCGCACGAGTCCACCTGCCGAGGCCTTCTCCTTGGTCTCGGGGGGATATACCGTCAGCTGGTTGACATCTGCCGCCGTCGCGCCGCTTTCCCTGAATGTCATCGCCGTCACGCTTTCCGATCGGGTTTCGTGGGGCCGGAAGTTGGCCCACCCATTGGACCCATGCCGTCGCTCATTTAGACGTGTCGTCTCCCCCAGGAGTTTCAGGGGCTTTCACTCGCTTGAAGGAAAACACCAAGCCCCCGCCGATCGTTCCTGGCCCCTGTGCAGACGGATCACGGGGTCTTCGTATTCGGGAATCGTCCTCCGGCGCGCCCTACTCGGGCGCGAGCGTCACGTCGAAGCTGACGCGGACGACGTCCTTGACGTCGAGGAAGAAACGACTCGGGGGTCGAATGCCGAATTCGCTCATCCGCAGTTCGTTCTCGCCCCGGACCCAGAGCTTGTCGTCACGCACACGCGCGCGTCCCGGAAAAATCATCGCTCGCTCGACGCCGCGGATCGCCATCACGCCGCTGATGGTCAGGAGCACGTCTGAGCGGTCGGTAATCGAGGGGAACGACGCGTCGACGCGTTCCAGCGTGAAACGGATTTCCGGATACTGCTCTGCGGCGAACGCCCGCAACATGTCCCGGTCGCGCCCGCTGATCCCCGTGCGAAGCCCGGCGACGGCGACCCGAAGGTTGCCGGTGACCCCGAGGCGGAGATCCGCCGGATCTGCTCGAAACTCGCCCGTCAGCTCTCCGGTGCGTCCGGTGAAGTCGCCGAGCGGGAACGACGCGGTGAAGGTCACCTCGCTCTTCGCGGCGACGGGGGTCCAACGCCGGAGGTCGGCGTCGGCGGGCGCGACGCAGGCGAGCGCCACCACGAGTACTCCCGCGGCGGCGGCTCGAGGGAGCGTCATCACACCCGGTGGGATAGCACGCGGTCACCGAGGCGTCAACGGTCGGGGCCCCACAGGACAAGCGCTCGCTCAGCCGCGAAAGGTGTTGACACTGCTCAGGGCGGGCCGTACCGTCGAACCCGTTCGCACATGCTGGCCACGTGCTCCCCGTCTGCACGTTCGCTCACCCTCCGATGACCGTCGCCCCGAGCGCCTCGTACAGTTTCACGGCGCGCCTGGAGATCAGGAATCGGCCGGGCATGCTCGGCCGCGTCACGTCCGTGATCGGCAACGCGGGGGGCGACATCGGCGCCGTGGACCTGGTGGAGATGACGGGAGAACGGGTGATCCGGGACATCACCGTCAAGGCGCGCGACAGCCGCCACGGCCACGACATCATCGACCGCTTGAAGACGGTCGCGGGGGTGCGCGTCGCCAACGTCTCGGATCGCACTTTCCTGATGCACCTCGGGGGCAAGATCGAGGTCAAGAGCAAGACGCCGATCCGCACCCGCGACGATCTGTCGATGGCGTACACGCCCGGCGTCGCCCGCGTCTGCCTCGCGATCCGCGACGACCCGCAGCGAGCCTTTACCCTCACCATCAAGCAAAACGCTGTCGCGGTGGTGACCGATGGCACCGCCGTGCTCGGGCTCGGGGACATCGGCCCGGCCGCGGCCATGCCGGTCATGGAGGGCAAGGCCATGCTCTTCAAGGAGCTGGCCGGCGTGGACGCGTTCCCGATCTGCCTCGACACGAAGGACCCCGACAAGATCGTCGAGACGGTGAAGCTCATCGCCCCAGCGTTCGGCGGGATCAACCTCGAGGACATCTCGGCGCCCCGGTGCTTCTGGGTCGAGGAGCGGCTCCGCAAGGAGCTGGACATCCCGGTGTTCCACGACGACCAGCACGGGACCTCGGTGGTGGTCGCCGCGGCGCTCTTGAACGCTCTCAAGATCGTGCGAAAGGACCTCCGCCGCCTAAAGGTCGTGGTGTGCGGGGTCGGCGCGGCCGGCACGGCGACGATCAAGATCCTCCAGGCGCTCGGCGTCCGGAACATCATCGGCGTTGACGAGCACGGGACGATCCACCGGGGACGCACGGTCGGGATGGATTTCATGAAGACGTGGGTGGCGGAGAGCACCAACCCCGCGAACGTCCGGGGCAGGATGGCGGACGCGATCACGGGGGCCGACGTGTTCATCGGGCTCTCGGTGCCGCGGGCGCTCGCCCTCCGCGACGTCAAGCGCATGGCGCGGGACCGCATCGTGTTCGCCATGGCCAACCCGACGCCGGAGATCCAGCCCGAGGAGGCCGAGCGGCACGTGCGCGTGATGGCGACCGGCCGCTCGGACTACGCGAATCAGATCAACAACGTGCTCTGCTTTCCCGGATTGTTCCGCGGGCTCCTCGACGCGCGGGCGCGCGTCGTGAACGACGAGATGAAGATCGCGGCCGCGCACGCCATCGCGGCCTGCGTCGGCAAGGGCGAGCTCGGGCCCGAGTACATCATCCCCAGCGTGTTCAACAAGCAGGTCGCGCCGGCCGTGGCGCGCGATGTCGCGCGCGCCGCCCACCGGACCGGTGTCGCCCGGCGGCGGCCCCACGTCGACTCGGCCGCGTGGTCGTAGCGAGCGTGGCCGCTTCACTCCTGCCGCGATGGTCCGTGGTGATCCCCGCCTTCAACGAGGCGCGCCGGCTCCCCGCGTATCTCGCCGAGGTGATCGCCCACTTCGACGGGCGCGGCGAGCCCTACGAGATCACCGTCGTGGACGACGGCAGCACCGACGACACCGCCGACCGCGTGCGGGCGATCGCCCGCGCACACCCGGCTGTCCGGGTCGATCGGTTCGACGTCAATCACGGAAAAGGGTTCGCCGTGCGGGCGGGAATGCTGGGGTCGCGCGGCGCGTTGAGGCTGATGGCCGATGCCGACGGCGCGACGCCGATCGGCGAGGTGAAGCGGCTCGAGGCGGCCGTCGAACGCGGCGCGGATCTGGCCGTGGGCTCGCGGTCCCTTCGCGACCGTTCGGTTTCCCGCAAGATGCGTGCGCACCGGCAGCTCGTCGGCACCGTGTTCAACTTGATTGTCCGGAGCCTGGGCGTGTGGCACGTCACCGACACGCAGTGCGGCTTCAAGCTCCTCCGGGGCCCAGTGGCGGCGGAGCTGTTCGGCGAGCTCCAGACGGACGGTTTTGGCTTCGACGTCGAGCTGCTCCTGCTGGGGCAGCGCCGCGGCTACCGGATCGTCGAAGTGCCGATCAACTGGATCGATCAGCCAGGGTCGCGAGTGAGCGTTCTCACGCAGGGGCCCCGCATGCTGGCCCAGGTCCTGGCGGCGCGATGGAGGCTCGGCCTGGCGCGTCCGACGAGGCGCGCGCCGTGATCGCGAGACGCGCACAGGCGATCGAGCCGTTCCTCGCCGTCGAGGTGTTCCAGCGCGCTCAGGCCCTCGAGCGCGAGGGCGCCGACGTGATCCATCTCGAGTACGGCGAGCCCGATTTCGACACGCCGCCGGTGATCCGCGAGGCGGCGGAGAAAGCGCTCAAGGACGGCCGGACGCGCTATGCGCATCCCCTCGGCATCCTGCCGCTGCGCGAGGCGATCGCCGAGCACTACCAGCAGCGCTATGGGGTGGCCGTCTCGCCCGATCAGATTCTCGTCACCGCGGGCACCTCGCCGGCCATGCTCCTGCTCTTCTCCGCGCTCCTCGATCGCGGGCACGAGGTCGTCCTCTCCGACCCGCACTACGCGTGCTACCCGAAGTTCGTCAAGTTCGCGGACGGCGAACCCGTCTACGTCGCCGTGGACGAGGACGACGCGTTTCAGCTCCGACCGGAAGCGGTGCGGGCCCGGATCGGGCGCGCGACGAAGGCCATCCTGATCAACTCGCCGGCGAACCCGACGGGCACGGTGCTCGGGCCCGACCGGATGGCGGCGATCGCGGGGCTCGGCCCGTTCGTCGTGTCCGACGAGATCTACCACGGCCTGACCTACGAGGGCCCCGAGCACAGCATCCTCGAGTTCACGGATCGGGCGTTCGTGCTGAACGGCTTTTCGAAGGCCTTCGCGATGACGGGGTGGCGCGTCGGCTATCTCATCGCGCCGCGCCTGTTCATGCCGGCGCTCTCCGCCGCGCACGGCAACTTCTTCATCTCGTCCAACGAGTTCGTCCAGTGGGCGGCGCTGGCCGCGCTGCGCGAGGCCGCGCCGGACGCGGCGCGGTTCCGCCAGATCTTCGACGAGCGGCGGCGCGTGATGGTGGCCGGGCTCACGCGCATCGGGCTCGGGGTCGGTGCGCCGCCGACAGGCGCCTTCTACGTGCTCGCCAACGCCCGGCGCTACACGCGCGATTCCCTCGGCTTCGCGTACGAGATCCTGGAGCGCACCCACGTGGCGGTCACCCCGGGCGTCGACTTCGGCCGAAACGCCGAAGGCTATCTCCGATTCTGCTATGCAAACTCCCGCGAGCGGATCGAGGAGGCCCTGACCCGAATCGGGCGGTTCCTGGCCGCGCGGGCCGAGGACGCATCCTGATGGCGAGGTCGGCCAGGAAGACGGGCGCGGCTGCCGCCACGAAGCGCCGCGCGGTGACGATCCTCTCGCGGCTTGCCAAGGCCTATCCCGACGCCGGCCTCGAGCTCGCGTGGCGCACGCCGCTCGAGCTGCTGGTGGCCACGATCCTGTCCGCGCAGTGCACGGACGAGCGCGTGAACCTCGTCACCGCCGAGCTGTTCAAGCGGTATGGCAGGGCGGAGGACTATGCTCGCGCCGACCCCGCCGCGCTCGAGCGCGAGATTCACTCCACGGGATTCTTCAAGGCCAAGACGCGCTCGCTGATCGGGATGGGACGCGCGCTCGTCGAGCGCCATGGCGGCGTCGTCCCGCGCGCGGCGGAGGATCTGATGGCGCTGCCCGGAGTCGGGCGGAAGACCGCCAACGTGGTGCTCGGCAACGCCTTCGGGGTTCCGGCCCTGGCGGTCGACACGCACGTGTTCCGCGTCGCGCAGCGGCTCGGGCTCGCCAAGAGCGACGACGCCGACGAGATTCACGACCAGCTGTGTGCCGTGATCCCGCGCTCGCTCTGGACCGCCGCCACGCATCGCTTCATCATCCACGGCCGGCGGACCTGCTTCGCGAAGCATCCAGAATGCTCGCGCTGCGCGGTGCGCGACCTCTGCCCGTGGCCGGACAAGACGAACGGGGAGCGAGCCGGACATCGCGCCGCCGCGGTCTCGAGGCGCGCCGCGACCAGGAAGTAGTTGACGGTGCTGGTCGCGTCTCGTATGATTGCCCGTTGCCGATTTCGTCGTTCGGAGTGCGCAGGCGCACGCCCGGGCGCGCAGGTGGAGACCATGCCGACGGTCATGCCGAGGGAAGTGGATGTGGAGCGGAAGTGGTTTCTCGTCGACGCGCAGGGCAAGGTGCTCGGCCGCCTCGCGACCGAGGTCGCAACCGTCCTGCGCGGCAAGCACAAGGTGACGTTCGCGCCGCATCTCGACGTCGGGGATCACGTCGTGGTGATCAACGCCGAGAAGGTGCATCTCACGGGCCGCAAGCTCACGGACAAGACGTACCGCTGGCACTCCGGCTATCTCGGGGGCCTGCGCGAGGTGAGCGCCGAGCGGATGTTGAAGGCGCACCCCGCGCGAGTCATCGAATGGGCGGTGCAGGGCATGCTCCCCAAGGGGCGCCTCGGCCGCGCCATGGCCAAGAAGCTCAAGGTGTACAAGGGGGCGGAGCATCCCCACGCCGCCCAGAAGCCCGAGCCCCTGCCGAGCCGCAGCCGGGCGACGCGCTAGAGGGATTCATGGTTTCCGACACGCGCTACTACGGGACTGGCCGCCGCAAGACTTCGGTGGCTCGCGTCTGGCTTCGGCCGGGCGGTGGCACCATTCTGGTCAATCGACGGCCCTTCGAGGACTACTTCCCTCGCGAGACCCTGCGAATGGTGATTTGCCAGCCGCTCCAGCTCACGAGCACCCTCGGCCAGTTCGACGCCACGATCAACGTGGGCGGCGGCGGTCCGTCGGGACAGGCCGGTGCGGTGAGGCATGGCATCGCCCGCGCGCTCCTGCAGTTCGACGACAAGCTCCGGCAGACGCTCAAGCGGGCCGGGCTCCTGACCCGGGATCCGCGCATGCGGGAGCGCAAGAAGTACGGCCAGCCGGGCGCCCGATCGAAGTTCCAGTACTCGAAGCGGTAGGCGGGGCGGACGCCGTGCTGCGCGTCGCGGTCGCCGGGGCGAGCGGATACATGGGAGCGGAGCTGCTTCGCCTGCTCTCGGTCCACCCGAAGCTCGAGGTTTGCACGGTGACCTCCGAGCGGCTGTCGGGGGAGCGTCTGGATCAGGTGTACCCGCACTTGCGCGGCCTCTCCGACCTCGTCTTCGAGGATCTCGACGCCGCGCGGCTCGCCGATCACGCCGACCTCGTGTTTCTCGCGCTGCCGCACATGGAGTCGCAGCGGGCGGTGCCCGTGCTGCGCGCGCGAGGGCGCAAGGTGATCGATCTCTCCGCGGACTACCGGCTGCGCGACAGCTCGCTGTACGCCCAGTGGTACAAGGCGGAGCACCTCGACGCCGCCGGGCTCGCCGACGCCATTTACGGCATGCCGGAGATCTACCGGAAACAGATCGCGGGCGCGTCGCTCGTGGCGTCGCCGGGCTGCTATCCGATGGGCGCGGTGCTCGCCATCGCGCCGCTGCTCGCGCGGGGCTGGGGGCGGCCGGACGGGATCGTCGTCGACGGCAAGTCAGGCGTGACCGGGGCCGGCGCCCAGGGGCGCAAGATCGATCCGATGTATCTGTTCACGGAGGCGAACGAGAACGTCCAGGCGTATGGCCTCGCGAGCCATCGCCACACGCCGGAGATCGAGCAAGAGCTGTCCGCGCTCGCGGGCGCGCCCGTCGTGGTCAGCTTTACCCCGCATCTGGTCCCGCTCAACCGCGGGCTGTTCACCACGGCCTCCGTGCCGCTCGCCCGGGCCGCAACGACCGCCGACCTCGTCGCACTCTACCGCGAGTTCTACGCCGGGGAGCCGTTCATCCGCGTGCTCGGCGAGGGGCAGCGCCCCGCGACGCGAGCCGTCGTGGGGTCGAACTTTTGCGACGTCACGGTGGTGGCCGACCCGCGCACCTCGCGCGCCTTGTGCGTCTCCGCGCTCGACAACCTCGGCAAGGGCGGATCCGCGAACGGGGTGCACAGCCTCAACATCATGATGGGGTGGGAAGAGCGGACGGGGCTCTCGGCGCCCCCGGTGTATCCGTAGTCCGCATGCAGGATCTCCAATGGCTTGACGGGGGCATCACCGCCGTTCCCGGCGTTCTCGCCTCGGGGCTCGCGGCGGGCATCAAGCCGAGCGGCAAGAAGGATCTCGCCCTCATCTACTCGTCCTCGCCCGCGCGCGCCGCCGCCGTCTTCACGCGGAACCAGGTCAAGGGCGCCCCGGTCCTCGTCTCGCAGGAGCACGTGCGCGACGGGCGAGCCCAGGCGATCGTGGCGTCGAGCGGCTGCTCGAACGTCTGCACAGGCGAGCAGGGCATCAAGGACGCGCGCGAGATGACGAAGATCGTGGGCGAGTTGCTCCACGTCGCGCCCCGACAGGTCCTGATCGCCTCCACGGGCGTGATCGGCCAGCCCCTGCCGATGGACAAGATCCGCGCGGCGCTCCCGAGGTTGGTGAAGAGCCTGTCGCCGCAGGGCGGCCGGAGCGCGGCCGAAGCGATCCTCACGACCGACACCCGCCCCAAGGAGGCGGCGCTCCGCCTCGAGCTCGGCGGCCGGCCGGTGACGATCGGGGGCATCGCGAAGGGTGTGGGCATGATCGAGCCGCACCTCGCCACGATGTTCTGCTTCGTCGCGACCGACGCCATGGTCGCGGCCGACGCGCTCGGCGTCGCGCTGCGCCGGGCGGTCGAGGGCTCGTTCAATCGCATCACGGTGGACAGCGATACGTCGACGAGCGATACGGTCGCCGTGCTGGCCAACGGTCTCGCCGAGAACGCCGCGCTCGAGCGCGGCAGCAAGGGGCTCCGCCAGTTCACGCGCGGGCTCGAGGCGGTCGCGATGCGGCTGGCGCGCATGCTCGTCGAGGACGGCGAGGGAGCGACGAAGATCGTCGAGGTCGTCGTCCGCGGCGCGCGCACCCGGAAGGATGCCCTGCTCGCCGCGCGCAGCGTGGCCAACTCCCCGCTGGTGAAGACGGCGGTCAACGGCGCCGACCCGAACTGGGGCCGGATCATGATGGCGCTCGGGAAGTCGGCGGCGCGCGTGGCCGCCGATCGCGTGGCCATCGCGATCGGCGACGAGGCGCTCGTCGAGCGCGGCATGCTGCGCAACGGGGCGCGCCTCGACCGGATCCACGAGACGATGGCTGGGACCGCCTACACGATCGCCATCGACCTCGGGCTCGGGAGCGGCGAGGATCGGGTGTGGACATCCGACCTCACCGAGGAGTACGTTCGAATCAACGCCAAGTACACGACCTAGGGCGCGTCCCTCAACCACTACGCACGACGTCGAGCCTTCGGTCCCCGGCATGTCCGGGGGAAGCGCGGGGCGAACCCCGCCGCTCGGTGTCGGAGGCCAACCGAAAGAGAGGAGCGAGATGGCGACACTCACGATGAAGGAACTCCTGGAGGCCGGGGTTCACTTCGGCCACCAGACCAAGCGCTGGAATCCGAAGATGCAGAAGTACATCTTCGGCGAGCGCAATGGCATCTACATCATCGATCTCCAGAAGACGTTGAAGAAGTTCCGCGAGGCGTACGCGTACGTGCGCGACCTCGCGGCGAGCGGCGGCACCGTGCTCTTCGTCGGGACGAAGAAGCAGGCGCAGGAGACCGTGTTCGAGGAGGCCGGCCGCTGCAACATGTTCTACGTGAACCACCGGTGGCTGGGCGGCACCTTGACCAACTTCGCCACGATCCGCAAGTCCATCGCGCGGCTCCGGAAGCTCGACGAGATGAGCGAGACGGGCGAGTACGAGCGGCTGCCGAAGAAGGAGGTCATCGGGCTCGAGCGCGAGCGCGCGAAGCTGCAGAGCGCGCTCGTCGGCATCAAGAGCATGGACCACCTGCCGTCGGCCGTGTTCATCATCGATCCGAAGAAGGAGAAGATCGCCGTCGAGGAGGCGCAGCGCCTCGCGATCCCCATCGTGGCCATCGTCGACACCAACTGCGACCCGACGGGCATCGACTATCCGGTGCCCGGCAACGACGATGCCATCCGCGCCGTGCGCCTCATCACCGCGCGCATCGCCGACGCCGTCCTCGAGGGCGCCGGGACCTTCGCGAAGGAGGAGGCGGAGGCCGCCGAGGAGGCTGCATCGGCGGACCTCCCCGTGGTGACCGAGGTCGAGATGCAGGAGTCGGTCGAGGCGGGCTCGTAGGCCGGGGGACTTCCGAGACCATGGCGTCGACCGCACAGCTGGTGAAGGATCTCCGCGACCGCACCGGAGCCGGGATGATGGATTGCAAGGCCGCCCTCGAGTCGTCCAAGGGCGATCTCCAGGGCGCGATCGAGTACCTCCGGAAGAAGGGGCTCGCCGACGCGGCCAAGAAGGCGCATCGCGACGCGCGCGATGGCGTCATCTCCTCGTACATCCACACGAACGGCAAGATCGGCGTGCTCGTGGAGGTCAACTGCGAGACCGACTTCGTGGCGCGCACCGACGACTTCCAGCAGCTCGTGAAGGACGTGGCCATGCAGGTGGCCGCCGGCAATCCCTCGTACGTGTCCCGCGAGGAAGTGCCGGGGAGTGTGATCGAGAAGGAGCGGGAGATCTACCGCCAGCAGATGGCGGACCAGAAGAAGCCGCCGCAGGTCCTCGACAAGATCGTCGAGGGCAAGCTCGAGAAGTACTACACCGAGGCGTGCCTGCTCGAGCAGCCGTTCATCAAGGACTCGTCGGGCAAGACCAAGGTGAAGGACCTCGTGGACCAGGCCACAGCCCGGCTTCAAGAGCGGGTGATCGTGAAGCGCTTCGCGCGCTTCCAGGTCGGCGAGGCCTGAGTCGGGCAAGCGCCGGTCCATGCCCGCGCCCGGCGCCGCCCCGGCGTATCACCGCATCGTCCTGAAGCTCTCGGGCGAGGCGCTTGCGGGGCGGCAGGGCTACGGCATCGATCCGGAGATCCTGGCCCGCGTCGCCGAGGAGACGGCGGAGGTCGTCCGGCTCGGCGTCCAGGTCGCGATCGTGATCGGCGGCGGCAACATCTTCCGCGGCATCGCGGCGAGCGCCGACGGCATGGAACGGGCCACCGGCGACTACATGGGCATGCTCGCGACCGTGATCAATGCCCTGGCCCTTCAGGACGCCATCGAGAAGGCCGGGGTCGCCACGCGCGTCCTGTCCGCGATCGAGATGCGGGCGGTCGCCGAGCCCTACATCCGGCGCCGTGCCATCCGCCATCTCGAAAAGGGGCGAGTCGTCGTCTTCGCCGCCGGGACGGGCAATCCGTTCTTCACCACCGACACCGCTGGGGCGCTCCGCGCGGTCGAGATCGGCGCCGAGGCGATCTTCAAGGCCACCCGGGTCGACGGCATCTACACGGCCGATCCGGAGAAGGATCCCGGCGCGGTCAAGCTCGACCGGGTCGGGTACATCGAGGTGCTGAACCGCGGGCTCAAGGTGATGGACACGACAGCGATCTCGCTCTGCATGGAGAACAAGCTGCCGATCGTCGTGTTCAACCTCAACCGGTCGGGCAACATTCGGCGGATCGTGACGGGCGAGCCGGTCGGATCCACCATCTCGAGCGACACGATGGGGCAACCGGGCGCGTAGCTCCGGCCACGGGGCCCGCGGCATCGAGCGCCGGCCGAGCCGGCGCGGCGAAGGGCGAGGGGGAGCCACATGCAAGAGGTCATCAAGGATCTCGAGACGCGGATGCAGGCGGCGACGGACCTGCTGGCCCGCGAGTTCGCCGGCCTCCGGACGGGCCGGGCGAACACGGCCCTGCTCGATGCGGTGCGCGTCGAGGCGTACGGGACGCAGCAGCCGATCAGCCAGATGGCCTCCGTCTCCGTCCCCGACCCGAAGAGCCTGGTCATCCAGCCGTGGGACACCTCGCAGATGGCGGCGATCGAGAAGGCGATCTTGAAGTCGGATCTCGGGTTGACCCCGAGCAACGACGGGAAGGTCATCCGGCTCAACTTGCCGACGCTCACCGAGGAACGGCGCAAGCAACTGGCGAAGACCGTCGGTAAATTCGCCGAGGACGCGCGCGTCGCCATCCGCAACGTCCGACGGGATGCCAACGACCGGCTCAAAGCCTTGTCCAAGGACAAGAAGGTCTCGCAGGACGAGGAGCGGCGCGGCCACGACCAGATCCAGAAGACGACGGATCGATTCATCGCCAAGGTCGACGAGCTCTCGAAGAAGAAGGAGCAGGAGATTCTCGCCATTTAGCTCGGAGGGGGGCTCCGCCCCCTTCTGAGCATCGAAGGGGGCCTCGACGGCCCCTCCGAGCCTCCCCCAGGACAGGACAGGTTGCGCCGGCGGAGCCGGCGCTCGAACGCGACGCCTTCACGCGGTGGAGGTTCGGCTTGCGCCGCGCCACGGTCGACAGTGTGGCGGATCGATCGATCGTGATGTTGTCACGCTCCTGCTGGGGAACTGCTCGATACCCGCTATGGCGTTGAATTTCGTGGAACCCTTTCACTGCGTCACGTAAGATATCTGGTCATGGCATTCAAGCCGGCCTCTGTTGCGACGGTCGCCGAACTGTCGGCGTTGGCCGACGAGGATCTGCGGGAGCGCGTCCTCGCCCACCCGATGCCGCGGCACGTGGCGGTCATCATGGACGGCAACGGTCGCTGGGCGACGCAGCGGGGGTTGCCGCGCGTGGCCGGTCATCGTGAGGGCGTGACGTCGGTACGAAGCGTCGTGCGGGCGGCGGGCGAGCTGGGCATCGAGTTCCTGACGCTCTACGCGTTCTCCTCCGAGAACTGGAACCGCCCCCGCCACGAGGTCGCCACGCTGATGAGCCTGCTCGAGCGCTCGATCGATCGTGAGCTGCCCGAGCTGATGGCGCGCAACGTGCGCTTCCGTGTGATCGGCCGGCTCGATCGCGTGCCGGCGTCCGTGAGTCGCCGCATCGAGCACGTGGTTGCGGCGACCGCCGCGAACACCGGCCTGACCCTGCTGATGGCCTTCAACTACGGCGGTCGCGACGAGATGGTCGACGCGTTCCGCACGCTTGCCGCGCTCGTGCAGTCGGGTGAGCTCCGACCCGAGGACATCGACGAGCAGTGCGTGTCGCGCGCACTCTACACGGACGGCGTGCCCGATCCGGATCTGCTCATCCGCACGAGCGGTGAGATGCGCGTGTCCAACTTCCTGCTGTGGCAGATCGCGTACACCGAGCTGTGGATGACTCCCACCCTGTGGCCGGACTTCGGACCGCGCGAACTGTACCTGGCCGTGGCGGACTTCCAACGGCGCAATCGGCGATTCGGGCGCCTGTGATGGGGCGTGCGGCGCGCGGGTCGGTCCGCACCGCCTCCCGGACGAGGACGGCCTCGTGAAGCGGCTCACCGTCCTTGGCGTCACGGGCTCCGTCGGCCGGCGTGCGCTCGACCTGGTCGACCAGTTCCCCGACGAGTTCCGTGTCGAGGCCATGGCCGCGCGCGGGTCGGACCCCGACCTCGTGGCCAAACTGTGCGTCCGGCATCGGCCCCGGGCGATCGCGCTCACCGATCCGAGCGCCGTGGATCGGGTCGCGCGCGCCCTCGCGGCGCCGCGCCCGGAGATCCTGTCGGGGGCCGACGGGCTCGCGATCCTGGCCGGACAGGTGGAGAGCGACGTCGTGATCTCGGCGATCGTTGGGGGCGCGGGTCTCTTGCCGACGATGGCGGCGATCCGGGCGGGCAGGACGGTGGCGCTCGCGAACAAGGAGACGCTCGTGATGGCCGGGCGCCTCATGACCGTGGCCGCGCGGGAGCGCGGCGTGCCGCTGTTGCCCGTCGACTCCGAGCACAGTGCGATCTTCCAGTGTCTCGAGGGCCATCGCCGGACCGAGGTGGAGCGCATCCTGCTGACCGCGTCCGGCGGCCCGTTCCGCCGGCTGGACAGGATGGCGCTCGCGCGCGTCACCGTGGCGGAGGCGCTCCAGCACCCGACGTGGAAGATGGGCACGAAGATCACCGTCGACTCGGCCACGCTCATGAACAAGGGCCTCGAGGTCATCGAGGCTCGTTGGCTGTTCGACATGGCCCCCGATCGCGTGCAGGTGGTCGTTCATCCGCAGTCGATCGTGCACTCGATGGTCGAGTACATCGACGGCGCCGTCATCGCCCAGCTCGGCGTGGCGGACATGGGCATTCCGATCCTCTACGCCCTCACGTACCCCCAGCGCTTGCCGTGTCCCGCCGAGCGTCTCGACTTGACGCGCGTCGGCGCGCTCACGTTCGAGGAGCCGGATACCGAGCGCTTCCCGTGCCTGGCCCTCGCCCGCCAGGCGCTCGAGGCCGGGGAGTGCGCCCCCGCCATCCTGAACGCGGCCAACGAGGTGACCGTCGCGGCGTTCCTGGCCGGTCAGATTCGGTTCACGCAGATCCCCGAGCTAATCGCCGAAGCACTCGCCCGCGTCCCGAATCGCGCGCTCGACAGCATCGAGGCGTGCGTCGACGTCGACGCCGCGACGCGGCGCCTCGTCCGCGGTTGGGTCCCGTCCTCGACGCTCGCCGACGCGACCACGAGGTGACGGGGGACGTGAGGAGGACGGTGAGGCCGTGACGACGCTGATCTCGTTCGTGGTGGTGTTGGGCATCCTGATCCTCGTCCACGAATTCGGCCACTTCATCGTGGCGCGGCTGTCCGGGGTGGGCGTGGAGCGCTTCTCGATCGGATTCGGTCCCGTGCTCACCCGGTATCGGGGCAAGGAGACCGAGTACTGCGTGTCGCTCTTCCCGCTGGGCGGCTACGTGAAGATGATGGGCGACGACGAGAACCCGCTCGAGGGCGGCAAGGGCCCCACCGTCGATCCGCGCCGCGCCTTCAACCTGAAGCCGCTCCCGATCCGGTTCCTCATCGTGTTCGCGGGCCCGGCGATGAACTTCGTGCTCGCCGCCGTCATCTTCGCCCTCGTCTTCATGTTTCTCGGGCGCCCCGTGGCGCCGGCCGTGATCGGACGGGTCACGGAGGGCGGCCCCATGGCCCAGGCGGGGCTCAAGACGGGGGATCGCATCCGCGCGATCGACGGCCGTCCGGTGCAGTACTGGGAGGACGTCCAGAAGGCGGTTCAGGACGGGCAGGGCCAGATGCTCTCGATCACCGTCGAGGGCGCTGCCGGCGAGCGCCGCGTCGGCGTCTCGCCGGCCCGAACGAAGACGCGCGATCTGTTTGGCGACGAGCGCGAGACGTGGGACCTTGGGGCGCGCCCGTACGTGTCGCCGTCCATCGGCGATGTGGTGGCCGGCTTTCCGGCGCAGAAGGCGGGCCTGAAGGGCGGCGACGTCGTGCTCACCGTCGAGGGCAAGCCGGTGCTCTCGTGGGACGAGCTGGCTGAGGCCATCCACCAGCGTCCCGGTCAGCCGACTCGGATCGACGTCCGGCGGGGCGCCGAGACCTTCACCGCGACCGTGGTCCCCAATGCCGTGAAGGAGACCGGTCCGTCGGGCAAGGAGGTCGAGGTCGGACGCATCGGGATCAGCCCCGCCGCCGGCGTGACCTTCGTCCGCTCGAACCCCGTGCGGGCCGTGTTGGAAGGCGTCGAGCGCACGGTCGAGGTCACGGCGCTGACCGCCGTCGGGCTCTACAAGATCGTGGTCGGCCAGCTCGATCGAAAGAACATCGGAGGCCCGATCCAGATCGCCGTGACGGCCGGCGAGCAAGCGCGGCAGGGGCTGCCGAGCCTCGCGTTCTTCACCGCCGTCATCAGCGTGAACCTCTTCCTGCTCAACCTCCTGCCCGTGCCGATGCTCGACGGCGGCCATCTGCTGTTCTTCGTCTGCGAGGCGGCCCTCGGTCGGCCCCTGTCCGTTCGAAAGCGCGAGGTCGCCCAGCAGGTGGGCTTCGTCCTGCTCATGCTGCTGATGGTGTACGCCGTCTACAACGACCTCGAGCGGATCGGGCTGTTCCGCTTCTTCCGGTAGCCGGCGCGCGGGAGCGGCCGTTTCGATGCGCTGGACACGCGCACTCATCCCTACGCTCCGCGAGGATCCCGCCGACGCCGAGGCGATCAGCCACAAGCTCATGGTGCGGGCGGGACTCGTGCGTCAGCTTGCGGCAGGCATCTACGTGTACCTGCCACTCGGCCATCGCGTGCTCGACAAGGTCAACGCCATCATCCGGGAAGAGATGAACGGGATCGGCGGGCAGGAGATCACGATGCCGGTCCTCCATCCCGCGGAGATCTGGCAGCAGTCGGGACGGTGGGGCGGGATTCCGGAAATGTTCCGGCTGAAGGATCGGTATGAGCGCGACATGTGCCTCGGCATGACGCACGAGGAGGTCGTGGCCTGGCTCGCGGCCAAGGAGATTCGCTCGTATCGCGATCTCCCGCAGATCTGGTATCAGATCCAGACGAAGGAGCGCGACGAGGCCCGACCGCGGTCCGGCGTCTTGCGCACGCGCGAGTTCGTGATGAAGGACTCGTACACGCTCGACCCCGACCCGGCGGCGCTCGAGGTCTCGTACAACGCGCACAAGGAGGCCTACTGCCGCATCTTCGAGCGCTGCGGCGTCCGCTACCTCATCGTGCAATCCGATCCCGGCATGATGGGCGGCTCGGGGTCCCACGAGTTCATGGCCCCGAGCGCCGCGGGAGAGGACGACGTCGCCCTGTGCGACGCGTGCGGGTACGCGGCCAACGTGGAGGTGGCGCGGGCCGTTCCCGCCGCGCCACCGCCGTCCACGGCCGCCGCGGCGGCGGAGGTGGCGACGCCGGGTGCCCGCACGATCGCGGAGGTCACCGCGCTCCTGGGAATCGACGCGTCCTCGACCATCAAGTCCCTCGTCTTCGTCGACCAGGGTCAGCCAATCCTCGTCCTCGTTCGCGGCGATCACGTGCTGCACGAGCGCAAGCTCGCGCGAGCGCTCGCGCGTGAGGCGCGTCCGGCCCAACCGGACGAAGTCACCCGCTTCCTCGGCGTGCCGCCCGGCTTCGTCGGGCCCGTGGGCGTCACTGGCGTCTGGCGAATCGTGGCCGACGACTGTCTTCGGCAGGGCCGGTATGTCGTCGGGGCAAACCGCGAAGGGTACCACCTCACGGGCGTGGCGCCCGGCGTGGACTTTGCCTGCGAGTTCGCCGATCTCCAGGTCGCCCTCCCGGGCGAGGGCTGCCCGCAGTGCGGCACGCCCATCCGCGTCGAGCGCGTGATCGAGATCGGCAACATCTTCAAGCTCGGCACCAGGTACTCGATCCCGCTGGGCGCGATGTACCTCGACGAGCGCGGACAGCAGCACCCGGTGGTCATGGGCTCGTACGGGATCGGACCGGCCCGCATCGCGGCGGCGGCCATCGAGCAGCGTCACGACGAGCACGGCATCGTCTGGCCCTGGGCGATCGCGCCCTTCCACGTCCACCTGGTGCCGGTGGCCTCGAGGAATGACAACCTGGTCAGCACAGTGGACGAGATGGCCCGAGAGCTCGAGGCGGCGGGTTTCGAGGTGCTGGTCGACGACCGGGACGAGCGCGCCGGGGTGAAGTTCAAGGATGCAGATCTCCTCGGAGTTCCGATTCGTGTCACCGTGGGAAACCTCTTCGCCAAGGAAGGCCTCATCGAGGTCCGGACACGACGCGATGGCGTCGACCGGCGCGTCCCCAGAGCCGACATCGTCGCGGCCGTTCGAGACCTCGCTCGAGCGCTGACAGCGAACGCCTGACCGGTCTCCCGAGAACGCCTGATCAATCCCCCGACCTCACTGTCACTGGCGGGCCTGGACCGACCCGGCGTGCCTGCGGCCTTGCGGGAGGCGGATGGCCGTGCTAACCTCCTGAAAAAAGTGGGCGCTGCCCACTTTTTTTTCTGGGGGTCGGCGTGGAGGGCGGGCAGGGGTGGATCGACCAGATCGAGGCAGCGGTCACTCCGGTCCTGGCGTCCCACGGTCTGGCCCTCATCGATAGCGAGTGGCAGCGCGAGGGCAGGCGCTGGGTGCTGCGCCTGTTCGTGGACAAGCCGGGCGGAGTCACGGTGGGTGACTGCCAGGCGGTGAGTCGGGAGGCGGGGGACCTGCTCGATGTCCTGGGGCTCATCGAGCCGGCCTACGACCTGGAGGTGTCGTCGCCGGGGCTGTGCCGCGAGCTCAGAAAGGATCGGGAGTACGCCTGGGCCGTGGGCAAGGACTTGCGCTGCTGGGTACGTGAGCCGGTGGATGGGCGGCGGGAGCTATCGGGTCGGCTGGTCGCGGTGTCGGCCTCGGAACTGACGCTGGCCGAGCCGGAAGGGACGACGATGGGGGTTCCGCGCGCCCTGGTGACGAAGGCCCGACTCGAGCTGCTGTTCGGCCGCCCGCGACCTCCGCGGCACAGGTAGACGCAGGACGCATGACGGCAAGGCTATGACGAACAAGGATCTGATCTACGTCATCGAGCAGATCGGACGCGAGAAGGGGATCGGCAAGGAGGTCCTCTTCGAGGCGGTGGAGTCTGCCCTGCTGTCGGCGTCGAAGAAGACCATGGGGCTCGCGGACAACGTCCGCATGGAGCTCGACCGCCACTCCGGCAACCTGCGCGTGTATGCCCGCAAGAAGGTCGTGGACGTGGTCGGCGACAAGAAGCTCGAGATCAGCCTCGAGGAGGCGCGCAAGCTGAATGGCGAGGCCCGGCTCGATGACGAGCTCGAGATGGAGCTCCCGCCGCAGGAGTTCGGGCGCATTGCTGCCCAGACGGCCAAGCAGGTGATCCTGCAGCGCGTGCGCGACGCCGAGCGCGACGCGATCTACTCCGAGTTCATCGACAAGGAAGGCAAGATCGCGCGCGGAATCGTCCATCGGGTCGAGAAGCGGAACGTGATCGTCGAGATCGGGAAGGCGGAGGCCGTGCTGGCCGAGCGCGAGCAGATTCCCGGTGAGCGCCACAACCCGGGCGATCGGATCCGCGCGTACGTCCTCGAGGTGAAGAAGGGCATCAAGGGGCCGCAGATCCTGCTCTCGCGGACACATCCAGGGTTCCTCGTCCGGCTGTTCGAGACCGAGATTCCCGAGATCGCGGAGGGGATCGTCCAGGTGCGCGAGGCGGCGCGCGAGGCGGGCGAGCGCGCGAAAGTGGCCGTGGCGTCCACCAAGCGCGACGTCGATCCCATCGGCGCGTGCGTGGGCCTGCGCGGCACGCGCATCCAGGTGATCAGCCGGGAACTGCGCGGCGAAAAGATCGACATCGTGGAGTGGTCGCCGGAGCTCGCCACGTTCGTGGCGCGCGCGCTCTCGCCGGCGAAGGTCAGTTCAGTCACCGTCGGCGAGGCGGAGGACGAAGGGGCGCAACCTTCGGTCCTGGTGATCGTTCCGGACAGCCAACTCTCGCTCGCCATCGGCAAGCGGGGTCAGAACGCGCGTCTCGCCGCCAAGCTGACCGGCTTGCGTGTCGACATCAAGAGCGAAACCGAACTCGAGGACGAGCGCCGGCGCGAGGAGGAGGAGCTGGCTCACGGACGCGAGGCCCTCCTGCGGTTCCCGGACCTGACGGCCCATCTCGTGGACAGCCTGGTGGAGGCAGGGCTCGGATCGCCGCAGCGAATCGTGCGCGTCGGGCTCCAGGGTCTTTCGGCCGTCCCAGGTCTCGGCGAGCGGAGGGCCTCGAGCGTGCTCGAGGCGGCCCGGGCCTGGGTTCTCGAGCAGAGTGTGGCCGCGGCGACGACCCAGAGCCCGATGGGGGAGGACGAGGGCGCCGGCACGGACGACACTCGTCAGGTGGCCGACCTCGGTGAGACTCGCGAGGGGTCCGGCGACCCTTCGCATCCTCTTGATCCGCCGGCGGTCCAGGAGTGACGGAGACGAGGGCGCCCGAGCGGACGTGCGTCGGATGCAGGCAGGTTCGTATGAAAGCGCTCCTCATCCGGCTCGTTCGGGGCGATGATGAGCAGGTGACGGTCGACTCGGCGGGACGGGCGACAGGGCGAGGCGCCTATGCGTGTCCGGACCCCGGGTGTCTCGAGAAGGCGCTGGTGGCAGGACGGTTGAGTCATGCGTTTCGCGGGGCGGCGAGGCCGCCTTCCGAGAACGCCGCGGTGATTCTGGAAACCTGGCGGAGGAGGTAAGCGCGCTGTGGCGGCACGTGTCAAGGTCATCGACCTCGCAAAGGAACTGGGCGTCACGAGCAAAGACTTGATCATGGCCCTCGAGGGCATGGGGCACAAGGGCGTCCGGGCAATGACGCCAGTCCTCGCTGCCACTGCCAACGAGCTCAGGGTCAAGCTCGGCCGAGGTCGCGAGCTGCCCGCGGAGAGCAAGCCCAAGCGTCCCGTCAGGGCAAAGGAAGTTCCCGCCGCCGAGGGTGAGGCACTCGGGGACGAGATGCCGAAGAAGGCGGAGCCGAAGGAGGTTCCGGCCCGCCGCGTCTCTCGCCCGGCGGTTGGCAAGCCTGCAAAGGTCGAGCTCGAGCCGGAGCCGTCGGTCGAGGTGCTCAAGCCCGCGGCGACGATTTTCCGCCCGACCACGCCACCAGTCCCCGCGCCGCCGGAGCCTGCCCCGATCGTCGTGGAGCCACCCGTGGTTCAGCCGAAGCCGGCACCGATCGTTCCCCCGCCTCCCGCGCCCGCTCCTGCGCCGCCGCCTGCTACGCCGCCGCCTGTTCCCGTCGTCCCTGTGCGACCTGCGCCGCCGGCGCCGCCCGACGTGCGACCCGTGCCCGCACCTCCGAGACGCGTGCTCACGCCGATGCCGCCTGCGCCAGCCGTCCGGCCGCTCGCGCCGACACCACCAGTGGTTGCCCGGCCGACACCGCCAGTGCCAGTCCGTCCCGCTGCAGTGGCGGCGCCGCCCGCCGCGGCGCCACTGGCGCCGGCCCCCTCGAAGGTGCCTGCGCGTCCCGCGCCCCCGGAACCCGAAGTGCCGCAGGAGATCAAGCGCGAGCTGGTCAAGCTGCCTGAGTCGGTGACGGTGGGCGAGCTGGCCGCGGCCATGCGGCGGAAATCCGGAGAGGTCATCAAGGCGCTGCTCGAGCTCGGGGTGATGGCCACGGTGAACGAGGTGCTCGATCCAACGGCGGCGCGGCTCGTCGCGGACAAGTTCCACTTCGACGTCGAGGTGCGGTCGCTCGAAGGCGAGATCCTCGAGGAGGAGGAAGCCGATCCGACGCAGCGGCGACCGCGGCCGCCGGTCGTGACGGTGATGGGGCACGTCGATCATGGAAAGACGTCGCTGCTCGACGCGATCCGAACGACGAAGGTGGCGGAGCGCGAGTTCGGCGGCATCACCCAGCACATCGGGGCGTATCAGGTGGACACGGCCGCGCATGGTCGGGTCACCTTCCTCGACACGCCGGGTCACGAGGCGTTCACGGCGATGCGCGCGCGGGGCGCTCAGGCGACCGACATCGTGATTCTCGTGGTGGCGGCGGACGACGGGGTCATGCCGCAGACCGTCGAAGCGATCAATCACGCCAAGGCCGCGACCGTGCCGATCATCGTCGCGGTGAACAAGATCGACAAGCCGGGTGCCGATCCCGACCGGGTGAAGCGCGAGCTGGCGAATCTGAGCCTGGTGCCGGAGGAGTGGGGCGGTGAGACGATCTTCGTCCACACCTCGGCGAAGCGCGGTGACGGCGTGGCGCAGCTCCTCGAGATGACCGCGCTCCAGGCAGAGGTGCTCGAGCTGCGCGCCAACCCGAACCGCGCGGCTCGCGGTGTCATCGTCGAAGGCCGCCTCGATCGAGGGCGAGGCCCGGTCGCCACGGCGCTCGTCCAGTCGGGCACGCTCAAGGACGGCGACGCGATCGTCGTGGGCTCGCACTCGGGCCGGGTGCGCGCCCTGTTCAACGACCACGGCAAGAAAGTGTCGAGCGCCGGGCCGTCGGATCCGGTCGAGCTGCTGGGTCTCTCGGGCGTCCCTCAGGCGGGCGACACGTTCCTGGTCGTGGCCGACGAGCGCAAGGCGCGCCAGATCGCTACCGTCCGCACGGAGCGCGACCGGTTGAAAGGCAAGGGTGTCGTGCGGGTGACCCTCGAGGATCTGCACAAGCAGATCGCCGCGGGCGAGGTGAAGGAGCTGCGCCTCATCCTGAAGGCCGACGTCCAGGGCTCGGTGGAAGCGCTCACCGAGTCGCTCGAGCGCCTGTCCACCGACGAGGTGCGGCTCAAGGTCATCCACGGCTCGGTGGGCGCCGTGAACGAGTCGGACGTGATGCTCGCGTCGGCCTCGAACGCCATCGTGCTGGGGTTCAACGTCAAGGCCGACGCGAAGGCGGCGGCCCAGGCGCAGGCGGAGGGCGTGGACCTGCGCAGCTACAACGTCATCTACGACGCGATCAACGATCTGCGAGCAGCGCTGTCCGGGATGCTGGCCCCGGAGATTCGCGAGACGATCCTCGGGCGCGCCCAGGTGCGCCAGCTCTTCCCGATCAGCAAGGTCGGCACGATCTTCGGGTCCGCCGTCACCGAGGGCAAGATGGTGCGTGGAGCGCGCGTCCGGATCAAGCGGGGCGACAACGTGCTCGGCGAGAGCACCATCTCATCGCTCAAGCGGTTCAAGGACGACGTCCGGGAGGTGCTGCAGGGCCTCGAATGCGGCGTCGGGATCGAGGGCATCCGGGGCGTCCAGCAGGGCGACGCCATCGAGGCCTTCACGACCGAGGAGGTCGCCCGGACGCTCTAGGTCCGCCTGGGCGGATCAGTCATGTCGGCGGCGCGGGTGGCGGTGGGCACGGTGGAGATCCACCTGCCGGATGTCGGGTCGCTCAAGGGCAAGCGGCACGCGCTCAAGGGGCTCAAGGAAAAGCTTCGCCACCGGTTCGAGATTTCGGTCGCCGAAGTCGACCATCAGGACGTCTGGCAGCGCGCCACCCTTGCGCTGGCCTGCGTGTCCGGCGATTCCCGCCACGCCAACGAGGTGATCTCGAAGGCGATGGATTTCATCGAGGATCACGTCGACGGATACGTGACGGACGTCCAGGTGGAGATTCTGTGAGGAGACAGACCGCGACCACCGGAGCGCCCGGTCAGCCCGCGGTGGCGCGGGTTGCGTAGGGCGGGCGCTTGGGCGTGAGAGGGACGGCATGCAAGGCAAGCGGCTCGAGCGCGTCAACCAGCTCATCAAGGAGGAGATCGGGACCCTGCTCCAGCGCGAGCTCAAGGACCCGCGGCTCGGGTTCGTCACGGTGACCGAGGTCGACGTGACGCCGGACTTGAAGCACGCGAAGGTCTACGTCTCCGTGCTGGGACCCGAAGGGCAGTGGGCATCCTCGCTCGCCGCGCTCGAGCGCGCGCGCGGCTTCATCTGGAGCTGGCTCCGCCGTCATCTCGATTTACGCGTGACGCCGGACCTCGTCTTTCGCCCCGATCGATCGATGGAGCACGCCGCGCACATCCAGGCGCTGCTGACCGACCTCAAGAGCCGCGACGGGGAGTCGTCGGTCCCATGAGCGAGCCGCTCACCGAGATCTCGGAGGCGCCGCCGCGCCAGCTCCTCGAGGCCCTGGGCCGCCCCCGCCGGGAGACCCTCATGCTGGGCCACGTCCATCCGGACGGGGACGTGCTCGGCACGTTGTTGGGCCTCGGGATGGCGCTCGAGCGGGCGGGCTGGGCGGTCGTGATGGCCGGGCCCCATCCGATCCCGGAGGCGCTCGCGTTCTTGCCGGGCGCCGAGCGCTGGCAGGTCTGGACCAAGGCGCCGCGCGCGTTCGACACGATCATCCTCACCGACTGCCCGAACCACGCGCGCACCGAGGGACTGCTCGAGGGTGCGCGCGGGCCGGACAGCGCGGTGCTCAACGTGGACCACCATCCCGACAACCGGCGGTACGGCACCCTCAACTGGCTTGATCCGTCCGCGGCGGCCACCGGCGAGATGGTCTTCGATCTGATCCGCGCCCTCGGCTGTCCGATCACGCCGGCGATCGCCATCAACCTGTTCACGGCCATCCACACCGACACGGGCTCGTTCCGCTATTCGAACACGACGCCCCGCACGTTCCGCATCGCGGGCGAGCTGACCGCGCTCGGCGCCGAGCCCGCGCTCGTCTCCGACTGGCTCTACCAGCGCCGCCCGCAGGACGCCCTCACGACGCTTGGCGACGTGCTCCGGCGCGTGCGCGTGAGCCCCGACGGGCGGGTCGCCTGGCTGACGCTGCCCCGCGACCTCGCCTCGGATGCCTTCGTGGCGGCGGAGGACCTCGTGACGTATCCGCGGTCCATCGGCGGCGTCAAGGTGGCGCTGCTCCTCCGCGAGGAAGGTCCGGGCCGTGTCAAGGCGAGCCTGCGCGGCAAGGGCGACGTCCCCGTCAATCGCATCGCGCACCGCTTCGGCGGCGGCGGGCACGAGAACGCGGCGGGGTGCACGGTGTCCGGGACGCTCGACGAGGCGGAGCGCCAGTTGCTAGCCGCGGTCGGCGACGCGCTCGACGGCCGGAGCCCGTGACGCGGCGGGCCGTGTCCGGCGTCCTGCCCGTCGACAAGGGGCCGGGCGTCACCTCGTTCCAGGTCGTGGCGCAACTGAAGCGGGCGCTCAGCGTCTCGAAGATCGGCCACGGCGGCACCCTCGACCCGGACGCCACCGGCGTGCTCCCCATCCTGATCGGCGAGGCGACCAAGCTCACGCCCTACCTGATCGACCTCGACAAGGAATACCTGGCGACCGTCTGCCTCGGGCTCGTCACCGACACGCAGGATCTCGGCGGGACGGTGCAGGCGACGCATCCCGTGCCCAATCTGGATCGGGCGACCATCGAGCGAGCGCTCGATGGATTTCGCGGCACGATCCGGCAGGTGCCCCCGATGTACTCCGCGCTCCACCACGGGGGGCGTCGTCTCTACGAGCTGGCGCGAGAGGGACAGACGGTGGAGCGCGAGGCGCGCGAGGTGACCGTCCACGCGATCCAGCTCGAATCGATCGCGCTTCCCGATCTGACGCTCCGCGTCCGATGCGGGAAGGGCACCTACATCCGGACGCTCGCCGCCGATCTCGGACAGGCGCTCGGAACCGGCGCCGCCCTCGCCGCCCTCGTGCGCACGCGCGTCGGGCCCTACGCGCTGGAGGACGCGGTGCGCTGGCCGGACGTGAAGGACGGGCGTGATCCGGAGCGCCTCGTGGCGCGGCTTCTGCCCCTCTCATCGGCGCTCGGGGCCCTGCCGATCGTCGACCTGGACGCTCCTCGGGCGCGCGCCTTCTGCCACGGGCAAGCGGCGGCGGTGCCGGCCGCGCCGTCCGGGCGCGTGCGCGTTCACGGCGCCGACGGCGCCTTGCTCGGCGTCGGCGTGGCCCGCGGTGGATTCGTGCGGCCCGAACGACTTCTCCATGCGGATCATCCACGGCCTTCCATCCTTCCCGCCTGAGCTGTCGCCGTCCGTCGTCGCCCTCGGGACCTTCGACGGCATCCATCTGGCGCACGCGCGGATCCTCGCCACGGCCGTCGAGCGGGCGCGTGCGCGCGGAGTGACGTCGCTTGTCTGCACCTTCGATCCGAACCCGGCCGCGGTGCTGCGGCCCGACCGCGCACCGGCGCCGCTCGCCCCGCTCGAGGAGAATCTGGCCCGCATCGCCCTGCTCGGCCCCGACGCCGCGCTCGTGATGCCGTTCACGGTCGAGCTGTCGAGGATGGAAGCGGAGACCTTCGTGGAGGACGTGTTGCTTCGCGCCCTGGGCGCCCGCGAAATCGTCGTCGGCTTCAATCACACGTTCGGCCGCGACGCGCGCGGGACGGCCATGCTGCTCAAGGAGATCGGCGAGCGGCGCGGCTTCGCCGTCCACGTGCTCCCGCCGCTCGAGGTGGCGGGTCAGATCGTCTCGTCGAGTGCGATCCGCGAGGCGCTGCGGGACGGCGACGTCGAGATGGCGCGGTTGCTGCTCGGCCGGCCCTACGCCGTCAACGGGCGGGTGTTGAGGGGGGCCGGCCGCGGCCGCACGCTCGGGTTTCCCACGGCGAATCTCCGTCCCGACCGCCCCCTGATCCTGGCGCCGGGCGTGTACGCGGCCAGGGCGTCCTGGGACGAGACGCGCGCGGACGCTGTGGTCAACGTCGGGTACCGGCCGACCTTCGGCGAGGAACAGTACTGGATCGAAACGTACGTGTTCGATTTCTCAGGCGATCTCTACGATCGGCGGTTCACGGTGGAGTTCCTGCGGCACATCCGCGGCGAGATGAAGTTCTCCGGCGTCGAGGCGCTCACGCGTCAGGTCGCGCTCGACATGGAGACGGCCCGGCGCCTCCTCGGCGAGGAACGCGCGAGCGGCGGGGCGGGCGTTTGACAGGTGTCGTCGGCGGGTGACAAGATGAGTCCGGCGTCGAACTCGGGCCGATGCCGGGCCGAAGGGGCGTGACTGGATGAAGACAAGACGTGCGCTGGCGGTCGCGGTGCTCGCGCTGAGCCCGTGGGCTCCCGCCCTGCAGAACGCGATCGCGGCGGTCCGCGTCGACTACGATCCGCCGGCGCTCTCCGTCGACGCGACGGATGCGGACCTGATCGAGGTCTTGAACGCGATCGGCGCCAAGGTGGGGTTCACCGTCTCCCAGTCCCGAGCGCTCTCGACCCCGGTGAGCATCTCCGTCGAGAAGGCCCCCGTCGAGGACGTGCTGCGGCGGCTGCTCCGATCGGAGAACCACACGATCCTGTATCGCCAGGGCTCGGATGCGGCGGTCGAGGTCGACCGCATCGTGCTGCTGGGCCCGCCGGGTGAAGGCGGCCCAGCGCCGGAGTCCGCGATCGCGAGGGCGCCGGCGGTGCTGCCCGTCCAGGGAGTCGAGCGCGGGCCGACTCCCGGCGCGCTGGCGCCGCCCATCGCCGTGGGGGACGCGCCACGGACTCCGACGCCCACCACGGGATCCCCAGCTCCGGCGATCGACTCATCGGCGCCCGCCGCGGGATCGGAGGAGGCGGTCACGGTCGGCGACATGCTGCGCTCGCACGCGCTCGCCGGCGTCCCGCCGCAGGCCTCGCCAGAGGCGGCCGAGGCCCCGCGATTGCCGGCGAGCCTCGAGGAGACGCTGGCGATCACGACGCGTCGAGCCCAGCAGGGCCTGACGTCGCTGGTCGAGGGGCTCGAGAAGGCGACGCAGGCGCTCCAGCAGCAGCAGACGGCGGCACCGACGCCAGGGCGCTAGTGCGCCGCTGCCCCCTGCACGGGTGACCCGCCGGACGGGGGCTCCCCCGCTGTCATGTATTGAGTCTGACCAGTCGCAGAGCCCCGGGGAGACGGCGACTCGTCGGCCATCTCGTGCACGGAACGTTGGATTCTCCATCATCGTCGGGCTCGTCTCGCTCGCGATCGCGGGTGGCGGCGCCGAGTTGATGGCGCGGGCGTTCGTCGCTCCGGCTCCGCTCTCCCAGCCACCACCGCGACGCAGCGTCGATCCGTACCAGGTGAACCCGTACATCTTCTTCGCTCGTCCGTATCTGCAGACCTACATCCCAGGATCGCACTACGACGCGGAGCGCGTCGCGTTCACGGTCCCGTATCACATCAATCGGCGGGGGTTTCGTGGCCCGGAGATTCCCGCGCGTGGGCCCGCGTCGCCCAGGCGGCTCGTCGTCATCGGGGATTCGATCGTCGAGGGCCATGGCGTCGAGTTCGACGACGCGTTTCCGGCGCGCCTTGGGGTCGCGCTGGAAGACCGCCGCTGGGAGGTCATCAACGCCGGAATGGCGGGAGCCAGCCCCATCTACTTCGCGGCGAACGTGCCTCGCTATCTCGCCATGGATCCGGACGCAGTGCTCCTGGTGCTGTTCGAGAACGACCTCACGGACGATCGGAACATGGAACCGCGCCTACAGAGCCTCCCGGCGCTCGACGACGACGAGGCGTTCCTCCGCGGCGCGCCGCCGGGCGGGGGGGGCTCGTGGTCGCGTCTGTACGAGTGGCTCCGGCGGATGTGGAACGACGTCACCTTCAAGCGCTCACCGGTCGCGCGCATCGCCGCGCGAAATGGAGCCAGCGTGGCGCCGACCGAGGAGCAGGCGCGATGGAGCGCCGCCGCAGCCTACCTCATCGCGCCCTCGATGATCGATCGGCAGTGGACCATGAGCCAGGCTTACCTCGATTACGCCGTGGAGGCGTTCCGGCAGAAGGGCGTGTCGGTGCTGATCGCCGACATCTGCATGGGGACACTCGCGCCGGGTCCCAACGAGGAATGGCACCACGTCCATTGCCGGCAGCTCGATGAGCGAATCGTGAGCTGGGCACGCCGCCGCAACCTGCCCGTCCTCTCGCTCGTGCCGACGATGGCGCGGCTGTTCGAAACGCGTCGAGCCATCGATCTCATGATTCCCTACGACGGGCATCCGACCGCCGCGGCGCACGCGGCGATCGCGGCCGCGCTCTCTCCCTGGCTGACCGAGCACCTCCCCTGACGGTCGGGAGCGGTTACGATGAGCCGCCCGCACGCGGGTCGAGGAGTGCGCGCGCGGCGGCGCGGACCGATTCCGGCACTGGCGGCAAGTCCGGAGGGCTGGCGAACGCGATCTCGAGAGCGATCGACGTCGCCGCACCCGCGTCGCCGCGGCGCCCCCTGGCGATCGCCTCGTGCTGCCGCGCAATCCAGAGGAGCGCGCAGGCTGAGCCGGAAGCCGCGCCCGCGCGGGCGCGGATGGACGCGGCCTCGTACACGGCATGGAACCACCGGGCGGCGCGCCGGGGCGCGCCCTCGTGGTTGAGGGCATGCATCGCGCGGCAAAAGGCGGCGTCGAGCGCTGCGTCGGTCCCCTCGGCGAGGTGCGCGGGAGCCGGCGCGCGGCCGGACGCCACCACGAGCGCGCTCTCGACATCGGACACCAGTCGCGCGGCGATCGTGTTGCCACTGTTGACGAGCCGGACGAAGACGCCCCCGACGATCGCCAGGCGATCCCGCGTCGCGTCCTGCGGCGAGGCGGGCGGAATACCAGTGGGCGCGATGGTCAGCGTCCGCGCGATGTCGATGGCGGCCTCGGCGTGCTCCGTGTGCGCGAGGGCGAGTGCCTCGTGGTGGCGGGCCATGTGCAGGTGGGCGCGAGCGGTGGACGAGGCGGTGTTCGCCTGGGCACACATCCGCGCAGCTTCGTAGACTGCATGGAACCAGTGCGCCGCTCGCTCGTAGGCGAGCTCCTGATTGAGGGCGAGCATGGCGCGGCAGAAGGCGGTGTCGAGCGCGAGGTCGCCGGCCGCAACGAGACGGCCAGGTTCGGGAGCGCGGTCGCCCGCGGCGCCGAGCGCACGCTCGACGTCGGCTCCAAGTGAAGCGGCCAGGTCGCCGCTGCCCCGATTCACGAGGCGGACGAAGACGGTGCCGAGGATCGGCAGCGGCTCGGGCCCGAGACCGTGCCACAGGGCGGACGGCACACCGGATGGCGGAGTCTTCATATCCCGCAGGACGGCAGCCGCCGCCGCGAGATCGTCGGCCAGCGTCAGCGCCAGCGCGTGGTGATGGCGCGCGATCCACAGGAGCGCGCCGGCCGACGCGGAGGCGGTCCCGTGACGCACGCGCTGGCACGCCGCCTCGTACACGGCATGGAACCAGCGGGCGGCCCGATCGAACGCGTGCTCCTGATTCAGCGCCAGGATGGCCTGGCAAAACGCCGCGTCGAGCGCGAGGTCAGAGCCAGCCGCGAGCATGTCGGGATCGGGGCCATCGTCCGAGCCGACGCCGAGCGCGAGTTCGACATCCGTGACCAGCGACGTCGCGAGCGCCCCGCTGCCGCGGTTGACGAGGCCGACGAATACACTCCCGACGATCGCCAGGCGGTCCGATCCGACGCCGCGCCACGGCTCGGCGGGACCGTCGCGTGACAGGAGGTCGCGCAGTTCGGCGACGGCTCGTTCCGGATCGATGACCGCAAGGGCGAGGATGGAATGCACTTGCGTTCGCGCGAGCAGGGCGACGCGCTCGGGATTCGCGTCGGGCGCCCCGGCCTGCAGGGCCGGTGGCAGGAGCAACTCCTTCGCCTTGCCGAAATACCGGAGCGCTTCTCCGGGCCGCCCGTCATGCAGGTCGAGCAGGCCGCGGGCAAAGAAGATCGGCGCGAGGTCCACGGGCACATCGACGGAGGGAGACGCATCGGCGGCGAGACGGCGCGCCCCCGCGAGTCCGTCGTCGAGTGGCGTCGACGCCGGCGCCGATTCCGGCTCCGCGGGATCGAAGTCCCAGGCTGAGCGAAAGCGTTCGCGCAATCGGCCGAACACGGCGTCAGCCTCGGCGCGGTGGCCGCGGTCCACCAGGCGCGCGAACGCCGTGCCGAGCAGCCATGCGCATTCCGGCCCGGTCCACTGCCACAACGGCTCCGGCACGCCCGGCGGCGGATTTCCCGCGATGATGCGATCGATCTCGACAACCGCCTCGGCTGGCGCGACGTCGACCAGCGCGAGCACGCAGAGCAGGAAGCTGCGGGCGAACAGGTCTGCGATCTCGCCATCCGAGTGCGCCATGGTGAGCCGAAGGCTTCGGGGCACCACGCCGACGCGTCCGGCTGCTCGAAGGAACGGGATCGCCTCGCCCGGCCTTCCCATGCCGAGCGCCAGCGCGCCGCGGAAGTAGAGCAGGCCGACGATGTTGCAGGGAAGGCGATTCGTGAACTCCTCGAAGAAGTCACTGGCGCGACCGGGATCGAGGGCGAGATCGAACGGAACCGGCTCCGGAGCGGAGATCGTGTCGGGGGCGTCGAGGTCGAAGCCGTACCGGCGGCGGAGGATGGCCCGGAGCTCCGCGAAGACCTCGAGCGCCTCGGCCCAGGCGCCCTCGTTCACGAGCAGTTTGAACAGACGGTAGGTGAGGCCCAGGCGCAAATCGACGTCGAGATCCGGCGTGGCGGTGCGAGCGGACAGGTAGCGTCGGTACAGCGAGCCGTCGACCGTGGCGCGGGGCCGGAGTTCGAGTTCCGCCCTCGCGGCGTACGCCTTCAGGTTGTCGCCGTGCTCCTCGACGTACACGTGGGAAAACCCGGCCTGCTTCAGCACGGTGGCAAGCGACTCCGCGGTGAAGAACACGTAGTGGAACGCGGGGGCCAGGAGGCGCAAGAGCTCGCCGACCGGTTGGCCGCGACGGATGGCCCTGCTGTTCGGCGTCGTGAGGATGATCGTGCCGCGCGGGGCCAGGATGGCGGCGAGGCTCTGCACGAACCCGTGCGGGTCCGGCATATGCTCGATCACCTCTGCCGCGAGGACGAGATCGAACGTCTCGCCGGTGAAGCTGTCCGGCCCCTCGAAGGGCGCTGGAACGATGTCGACACCCAACATCCGCGCGCCCATGTCGGCCGCCGTCGACCTGTCGATCCCCCGCGCGCGCCAGCCGAGCGTGACGCCGGCGAAGTCGAGGGCAAAGCCGAAGCCGCAGCCGATGTCGGCGAACCGCATGCCGCGTTCGGCCGGAATACGGAGCAGCGGCCAGATCATGTGTTCGATGCCGGCGGCCTGCTCGATGTAAAACTTCACCGACGCTTCGTTGTCCTCGTAGGTCTCGGGCGGCAGCGCCTGATCGTCGAAGAACTGGGTCGAGCAGGCGCACGCGAGGAGGCGACGCATCCCGCGCCCCGGGAATGGCGACTCCACCTCCAGGCGAATCGGCTTGGGCCCGGCCGCTCCGCACACGGGGCACGGCGCGGACAGGACGCCGTCGTCTATCCAGCGCATGGCGCGATGACGGCGAACGGCACCGCGCGTTCGTTCGCTCTACGCATCAGTCCGCTTCCGCGCGGTCATTCGGTCGGCACACGCGGATAGGCCCGCGACCGCTCCCCGAGCCGCGCGACATCGACGTCCCATCCGACCTGAGGCGAGTGGATCTCCCGAACCGTGCGCGAGAGCACCTGCACGTTGCCAAAGCCCGGAAACACGGGCGCGAGCAGATACGGCCGCGACGTGCGTTCCTCGGGGTACAACCAGACCCGATGTTCCATGTGGAGGTCGATGATCTCGAAGCCCGCCTCGGGTCCGAACAGCAACCGAAGGGCCTCGTCCGAGAAGCGATAGAAGTCGTTCGGCTCGGCATGCGGCGGCCAACTCTGATGCGTCGCGTGGTACACGAGCGCGCCGGGCGCGAGGACACGATTGAGTTCCGCCGCGAACCGCCACGGCATGAGCAGGTGCTCGAGGACCGTCAGCGAGTACGCCGCCCCGAACGATCGTTCGGGGAAGTATCGCGTCAGGTGATGGGCGTCGCCCACGACGTCGGCGCTGTCGCCCGCGAGGATATCGAAGCCCACGAAGCGCACGTGCGGCAAGAAGTGAGCCCGGTTGGATACCGAGTAGAGATTCGACTTCCGGGACTCCACCCCGAGGACGCTGTGCTTCTCCTGGTTGACCAGGCCAATGAACTTCGGGAACAGACCTGGTGATGGCGGGGGGACGAGCGGCTCGTACGGAAGCGCCACGCGCCTCGAGAGCGTGCCGTCGGGCGTGTCGGCGAGCAGCGTGAGCACCTCACCGGGCCGGCAGGCCAGGTACCCGGAGAAGTGGCACTCGCCGGCGCGTCTGCCGGTCTCGATCGAGAGATCGCCGACAGCGTCGGCGGACAGCAACCGGACGCGCGTCGCCACGCTCGGGACCTCGAGCGATCCCTCGAGAAAGACTCCGAAGCGATCCACCCACCACTGTGTGAGCGAATAGGTGAGCCCGCCGTTCGCGTCGGCGTCGAGCGTTCGGAGATCGACGGTCTGGACGAGCCATTCGTGCGGAAGCGCGATCCTGGTGCCGTCGAGCACGAACTCACCATAGACGAGCCGAGCCTCGAGGTCGCCTCCGGGCGTGAGGAAGACGGCGATGCAGGCGTCCGGGCCCGCGGGACTGCGGAGGGACATCCGGAACGCCTCGCCGGCGCAGCTGTCGAACGGCCCGCATCTGAGCGTGACGAGCCCGTTGTCCACGAGGTCCGCGGCATCGATCGTCGCGGTCTTCGTCTGGCCCGTCGCCGTTCGCGTGATCGACAGCTCCACCGTGGTGGGGTTGCGCCGCTTGAATGTGCCGAAGCCGATGCCGATTCCTGAGAGCGTGCCCTCGCGCGCGCCTGGACGACGACGTCGAGCGGCGCGTCTCGGGTGATCGGGCGTATCACATGGTCGATCGAGCTGAGCGAGTCCAACTCGGACGCTCCAGTACGGTCCGCATGGCCTGCGATCGGCGGAGCGGCGACAGGCGCACGCCGATCAGGCGTCGAGACTCCAGTCGGTCCGCGATAGCGACAGGTTCGGGTTGTAGTACGGATCGCCGCGTCGGATCACATCACCCCAGAGCCCCCACAGCCGCTCCTCGTCCCCCGGGGGATGCAAGCGGCCGCGCGTTCCCGACTCGTGATGGTAGAGATGCGCCCGCGGCGTGTACACGATCAGATAGCCTCGCTGGCGCAGCCTCAAGCAGAGGTCCACGTCGTTGAGCGCGACCTCGAGCCGCTCGTCGAACCCGCCGACCTCCTCGAACGCGCGCCGGGGCACCATCATGCACGCCCCGGTGACGGCGCTCACGTTTCGCACCACGGTGTCGAGGCCGAAGTAGTTGGCCACGTTGCCGGGGAGTCCGCGGAACGCGTGATCCGCCACTCCGCCGATGCCGAGAATGAGCCCCGCGTGCTGGATGCGCCCGTCGGGGTAGTGCAGGCGGGCGCCCACCGCGCCGACCTCGGGCCGCTGCGCATGCTCCAGCATGGCCGCCAGCCATTCCGACTCGACCACCTGCGTGTCGTTGTTGAGGAACACGAAGTAGTCGCCGCGCGCCTGGGCCGCGCCGAAGTTGTTGATCGCGGAGAAATTGAACGCGCCCGGAAACGACAACACGCGGCACGTTCCGGCGACGGCGTTGAGCCCACGGATCGTCTCGGGCTCGGCGCTGTCGTTATCGAGCACGATCACCTCGTAGTTCGGGTAGCTGGTCTTCTCCTCGAGACTCCGGAGGCATTGCTGCAGGAGCGACCAGCGGTCCCGGGTCGGGATGATGATGGAGACCAGGGGGGTCTGTCGCAGCCGGTAGCGCACCGTGTACGACCCTGGACGCAACATCTCGACGTCGGCACCCCAGCCCCGGCGTTTGAGCGAGTCCAGGATGGCGCGCCGGGCGGCCTCGTAGGCGTGCGGCTTGGCGGCGCTCGAGGCGGCCGCGGAGCCGGGAATCTTTCGCCAGTGATAGAGCACCTTGGGGATCCGGGCGACGCGATTGGTCCGCTCCGTGAACCGCAGGAGGAGATCGTAGTCCTGGCTTCCGTCGAGCCCATGGCGAAAGCCGCCGATCTCCTCGAGGAGATTGCGCCGGAAGATCGAGAAGTGCGTGATGTAGTTCATCGACAGGAGGAGATCGGGGCTCCAGTCCGGCTTGAAGAAGGGCTCGATGCGCCGCCCGTCGACCTCCAGCTTGTCCTCGTCCGTGTAGATCAGGTCGAGGCTTGGGTCCGCGTTGAGGCGCTTGGCGACCTCGAACAGCGCGTCGGGCGGGATCTCGTCGTCGTGGTCGAGGAGCGCGACGAACTCGCCGCTGGCGAGCTTCAGGCCATGGCTCGAGGCGCCGGCGATGCCCTGATTCCGGGCGAGGTGTTCCACCCAGATGCGCGGTTCGACCGCCACGTACTCGTCGAGGATGGCCTTCACATGCGGCCGGGTCGAGCCGTCGTTGACCAGGCAGAGCTCCCAGTGTGGATAGATCTGCGCGCGCACCGACTCGATGCACTTCCGGAGCCACGCCTCGTCGGTGTTGTAGACGGGCGTGACCACGCTGATGACCGGGGTGTAGGCGAAGCCAGCGATGGCGGCCTTCATGCGCGCGACGTCCTGGGGACCGAGCCGCTGGCGATCGAGCCAGCGCTGATACCGCTCGTCGAGCGTGTCCGGGGACAGCTCCTTCGGCGGCGTCTTGACGAGCGGTTCCTGCCCCCGCCACTTCAGTCGGACCTTGTACCGCGTCTTGAAGAAGAACGCTCGCGGCCCCTCGTCGAGCAGCACCTCGGTGGGCCGCCGGATGCTCCAGTAGAGGTTCCGCCGCCGACTGTCGGGCGGAAGGAGGTGGTCGCGGACGCGCCTGATACGCTCGAGCATCTTCCAGCCGATCGTTCGCTGCAGGGCGAGCAGATGATAGTTGAGGCCGGCGATCAGCTTGTCCTTGTCCTCGGTGCTCCGGTGGAGGAGGGCGACCTCGCCCTGCAGGCTGTCGCGCTGGACCTCGAGCTCGCCGAGTGCGCGGAGGCGCGCGGCGATCTCTTCGCGCAGGATCGCCACGTCGCCGTGCAGCGCGTCGCGGATCGCCGTGAGGTCGCCGATCATGCGATCCTTCGCCTGAGCCTGCGCGACCAGGTTCGCGATCTCCGTCGCCCGGATGGCGAGCTCGCCGCGGCCCACCTCCACCTGGCCCTGGAGGTGCTCGCGGTCCGCAGTCAGATGGTCCACGTCGATCCGCATCGCGGCAGCCTGGCGGAGCAGGGCGTGGCGCTGCGCGAGCACGGCATCGAGGGGATCGCTTCCCGGTCCCTGCTTGAAGCGCATGGCGTGCCCGGCGATGAAGCCAGCGTCGTACTCGACGTCCAGCGGGAACGCCTGCTCGGCGAATTGCTCGATCCACCATGTCCGCGAGCGCACGTTCACGTGCGTCGGCTCGGTGAAGTCGTCGGGCGTCGACGAGAAGAGGACGTCGCCGGCCGCCGCGCAGATGTTCGCGATGGCCCGCCGGCCGCCGGCCTCGTCCATGTGCTCGAGGACCTCGATGCACGTGATCAGGTCGTACGTCTCGTCGAAGGGATCGGTCGCGGACGCGACGCGGCAGTAGGGGCGGACGTCGGGGCGGACCTCGCCGATGGCGTAGGCCGAGACGTCGATGCCGAAGGCCTCGACACCGCGGTCGCGAAGGGCCTCCACCAGGAATCCCTTCGCGCAGCCGACGTCCAGGACCCGCCGCGGTTTGATGTCGGCGACGATGCGGTCCGCGACCGCGCCGAAGAACTGGAGCCACTCGGGATGCGCGCGGTCGTACGGCACCGGCCCGTCGGCGGTGTGGTAGGTCTCGAAGTAGTGCTGGTCGTACAGGTCGCCGGGCGCGTCCGTCATCCGGAGGCTCCGGCGCCCGCCGTCGACCGCCGGTAGGCGGCGATCACGTCGGCGGGCAACCCGTGCGCGGCGACCCGGCCGCGCTCGAGCAGCAGAGCGCGATCGCACCAGCGCTCGACGAGCGCGAGGTCGTGGCTCGCCAGGACGATCGTCTTGCCCTGCTTCTTGAAGTCGTTCATCTTGTCGAGGCACCGCCCGACGAACGTCTCGTCGCCGACCGCGAGCACCTCGTCGACGAGCAGGATGTCCGGATCGACGTGCACGGCCACGGAGAAGCCGAGGCGCATGTACATGCCGGAGGAGTACGTGCGCACCGGAGCGTCGATGAACGGCTCGATCTCCGCGAAGGCGACGATCTCGTCGAAGCGCCGGTGAATCTCCTTCTTCGTGAGCCCGAGGATGATGCCGTTGATGTAGACGTTCTCGCGGCCCGTGAACTCCGGGTGGAATCCCGCCCCGAGCTCGATCAGCGTCGACACCCGCCCCTGCGTGACGGCGCGGCCGCCATCGGGCGAGTAGATGCCGGCGATGATCCGGATCAGCGTGCTCTTGCCAGAGCCGTTGCGCCCGACGAGGCCGACGGTGGCGCCGGGCGGGATGACCAAGCTCACGTCGGTGAGCGCGTCGAGATACTCGGCGGGCGGAAGGTTGGTCGACCAGAGATGGGTGAGGGCGGTCTTGAGGGTGGTGTACCCGCTCCTGAGCACCACCTTGCGGAATCGCTTGGAGACCCGCTCGAGGACGACGGCATCCACGTCACAGCGCCTCGGCGAACGTTTGCTTGTAGCGCCCGAACATGGCTGTTGCGAGCGAGAGTACCACACAGGCGAGCGCGAACAGCGCGAGGAGCGGGGGCCAGCTCGGGAACCGGTTCCAGTAGAGCACGTCGTGGAACGCGGTCATGAGCACGGCCAGCGGGTTCAGCAGCGCCCACGGGCGGAGCCCCTCGGGAATGAGCGTGGCGGGATAGAAGACGGGCGTCAAGAACTGGAGCACGGTGAGCAGGTGGACGATGATGTGCTGCAGATCCCGGAAGTGCACGTTGACCGCCGCGACGATGAGCGCGACGCCGAGGGCGAGCGCTCCCTCGAGGGCGATCAACAGCGGCAGCGCCACGAGGGGGGGACCGAGCGGCACCCCGAGGGCGAGCAGGAAGGCGAAGAGCATCGGCAGCGTGAGGAGGAAGTTCGCCGCGTTGGCGACCACGCACACCACCGGGAGCACCTCAGCTGGGAACTGCGATCGTGTGACCAGGCTCGTGCCGTCGAGGATCGACGTCGCGCCTTGCTGGAGCGACGAGGAGAACCAGAGCCACGGCAGGAGACCCGAGAACAGGAAGGCCGGATAGGCCGGGAGATCGATGCGGAAATAGACGGCGAAGACGAGGGTGTAGACCAGCATCAACAGCAAGGGATTGAGCAGCGTCCAGAGGAAGCCCAGCACGGTGCCCCGGTAGCGCAGCTTCAGCTGCTTCGCGACGAGGATGCCGATCAGTTCCCGGTGCCTGTACAGGGCACGACCCAGGTCCAGCATGGCCTCTCCAGGTGGCGAATGTCGCCCGGCAGTGGGATGACACGACGCGCGACTGATCGAGAGTAGCTCGCGTGTCGAGGGAGGGTCAAGGACCCCATCCTTTTGCGGCCGACGGACCCGCGTGGTATTCTTCACAGCAGGATTTGCGACGGAACAGTACGTTCAACGAACCCGTTCCAATGGAGCCACCAGAGCTCTGGGGACGTGGCGATTGGGGGGGGAACCCCCGGGAGGACGCGAGCATGCGGCTGTCCGTGGAGCGGAAGAAGACCCTGATCGAGCAATTCAAGACCCACGACGGGGACACCGGCTCTCCCGAAGTGCAGATCGCGCTCCTGTCGGAGCGGATCAACGGGCTCACCGACCACTTCAAGACCCACCAGAAAGATCATCACTCGCGGCGCGGTCTGCTGATGTTGATCGGCAAGCGCCGGGGGTTGCTCGAATACTTGCGCAAGAAGAACCCGGAGCGTTACGGCGCCCTGACCGAGAAGCTCGGGATCCGCAGGTGACTGCGGAGCCCGGAACCGGCTCTCTCCCGCTCTCCCGGCGCCGCCGGGTCTCCCCGATAGGCGAAGTCGTCACAATCGAAGTCATCACTGCTGGAGGACGCTGATCGTATGCCTCACTCTGTACAGGCTCTCATCAATGGATTGCCGCTCTCGATCGAAACCGGCCTTGTGGCCAAGCAGGCCGATGGCGCCGTCGTCGTGCGATGCGGCGGCTCGATGGTGCTGTCCACGGTCGTCGCCGCCAAGGCGCCGATGGAGGGGCGCGATCGCGATTTCCTCCCGCTCACCGTCGAGTACCGCGAGAGGGCGTACGCTGGCGGGCGCATTCCCGGCGGCTTCTTCAAGCGCGAGGGGCGCCCGGATGAGCGGGAGACGCTGACCTGCCGCCTCATCGACCGCCCGCTCAGGCCGCTCTTTCCGAAGGGGTTCCGCAACGAACTGCAGATCATCAACCTGGTGATCTCGGCCGACGACGAGCACGACCCGGACGTGCTCGCGATGGTGGGCTCGTCTGCGGCCGTGGCGGTCTCCGGCATTCCCTTCACCGGGCCGATCGGCGCCGTGCGCGTCGGCTTCGTGGAGGGCCGTCTCGTCGCCAACCCGACCTACAAGCAGCTCGCGACGTCGCCGCTCGAGATCGTCATTGCGGGCACCGAGGACGCCGTCCTGATGGTCGAGTCCGGGGGGCGTGAGCTCGGCGAGGAGCAGATGCTCGAGGCCCTCGCGTTCGGTTACGAGCAGTGCCGGCAGCTCGCCCGCATGCAGAAAGACCTCGTCGCGCAAGCTGGCAAGCCCCGATGGGCGTTCGATCCCGCCGCGGACGCGGACCCGGCGCTCGACGCGCGCGTGAAGGAGCTGGCCGCGGCCAAGATCGCGCAGGCGCTCTCGATTCACGAGAAGCAGGCGCGGGCCCAGGCCCTCGAAAGCGTCCTCGACGAGGTGGCGGCGGCGGTCGGGGCAGAGGACGCGATGCGGACCAAGGTCCGCGACGCCTTCGACAAGGTCGAGAAGGCGGAGGTCCGCCGCCTCATCGTGGAAAGGGGCATCCGGGTGGACGGGCGCCGGGTGACCGAGGTCCGCCCCATCTGGTCCGAGGTCGGATACTTGCCGCGCGCGCACGGCTCGGCGCTCTTCACCCGCGGCGAGACCCAGGCGCTCGTCTCGGCGACGCTCGGGACGAAGAACGACGAGCAGAAGCTCGAGTCCTTCGAGGGCGACTCCTACCGGCGCTTCATGCTCCACTACAACTTCCCCTCGTTCTCCACGGGCGAGGTCAAGCGGTTCGGCACGCCCGGGCGTCGCGAGATCGGCCACGGGGCCCTGGCCCAGCGGGCGATCGAGGCGGTGTTGCCTCCCCGGGAGGCCTTCCCGTACACGGTCCGGGTGGTCTCCGAAATCCTCGAGTCCAACGGGTCGTCGTCGATGGCCACCGTCTGCGGCGCATCGATGGCGTTGATGGACGCGGGCGTGCCGCTCACCGCGCCGGTGGCCGGTATCGCCATGGGATTGGTGAAGGACGGGGACAAGGTCGGCATCCTCACCGATATCATGGGGACCGAGGACCACTACGGCGACATGGACTTCAAGGTTGCCGGGACCGAGAAGGGCATCACGGCGCTCCAGATGGACATCAAGATCGGCGGCGTGTCGATCGACATCATGCGGGACGCGCTGGCCCAGGCCCGGGTCGCACGCCTGCATGTGCTCGGGAAGATGGCCGAGACGATCCGGACGGCGCGAGGAGAGATGAGCCCGTATGCGCCGCGCTTCGTCACGATCAAGATCCGGCCGGACAAGATTCGCGAGATCATCGGCCCCGGCGGGAAGGTGATCCGCGGCATGCAGGAGAAGACCGGCGCCAAGATCGACGTGGAGGACGACGGCAAGGTCACGATCTTCTCGGCCAACAGCGAGGCCGCGCAGATGGCCGTGGACATGATCCAGGACATTTGCCGCGAGGCCGAGCTGGATCGGATCTATCTGGGGAAGGTGAAGAGCATCAAGGAGTTCGGGGCGTTCGTGGAGATCATGGCAGGGACGGAAGGCCTCCTGCACATCTCCCAGATCGCCGAGAACCGCATCCGGGCGGTGGGCGACGTGCTCTCCGATGGCGATCAGGTGGCGGTCAAGGTCATCGAGATCGATGGCAACGGGAAGATCCGTCTGTCGCGGAAGAGCGCGCTCCGTGACCAGCCGGCGATGGCCGAGCGCGAAAAGCTCGCGATCGTCCCCGCGCCGTCAGGCGGTGGAGGGTAGTGGCGAGGCCGCTGATGGCGGAGCGCGCCGCGCAGGGAGGCCGGTGACGTACCAGCGGGACGTGTTGCCTAGCGGGATCCGCCTCGTCACCGAGGCGATGCCACATGTCCGCTCGGTGGCGGTCGGCGTCTGGGTCGAGACTGGCTCCCGCGTGGAGCCCGAGGAGCGAGGCGGGATCTCGCACCTGATCGAGCACCTCGTGTTCAAGGGGACGCAGACCCGATCGGCGGAGGAGATCGCTCGCGCCATCGACTCCGTCGGCGGCCACATGGACGCGTTCACGGCGAAGGAGCACACCTGCTTCTACGTGAGCGTGCTCGACGATCACCTGCCGCTGGCCGCCGACCTCCTGTCGGACATCCTCCGCCGGCCGCTGTTCGCCGCCGAGGACATCGAGAAGGAGAAAGCCGTCGTTTTCCAGGAAATCAAGATGGTGGAGGACACGGCGGACGATCTGATCCACGACCTCTTCGCCGAGCGGTTCTGGGCCGGGCACCCCCTCGGTCGACCGATCCTCGGGCGCTGGGACGTGGTGCAGGGCTTCGACCGTGCGGCCGTGCTCGGCCATCTCGACGACGAGTACGCGCCGGGCAAGATCGTCATCGCCGTGGCCGGGCACGTCGAGCACGCGCGCGTGCGGGACCTGTTCGCCCAGCGCTTCGACGGGTTCGCGCGCGTGGGGCGGCAGCACGAGTTCACGGCGCCCGTGGCGCATCCCGCCGTGCAGGTGGTGGAAAAGCCACTCGAGCAAGTCCACCTCGTGGTCGGCTTTCCGGGGATTCCCGACGCGGCGCCCGAGCGGTACGCGCTCTACGTGCTGAACGACGTGATCGGCGGGAGCATGTCCTCGCGGCTCTTCCAGGAGGTGCGGGAGCGTCAGGGACTCGCCTACGCCGTGCACTCGGGCGTGCAGTCGTACCGCGACAGCGGGCTGTTCTACGTGTACGCGGGCACCGACGCCGCGAACTTCTCGAAGGTGGTGAAGGCCCTCCTCAAGGAGCTGCGTGACCTGAAGAAGGGCGGCATTTCGGCGGACGAGTTCCGGCGCGCCAAGGAGCATCTCAAGGGCAACTTGATGCTCTCGCTCGAATCGACCTCCTCGCGGATGAACCGGCTCGCCAAGCAGGAGCTCCGCTCGGGATCCTTCCTCTCGATGGATGCGATGCTGGCGTCCATCGAGGGTGTGCACCCGGACGAGGTCGAGGCCCTGATCCACCGCATTCTCGACGAGGAGCGGCTGTCGTTGCTGGCCCTGGGACCGATCGATCGCCAGAGCCTCCCGCGCGAACTCCTGCGCGCCTAGGACGGGGCCCCCGTGATCGAGCGCTACAGCCGGCCGGAGATGGCTCGAATCTGGAGCCAGGAGTCCAAGTACGACGCATGGCTCCGGGTGGAGCTGGCCGTGTGCGAGGTGTATGCCCGCCGCGGCCTCATTCCCGCCGATGCCCTCGGCCGCATCAAGGCCGGGGCCCGGGTCTCGGCTCGACGCATCGACGAGATCGAGTCGACGACGCGTCACGACGTCATTGCGTTCCTGACCAATCTCGAGGAATCGATCGGCGCGGACTCGCGGTACGTCCACATGGGGATGACTTCCTCCGACGTCGTCGACACTGCGCTCGCGCTTCAGCTCCAGGCGGCAGCCGAGATTCTCCTCGGCGGTCTCGAGCGGTTTCGGGCGACCGTGCGCACCCTCGCCATCCGCCACAAGGACACGGTTTGCGTCGGGCGAACGCACGGCATTCACGCCGAACCGACGACCTTCGGCCTCAAGGCCGCGCTCTGGTACGCGGACGCGGGACGCAACCTCGACCGCCTCCGGCGCGCCCGGGAGGCCGTCCGGGTGGGCAAGATCTCCGGTGCGGTCGGGACCTTCGCGCACGTGGACCCCGACGTGGAGGAGGAGGTGTGCCGGCTCCTGGGCCTCGAGCCGGCCCCCGTCTCGACCCAGATCGTCCAGCGCGATCGCCATGCCGAGTTCGTGAGCGCGCTCGCCATCCTCGCGGCGTCGCTCGAGAAGGTCGCCGTCGAGATCCGCTCGCTGCAGCGCACCGAGATTCTCGAGGTGGAGGAGCCGTTCACCGAGGGGCAGAAGGGGTCGAGCGCGATGCCCCACAAGCGGAACCCCGTGTCGTGCGAGCAGGTCTCCGGGCTGGCTCGCGTGGTCCGGGCCAACGCCCTCGCCGCCTTCGAGAACGTCGCGCTGTGGCACGAGCGGGACATCAGCCACTCCTCGGTGGAACGCGTGATCCTGCCCGACTCGACGCTGCTCGTCGATTACATGCTCCATCAGATGACCCGGATCGTGGACGGACTCGTCGTCTCCCCGGAGCGGATGCGCGAGAACATGGACCGGAGCTTCGGCCTCATGTATTCGCAGCGCGTGCTGCTCGCCCTCGCCGACAAGGGGCTGCCTCGCCAGGTCGCCTACGAGCAGGTCCAGAAGAACGCGATGCGGGCGTGGCGCGAGCGCACGGCGTTCCGCGAGCTGCTCGCGGCCGATCCGGCCATCACGAGCCAGCTCTCGACGGCCGAGCTGGATCGCTGCTTCGACCCGTCCTGGCACCTGCGCAACGTGGATGCCATCTATCGGCGCCTGGGCATCGGCTAGCCGGGCCTGTCCGAATGACACGTTGAGCCGAGCGGTGAGGCGGGTCCAGATGCGAGGCGCCGCCCGACGGCCGCACGCGAGGCGTACTCTCTGTACGTTGAGCGTGCGGCCGAGGGCGGCAACGAAGCAGATGGGCCCTCATCGCCGCTCGGCTACGGGGCGATGACGGCGCGCGTCCTCGTGCGGCTCAAGGCGAGCATCCTCGACGCGCAGGGGGCGTCGGTGAAGCGCGCGCTCGACGGCCTCGGCTTTCCCGAGGTGCGCGACGTCCGCGTGGGCCGTGTCATCGATCTGGACGTCGACGGCCTCGACCAGGAGACGGCACGCCGCCGGATCGATGAGATGTGCGCTCGACTGCTCGTGAACCCCGTCATCGAAGACTTCACGGTCGAGATCGAGGGGTGACGGCCCGTCGAACGCCGCGAGTGAGCCGCCGGCCCTTGCCAGCGGCGAGCGCGCAGAGTAGATTGTGGGTGCATCCGCGAAAGGAGACACCGCGAGCCCTATGAACTTCGGCGTTGTCGTGTTCCCCGGCACGTGGAGCGACTGCGATTTCCACCATGTGATCAGCGAGGTGCTCCACCAGCCGGTGCGCTATGTCTGGCATCGCGACGCCGATCTGGCCGGCTTCGATTGCCTGATCCTGCCCGGTGGCTTCTCCTATGGCGACTACTTGCGCGCGGGAGCGATCGCCGGCCGGTCCCCCGTGGTCGAGGCGCTCCCGGAGTTCGTCGCGCGGGGAGGGCTCGTCCTCGGTTCGTGCAACGGCTTTCAGATCCTCTGCGAGGCGAAGCTCCTGCCCGGCGCGCTCACGCGCAACGAATGCCTCCAATACCGGTGCCAGTCGACCTACCTGCTCGTCGACAACGTCGAGACGCCGTTCACGCGTGCCATGCGTCCCCGTCAGATCCTGAAGATGCCGATCTCACATGGTGAGGGACGCTACTACGCCGAGAGCGACACGTTGCGGCGCATGCGTCAGTCCGGCCAGATCGTCTTCCGCTATTGCACCGAGGACGGCCGCGTGACGAAGGACGCCAATCCCAACGGCTCGCTCGACAACGTCGCCGGCGTGATGAACGAGGACGGGACGGTCCTCGGGCTCATGCCCCATCCGGAGCGGGCCGCCGAGTCCGCGCTCGGCGGCACGGATGGGACCCTCATCTTCCAGTCGCTCCTCGCCACGCTGGTCGAGGACGGCTCCTTTCTCAAGCGGTAGGACGCGAGTGGACACGGGGTGAGGGGGTGACGGCGGCCGAACCCAAGGTCACGCGGGATCTCGCTATTGCGCACGGCCTCACCCCCGAGGAGTACGACCGCGTCATCCAATCCCTCGGTCGGGAACCCACCTTCACCGAACTCGGTCTCTTCTCCTCCCTCTGGTCGGAGCACTGCGCGTACAAGCACTCGCGGGTGTTCCTGCGGACGTTGCCGACGGAGGGCGAGCACGTGCTCCAGGGGCCCGGCGAGAACGCGGGCATCGTCGATCTCGGCGGCAACCTCGCGCTGACCTTCAAGGTCGAGAGCCACAATCATCCCTCGTTCATCGAGCCCTTCCAGGGCGCGGCGACGGGTGTGGGCGGGATTCTTCGCGACATCTTCACGATGGGGGCCCGCCCGGTGGCGGTGCTCGATTCGCTCCGGTTCGGTGACCCCGAGGATCTGCGCACGCGGCGGCTGATCGAGGGCGTCGTGTCGGGCATCAGCTGGTACGGCAACTGTTTCGGTGTCCCGAATCTGGGCGGCGAGGTCAACTTCGCGCCGGAGTACGCCGGCAATCCGCTCGTGAACGCGATGGCCGTCGGTCTCGTTCGCAAGGATCGCATCGTCCGCGCCCGCGCCGACGGCGTCGGCAACCCGGTGTTCTACGTCGGTGCGAAGACGGGTCGCGACGGGATCCACGGCGCCACGATGGCCTCCGCCACGTTCGAGGAAGGCGCCGAGGAACGGAGGCCGACAGTGCAGGTCGGCGATCCCTTCACGGAGAAGTTGCTCCTCGAGGCGTGTCTCGAAGCGCTGGCGACGGGCGCCATCGTCGGCATCCAGGACATGGGCGCTGCCGGGCTCGCGTGCGCCTGCTCGGAGATGCCCGCGAGGGCTGGAACGGGCATGGAGATCGAGCTGTCGCATGTGCCGCAGCGCGAGACGGGCATGACGCCGTACGAGATCATGTTGTCGGAGTCGCAGGAGCGCATGCTCCTCGTGGCCGCGCGGGGTCGGGAAGAAGAGGTTCGGCGGATCTTTGGAAAGTGGGAGCTGGACGCGGTCGAGATCGGCCGGGTCACCGACGACCGCTTGCTCCGGGTCAAGAGCGGCGGGCGAGTGGTTGCGGAGGTTCCGGTGAAGGCGTTGGCCGACGAGGCGCCCGTCTATCGCAAACCGGTCTCCCGGCCCCCCTGGCAAGACGACGCGCTCGCATTCGATCCCCTCGGGCTTCCCGCGCCCGACGATCTCGGTGTGGCGCTGCTCGAATTGCTCGGGTCCCCCGGTCTCGCGTCCAAGGATTGGGTCTACCGCCAGTACGATCAACAGGTGGGGCTCAACACCCTCGTGCTGCCCGGGTCCGACGCGGGCGTGATCAGGATCAAGGGAACCCACAAGGCTGTTGCCGTAACCATTGACGGGAACGCGCGTTTCGTCTACGTCGATCCGCGGCGCGGCGCCGCGATGTCCGTCGCCGAGGCGGCCCGCAACCTCGCGGTCAGCGGCGCCCGGCCGCTCGGGCTCACGGACTGCCTGAACTTCGGCTCCCCCGAGCGTCCGGAGATCCTGTGGCAGTTCAAGGAGGCCGTGGAGGGAATCGGGGAGGCGTGCCGCGCGCTCGGCATTCCGGTGGTTGGAGGCAATGTCTCCTTCTACAATGAAACCGTGGGGCGAGCGATCCTGCCGACGCCGGTGATCGGGATGGCTGGCCTCATCGAGGATGCCGAACGGCGATGCACGCAGTGGTTCGAGACGCCGGGCGACCGGGTGGCGCTCCTCGGTCCAGACGCGGTGAGCCTGGGCGCATCGGAGTACCTCTGGGCGCGTCATCGCCGGCTAGCAGGCGCTCTCACTCCGCTCGATCTCGCGCTCGAGCGGGCCGTGCAGGAGGCCTGTCGAGCGGCCATCGGCGCGGGGTTGCTCCGGTCCGCGCACGACCTCGCCGAAGGCGGGCTGGCCGTGGCGCTGGCGGAGGCGTGCGCGAGCGGTCCCGCCGCGATCGGCGCACGCGTTGACGTGCCGTCGACGGGTCCGTTCCACCTCACGCTGTTCGGCGAGGGGCCGTCGCGGGTCATCGTCTCGGTTCCGCCGGGCGCGGAGCGACACTTCGAGCGCTTGATGGGCGAGTGCGCGGTGCCGTGGCGGTGGATCGGGCAGGTCGGGGGCGACCGCCTCGTGATCAGGACGGCCGGCGCGGTGGCCATCGACCGTTCCCTCGACGAGATCGAGCAGGCGTGGAGGACTGGCTTTGCGCGACATGTCAGCTGAGTCGGCGGCGCTCGACGACGACAAGTTTCACGACGAGTGCGGACTGTTCGGCGTGTTCGACCACGCCGAGGCCGCGAACGTCGCGTACCTCGGCCTCTACGCCCTCCAGCATCGGGGCCAGGAGTCGGCCGGCATTGCCGCGACCGACGGCCACGCGTTCCACGTCGAGAAGGCGATGGGCTGGGTGGCCGACGTGTTCAGCCGGGAGCGGTTGCGCCGCCTGCCCGGCCACCGCGCGATCGGCCACGTGCGGTACTCGACGGCCGGGAGCAGCAACCTGCGCAATGCGCAGCCGATCAGCGCGAACACCGTGCACGGCCCGGTGGCGATTGCCCACAACGGCAACATCGTCAACGCCGAGTCGTTGCGGGAGGAGCTCGAGCGCGACGGCGCGGTCTTTCAGTCGTCGTCGGACACGGAGGTCATCCTGCACCTCCTGGCGCGCGCCGAGGGCGCGACGCTCGCCGATCAGCTCGCGGGGGCGCTGACGCGTGTCAGGGGCGCGTACACCCTGTTGCTCCTGACGCCGGGGAGCGTCATCGGCGTCCGCGATCCCTCGGGCTTCCGCCCGCTCACGCTTGGACGGCTCGGCGGCACCTGGCTGCTCGCCTCCGAGACCTGTGCGCTCGACCTCATGGAAGCGCAGGTCGTGCGCGACATCGAGCCGGGCGAGATCGTCGTGGTGGACGACCGCGGCGTCACGTCACTCAAGCCCTTCCGCGCGGCGGGGCGACTGCAATGCGTGTTCGAGTACGTCTACTTCGCGCGTCCCGACTCGGTCCTGTGGGGACGCAACGTGCACGGCGTACGCAAGGCGCTCGGCCATCAGCTCGCGCGCGAGCATCCCGTCGAGGCCGACATCGTCATCCCCGTGCCCGACTCGGGCGTGGGCGCCGCCCTCGGGGTCTCCGAGGCATCGGGGATCCCCTACGACACCGGGCTCGTCCGGAATCACTACGTGGGCCGGACCTTCATCGAGCCACAGCAAGGCATTCGCCACTTCGGCGTCAAGGTGAAGCTGAACCCGAACCGGGAAGTGCTGGCTGGGCGCCGCGTGATCGTGGTGGACGACTCGATCGTTCGCGGGACGACGAGCCGCAAGATCGTGAAGATGATCCGCTCGGCCGGAGCGCGGGAGGTCCATGTCCGCATCTCCTCGCCCCCCATTCAATGGCCGTGCTACTACGGCATCGACACGCCGACCCGCAAGGAGTTGATCGGGTCGAGCCACAAGGTGGACGAGATCCAGCGGTATCTCGGCGCGGACTCGCTCGGCTATCTCTCGCTCGAGGGCATGCTCAAGGCCACCGGCTCCGATCCGGATCAGTTCTGCCACGCGTGCTTCTCGGGCCAGTATAAGGTGGGCTTCGATTCAGGCGATCGGGCGCAGCTCCTCCTGTTCGAGTCGTAGTCCGCGGTCCGTGACGTTCCGCGTGCCGCCGTTCCGAATCGCGGATCTGACGTCCCTTGGCGCCGGCGTCGGGATCGAGGGCTGCCGCGCCGACCGCAGGGAGACGACATGAACCGCGTCCGACGCGCGCTCGTCAGCGTGCACGACAAGACGGGGGTGGTGGACTTCGCCCGGGGACTCTCGTCGATGGGCGTCGAGATTCTCTCGACCGGCGGCACGGCGCGGCTCCTGCGCGACGCCGGCGTGACGGTCGTCGACGTGGCGCAGGTGACTGGTTTCCCCGAGATGCTCGAGGGGCGAGTCAAGACCCTTCATCCATCGATTCACGGCGGCATCCTGGCGCGCCGCGGCGTCCCCGAGCACATGGCGGCGCTCGAGGCCCACGACATCGGTCCGATCGACCTCGTCGCGGTGACGCTCTACCCCTTCGAGCAGACCGTCGCTCGGCCGGGCGTCACGCTCGACGAGGCCATCGAGAACGTCGACATCGGCGGCCCCAGCCTCATCCGCGGCGCGGCGAAGAACCACGGGGACGTGATCGTGATCACCGACACGGGCCAGTACATGCCGGTGCTCGACGAGCTCCGCCGCTCGCAGGGCACGGTCTCGACGGAGACGCGGTATCGCCTCGCCTCCGAGGCCTTTCGGCGCACGGCCGAATACGACGCCGCCATCGCCGCCTATCTGAGAGAACCCGGCAGCGCGGCCGCCGGTCCCAGCCCGGCCGCGGTGCGGTTTCCCGCGCGCCTCTCGCTGCACGCCTCGCTCGCCGAGGGACTCCGCTACGGCGAGAATCCGCACCAGGCGGCCGCGTTCTACCGGCTCGCCGGCCAGACGTGGGGACTCGGGGCGGCCGCGCAACTCCACGGGCCCGAGCTGGGTTACAACAACCTCCTCGACTGGTCCGCGGCCCTGGGGCTGCTCCTCGAGTTCGACGATCCCGCTGCCGTGGTCATCAAGCACACGAACCCGTGCGGCGTGGCGATCGGCCCGAGCGTGGGCGAGGCCATGCGGCGAGCCAAGGCGTCCGATCCCGTCTCGATCTACGGCGGCATCGTCGGCGTGAATCGCCGGCTCGAGCTCGAGGTGGTCAAGGCCCTCTCCGGCGTGCTCCTCGAAGTCCTCTTCGCGCCGGGCTTCGAGCCGGACGCCCTCGAGGAGCTCCGGAAGACCAAGAAGCGCTGCCGGGTGTTCCAGCTTCCGTGCACGCGCACCGAGTATCCCGCGCGGCTCGAGGAGTGCCGGAGCGTGCTCGGCGGCCTGCTCGTCCAGGACGCCGACCAGACCGACCTGGACCCGTCGGCGCTTCGGGTGGTGTCTCGGCGCGCGCCGAGCGAGGCAGAGATGGCCGCGCTCCGATTCACCTGGCGCGTCGCCAAGCACGTCACGTCCAACGCGATCGTCCTCGGCACCGCGGAGCAGGTGATCGGGGTGGGGGCGGGCCAGATGAACCGCGTGGATTCGGCGCGCATCGCCGTCATGCGCGCGCGGGAGAACGGGCTCGCGACGCACGGCACGGTGTGCGCGTCGGATGCGTTCTTCCCGTTCCGGGACGGGCTCGACGTCGTGGCCGCCGCGGGGGCGACGGCCGTGCTGCACCCCGGGGGCTCGCTCCGCGACGAGGAGGTCATCGCGGCCGCCGACGAGCACGGGATGGCCATGGTCGTGTGCGGTGTCCGGCACTTCAAGCATTGATCCCGCGCGGCGGACACCGGACTCGATGACCAGGAAGATCTACCTGTGCGGTCCCATCATGGACGCCGCCGCGGGCGAGGCGAAGGACTGGCGGACCCGCGCCAAGGAGCGCCTCGCCGGGCGGTTCATCCTGCTCGACCCGATGCGCCGGAGCTTCCGCGACAACGAGGTGGACAGCGCCAACGAGATCGTCGAGTTCGACCTGCAGGACGTGCGCGACGCCGACCTGATCCTGGTGAACTACTCGAAGGCGAGCGTGGGCACGGCCATGGAGGTGTTCTACGCGAGCCACGATCTCGGCAAATTCGTGATCGCCTTCTCGCCGTACTCGTTCAAGGACAGCTCGCCGTGGATGGCCCGCTTCTGCACCAAGATCCTGCCCGACCTGGAGGCCGCCCTGGGGTACATTGAACGTCACTTCTGACCGGCCGGAGGGCCATGGCGCAACCTGAGCGCATCTACACCCTGCGAGAGCTCACGCGGCTCTTGCGCCTCACCCCGAAGCGGCTCACGCAGCTTCGGCGCCTGGGCCTGCTGCACGACGACGCGGGGGGGTATCGGTTCCGGGAGCTGGTGGCGGCGCGCGCGGCGGCCGGCCTGCTCGAGGGGGGCGCGACGGTGCGGCGCGTGCGTGAGGCGCTGGCGGGCGCGCGGCGCATCGCGCCCAACGCGGAGACGCCGCTGTCCGAGGTCAGGCTCGTGGTCCAGGATCAGCGGATCGTCGTCGAGCACGACCGCATGCGCTTCGATCCCCGGACCGGGCAGGGCCTCCTCGACCTGTCGGCGACCGATCTCGAGCGAGAGAGCCGGGAGTCGGCGCTCGCCGGCCTCGTGCGTCCGCTGTTGCCGCCCGCGGACGCGGCCGAGGTCTGGTTCGCGCGCGCGTCGGCCTGGGACGGAGACCCGCAGCGCTGGGAGTCGGCGGTCGACGCCTACGAGCGCGTCGTGGCCATCGACCCCGCATACGCGGCGGCGTGGAACAACCTCGGGCTCCTGCAGCATCGCATGGGGCACTACGAGCGCGCCCGCGAGTGCTACGAGAAGGCGCTGGCGGCCGACGAGACCTGCTGCCAGGCCGCCTTCAACCTGGGCTCGCTCCACGAGGATCTCGGAGACTTCCACTCGGCGATCACGTGGTACCGCCTCGCGCTCGAGATGCACCCTGACTACGCCGACGCCCACTTCAATCTGGCCGGCGTGCTCGGCAAGCTCGGCCGCAACGATGCGGCGGCCCGACACTGGCGCCGGTACCTCGAGCTGGATCTCGGGAGCCCGTGGGCGCAGATCGCCCGCTCCCATCTCGAGGGCGCCGAGGCGTCCCTGGAGGAGGAGGATTGAAGGCGGAGGAGGGGGAATGAAGGCGGAGGAGGGGGATTGAAGGCGGAGGAGGCGGCGGAATGAAGGTCCTGCTGGTCGGCGGCGGCGGCCGCGAGCACGCGCTCGCCTGGAAGCTCGCGCAGAGCCCCCGCCTCACCTCGCTCGTGGCGGCGCCCGGCAATCCGGGGATCGCCGCGCACGCCCAGTGCGTGGACGTGAAGGATACGGCGATCGACGACGTCGTCGCGCTGGCCCGGCGCGAGCGACCCGATCTCGTCGTGGTCGGGCCCGAGCTGCCCCTGGCGCTCGGGCTCGCCGATCGGCTTCGCGCGGCGGGCCACGCCGTGTTCGGGCCGAGCCACGCGGCGGCGCGCATCGAAAGCTCGAAGGCGTTCGCGAAGGACCTCATGGCGCGCTACGACATTCCGACGGCGGCGTACCGCGTCTTCACGCGCGCGGAGCCGGCCCGCGCCTACTGCCGGGAGCTTGGGGCCCCGGTCGTCATCAAGGCCGATGGACTCGCCGCCGGAAAGGGCGCCATCGTGTGCGAGCAGCTGGACGAGGCCGATCGCGCCATCGCGCTCTGTCTGGAGGAGGGCGGCTTCGGCGATGCCGGTCGCACGGTGGTCGTCGAGGAGTTCATGCGTGGAGAGGAAGCGTCGTTCTTCGTCCTGTCCGATGGCGAGGCGGCGCTGCCCGTCGCGGCCGCGCAGGACCACAAGCAGATCTGGGACGGCGATCGAGGCCCGAATACGGGGGGCATGGGCGCCTACGCGCCCACTCCGGCGCTCGACTCTCGCCTAGAGGAGCGCGTGATGGCGGAGATCGTGCGGCCCGTCATCGCGGGCCTCGCAAAAGAGGGCTGCCCCTTCCAGGGCGTGCTCTACGTCGGCCTCATGATCACGCCCACGGGCCCGCGCGTCGTCGAGTTCAACTGCCGCTTCGGCGATCCCGAATGCCAGGTCATCCTGCCTCGCCTCGACCAGGACCTGCTCCCCGTGCTCGAGAGCGTCGCGATCGGCCAGGGGCTCCCGGCTTCGCTCGCCTGGCGATCGGACGCGTCGGTGTGCGTGGTCGCGGCGTCCGGCGGATACCCCGGCACGTACGAGACGGGCGTTCCGATCGGCGGCGTGGCGGACGCGTCGAGCATGCCGGGTGTGGCGGTGTTCCACGCCGGCACGGCGACGAAGGACGGCACGCTCGTCACGGCGGGCGGACGCGTGCTCGGTGTTCAGGCGCTCGGCGCCGACGTGGCGTCGGCGATCGACCGGGCCTACGGGGCGATGGCGCGGATCCGCTTCGCGGGGATGCACTATCGCCGGGACGTCGGCCGGCGGGCCCTCGAGCGGTGACTCGCGTGATCGCGATCGATCCGGATCACCCGGCGCCCGCTTCGCTCGAGGATGCCGCGGCGGTCCTGCGGGCAGGCGGCCTCGTGGCGTTTCCCACCGAGAGCTTCTACGGGCTCGCCGCCGACGCGCTGGACGCGGCGGCGGTCGCGCGCGTCTTTCGCGCCAAGGGCCGGCCCGAGACCAAGCCGGTGCTCGTCCTGGTGGACTCGATCGCCATGGCCGAGGGGATCTCGGCGGATCTGTCGACCGACACGCGCGAGCTGATGGCGCGGCACTGGCCTGGTCCGCTGACGCTGGTCGTGAAGGCCGCAGCGCACGTGCCTGCGGCGCTGACGGCGGGCACCGGCACCGTCGGTGTCCGCCTGCCCGGCCTCCCGGTCGCGCGCGCGCTGGTCCGGGCGACGGGCCGACCGATCACAGCGCCCAGCGCCAACCCGAGCGGGGGACAGCCTCCCACGACAGCCGGCGAGGTGCGCGCCTCGCTCGGCGACGCGCTGCACGTCATTCTCGATGGCGGGCCCACGGCAGGCGGCACCGGGTCCACCATCGCCGATTGCACGACGTGGCCCCCGCGCGTGCTCAGAGCCGGCCCGGTGGCCCTGTGAGGATCACGGGCGTCATCCAGGCGGGCGGCAAGAGCACGCGCATGGGCGGCCGGCCGAAGGCGCTCATGGAACTCGGGGGCCAGCGCATCATCGATCGCGTGGTCCGGGTGCTGGCGGCCGTGACCGAGGATCTGCTGCTGGTGACGAACACGCCCGACCTCTATGCCTCGCTCGGCCTCCCGATGGTGCCCGACGCGTTCGTCGACGGCGGGTCGCTCGGTGGGATCTACACGGGGCTCCGCGCCGCCTCGGGCTCCGCGGCCTTCACCGTGGCCTGCGACATGCCGTTTCTCGAGACCGCCGTCGCGCGGCTGGTGGTCGACCGCGCGAGCGAGGCCGACGTGGTGATCCCGCGGACGGCCGGACAGTGGGAGACCCTGCACGCCTGCTACGCCAAGGCCTGTCTCGGCCCGATGGAGGCGCGGTTGCGCGCCGGCCGGCTCAAGATCGTCGGATTCTTCGAGGACGTCCGCGTGCTCGAGATTCGCGAGGCCGACGTGGCGCGGCTCGCGCCCCCGGAGCGCGTGTTCATGAACGTCAACACGCCCGAGGACCTCGAGCGGGCGCGCGCGCTCTGCGCGGCGTCCCAAGGGCGGTAGGCGTGGACCCGCGCGCGGCCGGCCTCGGCATCGGCTCCATCCAGGAGATCAACGCGTTGCCGTCCGCCGTCGCGGAGGCGCTCTACGTCCGGCTCGTTCCCGACGAGCTGTTCGACCGCCTCGGCATCAGCCCGCAGACGCTCTGCGGCGCCGACGGCGTGCGGCTCGTCCGCGTGACGGCGCCGCCGGACAAGGCGTGGGCGCGCGTCGAGGTGCGCGCGTCCCTCGACGACCGCGACCCCCTCCTGCTCGTGGACATCGAGATGTCACCGCTCGCGGTGCCGGAGCTGGCGTTCGTGCAGATCACGGACCCCGCGCGCTCGCGCTATGCGATCGACGCCGATCCCGACGGCCGCGACACGCTGTTCGGGACGGTGTCGCGCAACGTGGACGAAGAGCTGCGGGCGATGAAGGATGGCTTGGCTCCCGGTCAGGTGCGGCCGGGCCTGCGCCTGCTCGGTCGCGTGCTGGACTCGATGGAGGCGTTCTGTCGGCTCCTCGGCCAGGAGCTCTACCTGATCGAGCCGCTGTTCTACCACTCGGCGATCCTCTACGAGCGCCGCGGCTGCGGCTATCTGCTCGGCCGCGACGTCATGGAGCAAGTTCACGTCGGCTTCGCCGACGGGGGCGCCCTTCGCGCCCTGCTGGACGACTCCACGCCGTTCCGCACACCCGCCGCGGCGTTGACGGTGCGCGGGCGGAGCTGGGCGCTGCACGACGGCATCGCCGACGGCGCGTGGGGAGGCATCAAGATGTACAAGGCCGCCGGCCGCCACGCCGGCGTCGACACGTTCCCGGGCGGGACGTACTGAACCCGGAGGGGGGCTCTGCCAGTTTTCTCAGCGAAGGGGCTACGCCCCCTCGGACTCCCCGGCCGACGGTCCGGCGAGCCTGGCGGCTCGCTCGGACCTGCCTCCCCCCTTCGATTGCGCCGGCGAAGCCGGCGCTCGAACGCGGCCCCTCCAGTGTGGGCTTGAGCGAAATCTGGGCTCGTCCTCCGCCTTTAGTGGGCGAATCTTGGGATCAGCTTTGCCCAGTCGTCTAGCATTGGGAGGACTGTGTCTCGGTCGGCGGACGGGAGGCGCAGGATGCTGCGATTCACTCCCAATGCCTGGTAGCCCTCGAGCGTGGCTTCGTCGCCGCGGGCGCCGAAGACCGAGACGGAGATCGTCTTCATGTCCCGGCCCGCGCGCGCGGCCCGCGCCTTGAGGTCGGCCATACCCTCGCCGATGACCTTGTGGGCGCGCCCGCGGGGGAACCAGCCGTCGCAGAAATCCACGACGCGCTGGAGCGTGTAGCCGCTCTCGCCCCCCAGCAGCACCGGCGGATGCGGCTTTCGCGCGGGCTTCGGCCAGGACCAGATCGGATCGAAGTTCACGTGCTGGCCGTGGAACGAGGCCTCGTCTTTCGTCCAGATCTCCTTCATCGCGAGGACCTGCTCGCGCAGGCGGGCGAAGCGGGTCTTGTACACGGTGCCGTGGTGCTCCATCTCCTCGGCGTTCCAGCCGCCGCCGATCCCGAAGAGGAATCGGCCGTCGGAGAGCGCGTCGAGGCTCGCCACCTCCTTGGCCATCACGATCGTGTCGCGCTCGATGACGAGGCAGATCCCCGTGCCGACCTTCAGGCGGCTCGTGACTGCGGCGGCGGCCATGAGCGACACGAACGGGTCGAAGGTGTGCGAGTACTCGCGCGGCAGATCGCCGCCGCCTGGGAAGGGCGTCCGCCGGCTCGTCGGGATGTGCGTGTGCTCCGGCACGAATAGCGATTCGAACCCACGGTCCTCGGCCGCGCGCGCCAGTTCGTCGATGCGGATCGCGTAGTCGGTGGCGAAGATGCAGATGCCGATGTCCATGGCGTGTGTGCCCTCCCGCCCGGAATTATACTCCGTCGCCCTCACCTTGCGTGGCCGCACGAAGCCGCCTATCATGCCGCCAGCCGAGAACCCCAGTCGAGGAGGCGCGGATGAACATGGTGCTGGCTCGAAACTGGTGGGCGCTCCTGCTCCGCGGGGCGCTCGCCATCGTGTTCGGCGTGCTCGCGTTCGTCAATCCCGGCATCACGCTGGCCGCGCTCGTCCTGCTGTTCGGCGCCTATTCGCTCGTCGATGGCATCTTCGCGATCGTCTCCGGCCTCCGGGCCGCGCGGCGGCACGAGCGCTGGTGGCCGTTCGCGCTCGAGGGGCTCTTGAGCATCCTGGTCGGCATCGTCACGTTCCTGATGCCCGCCGCGGCGGCGTTCGCGCTCCTGCTGCTGGTGAGCGCGTGGTCGATCGTGACCGGCGTGTTCCGCATCGCGGCCGCCGTCCGGCTGCGGAAGGAGATCCAGGGCGAGTGGCTGCTCATCCTGAACGGCGTCCTCTCCGTCGCGTTCGGGCTCGTCATCGTGATCTTCCCCGGCGCGGGCCTCGTCACGCTCGTGTGGGTGATCGGGTTCTACGCGATCCTGTTCGGGGTGACGCTCGTGGCGCTCGCGTTCCGGCTGCGCGGCCATGGGCGGCGCGTCGCCGCGGCGAGATAGCGCGCGCGTCCGGATGGGGCGCCGCCCGCGAGGGCGGCGCGCCTCGACGGCGGGACGCGCCATGCCGAGGGCTATACTGAGCGAGTGAAGCGCGCGAAGCCGGTCCACGCGACAGTGCGAAAACCCATGCCGCGAAAGCCACCGAAGGTCGAGGTCCCGAAGACCGTCTATCGCCGGCGGCCCAAGCACGTGCGGCCGGTCGAAGGCGAGTGAGGCCATGGCGCCGAGCCCCTGCGCCATCGTCCACTACCACGAGATCAGCCTCAAGCGCGGCAACCGACCGCTCTTTCTTCGATACCTGCAGGACAACATCCGGCGCGCCGTCAGCGATCTCGGGCCGGCCCGCCTCGTCCAGCTGCCGGGTCGCATCATGCTCGACCTCACCGGTCACGATCACCCGGCGGCCGTTCGAGACCGTCTCGAGCGCGTGGCGGGCATCGCGAACGTCGCGCTCGCCGAGCGCACGGGAAGCCGTCTCGACGCCCTCGAGGACGCCGTGGATCGGGCCGTCGCCGGCCAGTCGTTCCGAACGTTTCGCATCAGCGCCCGGCGCGCCTTCAAGACGTTTCCGCTCACCTCCGTCGAGCTGAATCGCGCGCTGGGTGCCCACGTGCTGGCGCGCCACCCCGATCGCAAGGTCGATCTCCACCACGCCGAGCTGGACGTGACGGTGGAGGTGCTGCCGAGCGAGGCGTTCGTCTACTGCGATCGGCGGCCCGGCGCCGGCGGGCTGCCGGTCGGATCGGGCGGGACGGTCGCCGCCCTCTTGTCGGGCGGCATCGACTCGCCGGTCGCCGCGTGGCGCATGATGAAGCGGGGGTGCCGGGTCGTCTTCGTCCACTTCCACAGCACGCCGTACTTGCCCGACACGTCCCAGCGAAAGGCCCGCGAGCTGGTGCGGCGACTCACGCAGTGGCAGTACGCCTCGCGGTTGTTCCTCGTCCCGTTCGGCGATATCCAGCGCGAGGTCGTGCTGTCGGTGCCGCCGCCCGTGCGCGTGACGGTGTACCGGCGTCTGATGGTCCGCATCGCCGAGGCCCTGGCCCGCCGGACCGGCGCCGTCGCGCTCGTCACGGGCGATAGCCTCGGTCAGGTCGCGTCCCAGACGCTCCACAACCTGGCCTGCATCGACGCCGCGGCGACGATGCCGATCCTGCGGCCGCTCATCGGGATGGACAAGCTCGAGATCGCGGCGCAGGCGGAGGCGATCGACACCTTCGAGGTGTCGATCGAGCCGGATGCCGACTGCTGCACGCTGTTCGTGCCCCGGCATCCGGACACGCGCACCAGTGCCGAGGCGGCCGCGGCGGTCGAGGGACGCCTCGACGTCGAGGCGCTCGTGGCCTCAGGCGTCGCGGGCGCGTCGGAGGAACCCTTCGACTTCCCGCCTGGCGCCGGGCCGTTCCCCCGGCGCGCGCCGCGAGCCCGCCCGCTGGAGAACCCGGTCCGCGAGTGAGCGCGACGCTCACGTTCCTCGGCGCCGCCGGCACCGTCACCGGCTCGCAGCATCTGCTCGACGATGGCCGCCGGCGCGTGCTCCTGGACTCGGGCCTCTTCCAGGGTCTGAAGGAGCTGCGCCGGCGCAACTGGGCGCCGCCGCGCGTCGACGCGCGCACCGTGGACGCCGTGCTCCTGAGCCACGCGCACATCGACCACTCGGGCGCCCTGCCGCGCCTCGCGCGGGCCGGCTTCGCCGGGCCGATCTTCTGCACGCGGGGCACGGCCGATCTCCTTCGCGTCATGCTGCCGGATGCCGCGCGCCTGCAGGAGGAGGAAGCGGAGTACCACCGCCGTCACCGCACCTCGAAACACGATCCGGCATTGCCGCTGTTCACCACCGAGGACGCGATGCGCGCGCTCGAGCTCGTACGGCCGGTGGACTTCGGCCACGACTTCTCCGCAGCGGCGGGCGTCGAGGCGCGCTTCGCGCCCGCCGGTCACATCCTGGGCGCCGGGCTGATCCAGTGCCGGATCGGCGGCCGGATCGTCGTCTTCTCGGGCGATCTCGGACGGTACGGCGTGCCGATCTTGCGGGATCCGGAGCCGGTGCCCGCCGCCGACGTCCTGCTCGTCGAGTCGACGTACGGCGACCGCCTCCACGGAGCCGGCGACCACGACGACATCCTCGTGTCCGCGATCGAGCGTGCCGCCGCCACGCGCGGCTGGCTGGTCATCCCGGCCTTCGCGGTCGGACGGACGCAGGAGATCCTGTACGACCTTCGACGGCTCGAGGAGTCGGGACGCATCCCGGCGCTGTCCGTCTACTTGGATAGCCCGATGGCGATCCAGGCGACGCTCATCTACGCCGCGCATCCCGAGGAGCACGATGAAGATCTCGTGGTGGCCAACGCCGCCGGCCGGCGGCCGTTCGCGCCTCGCCGCCTTCACCTGGCGAAGACGGTCGAGGAGTCGAGGCGACTCAACGCGACGGATGGCCCGGGCATCATCGTCGCGGGCAGCGGCATGGCCACGGGTGGACGCGTCCTCCACCACCTGCGGCGGCTCCTCCCCGAGGAGGCGACGACCGTGCTGTTCGTGGGCTATCAGGCGGCGGGAACGCGGGGGCGGCTGCTCCGCGACGGCGCCCGCGAGATCAAGCTGCTCGGCGACCTCGTGCGCGTGCGGGCGCGCATCCTGGCGAGCGACGTCTACTCGGCTCATGCCGATCGCGGGGAGATCCTGCGCTGGCTCGGCGGGTTCGAGCGCCCGCCCGCCATGACGTACGTCGTCCACGGCGAGGCGGGCGCGGCGTCGGCGCTCGCGACGGCCATCACCGAGGAACTCGGCTGGGCGGTCGCCGTGGCCGCGGACGGCCAGCGCGTGGCGCTCTGAGCGTGTCCGGGAGAGCCGGGCCGGGGCGCGAAGCGGCGATCGGCCCTCGCTTCGTCCGCGCGCTCGCGCGGATGCTGCTGTCGGTCTTCTATCGGCACGTGGAGGTGGTCGGCGCCGAGCGCGTGCCGTCACGGGGGCCGCTCATCGTGGCCGCCAATCACCAGAACGCCCTCGTCGATCCCATGCTGGTGCTGGCCGGGATTCCGCGCGCCCTCGTGCCGCTGGCGAAGGCCCCGCTGTTCCGCCACCCGCTGATCGGACCTGTCCTCCGGCTCGCGGGCGCCATCGCCGTGCACCGGCGTCAGGACGTCGGCGAGGCCGCCGTCGGCAACCAGGCCATGTTCGACGCCGCGACGGCGACGCTCCACGAGGGCGGCGCGATCCTGATCTTTCCCGAGGGCGTGAGCCAGCCCGAGCCCGAGCTGATGCCGCTGCGCACGGGCGCGGCGCGCATGCTGCTCGAGAGTCCGCCGGCCCTCGCTCACGCGGTCACGTTGCTGCCCGTCGGCCTCGTCTTCCACGAGCCGGGGCGCTTTCGCACCGGATGGGCGCTCGTGCTGGTGGGGCCCCCGGTCGAGACCGCGGACTGCGTTCGCCTCTTTCCGACCGCCGCCGAGGATGCCGTGCGCCGGCTCACGGCGCGTCTCGGCGAGGCGCTTCGCGGGTTGATCGTGGAGGTGGGCGATCGGGCGACCCTGCGCCTCGTCGAGGAGGCGGAGGCGATCTGGCTCGCCGCGCATCCCGAGAGCGCGCGGGACGTCGTGGCGCGCGCCGAGTGGCGGCGCCGCGCCGCCTTCGCTTACCGCTGTCTGCGGTCGCGGGAGCCCGAACGCCTCTTGGCGTTGCGCGCCGACCTCGAGCGATACATGAAGGACGTCGAGGCGTCCGGCCTGTCGCACGCGCACGTCTCCGGTCCGGTGCCCGCTCGAGTCGCGCTCCGGTATGCCGTCGTCCAGGGCGCGGTCCTCCTCCTCGGCCTTCCGCTGGCGCTGTGGGGACTCGTGAATCACGCGCTGCCGTACTGGCTGACGGCGCTCGTGGTGCGGATCGGGCGGCCCGAGGTCGACGTCGAGGCGACCTACAAGCTGGCCGCCGGCCTGGTGCTCTACCCGCTCCTGTGGGTCGTCGAGGGATGGACGGCGTGGCGGCTGGGCGGCGGTACCCTCTGCGCCGCCTTCGTCGCCGGCCTCGTGCCGAGCGGGTTCTTCGCGCTCGCCTGGTCGGAGCGGCTGGGCCGCGTGGTCCGGGATGCGCGCGCGTGGATGCGGTTGCTTGCCGGCGGCGACGTCGCGCGCCACCTCGCCGAGCGGCGCCGCGCGATCGAGGAGGAGATGGAGGCGCTCGTCGCGCTCGTCCCGCTCTCGGTGATCGACGAGCCTCGAGAGCGGCGCGGATGAACTGGCGGCTGGTCGCCGCGTGGACGCTGTACGACTTTGCGAACTCGTCGTTCGCCGCGGTGATCTTCGCGACGATCTACGCCGCCTACTACGCCCTCGGCGTGGTCGGCAACGAGCGCGGCGACGGCGATCTCTGGTGGGGGCGCGTCGTCTCGACCTCGATGGCCGTGGTCGCCGTGACGTCGCCCTTCCTGGGAGGGATCGCGGATCGAGCGGGGGTGCGGCGCCGGCTCTTCGTCGGCTTCACCGCGCTGTCCGTCGTCGCGACGGCGCTCATGGCGACGGTCGAGCCGGGCATGGTGCTCTGGGGATTCGTCCTCGGCGTGCTCGGCAACGTGGGTTACGAGAGCGCCCTCGTCTACTACAACGCGTATCTCCCGGACCTGGCACCGCCGTCCCATCGAGGGCGGGTCTCCGGCTGGGGCTTCGCCGTCGGCTACGCGGGGTCCATCGTCGCCCTGCTCGCGGCCGTTCCCTTCGTCGCCGCCAAGGCCTATCACGGCGCCTTCCTCACCACGGCCGCGCTCTACGCGGGCTTCGCGCTCCCGGCGTTCCTGCTCCTGCCGAATCCGGCCCGCGCGCGCGTTTCCCTCGGCGCCGCCGCCCGGGCCGGGGGTGCTGAAGTGCTCGCGACTGCCAGAAAGATCCTCGCAATGCCGGATCTCAGGCGTTTTCTCGGCGCCTACTTCATCTACGAGGACGGCGTCAACACCGTGATCGCCTTCTCGGCCATCTTCGCCGCCCAGACCCTTGGATTTCCGATGGACCGCCTGATCTTCCTCTACATCGTGGTGCAGGTGTCGGCGCTGGTCGGCGCGCTCTGCTGGTCGTGGCCCACCGACCGGCTCGGGCCCAAGCGCGTGGTGATGATCACGCTGTGCCAGTGGACCGCCGTCGTCGTCGCCGCCTGGTTCGTCGAGACGCAGGGACAGTTCTGGGCGCTCGCCGTCGTCGCCGGCACCGGGCTCGGGGCGGTGCAGGCCGCCAGCCGCGCGTTCCTCACGAGTCTCATCCCCAGGGGCATGGAGGCCGAGCTGTTCGGCTTCTACTCGCTCTGCGGCAAGAGCGCCGCCGTCATGGGCCCGCTGGTCTTCGGCGGCATCTCGCACGCGGCGGGAGGCGATCAGCGAGCCGGCATCCTCGCGATCGGGGCGTTCTTCCTGGTCGGGTTCGCACTGATTTCTCGCGTGCGCGCGGGCGGTCCGAGCTAGACTACCGTTCGCGCCATGAAGACGGACCTGCTCCTGATTCCGATGAGCGCCCGGTGGTCGCAGATGCGGGCGGCGGCGTTGGCCGCGGAGGAGGCCGGCTTCGACGGCCTCTGGACCTGGGATCACCTGCGCGATCCCGACGGTGACTCCGAGACCGGTGTCCCAGAGGCGCTCACGGTCCTGGCGGCGATGGCCGAGGTCACGCGGCGCGTGACGCTCGGTCCCCTCGTGCTCAACGTCTCGAACCGCCACCCCGGCCTGCTCGCCAACATGGCCGCCACGATCCAGCAGGTCTCGCAGGGGCGGTTCATGCTCGGCGTCGGCGCCGGCGGCCACCGGCGCCTGCCGTACGCCGCCGAGCTGGAGATGCTGGGGCTCGAGATCGCGCCCGACGCGGTGCGAGCGCAGCGTGTGGCGGAGGCGTCGGAAGTGCTGCGGCGTCTGTGGCGCGGCGATGGGACCGACTTCACTGGGACGTACTACCAGCTGCACCGGGCCTCGGGATACCTCCGGCCCGATCCTCCGCCACCGATCATCGTCGGGGGCTTCGGACCGCGCATGGCGGCGATCGCTGGGCGCCACGCCGATGGGTTCAACACGCAGGCGCGCCATCCCAACCTCGCCACGCTGCTCGAGACCGCGAGGCAGGAGTATCGAGCGACCGGTCGCGACCCGTTGCGATTCGTCACGACCGTCTTCGCCGGCATGGAGCCCCGCTGGCTCCGCGCCGATGCCGGGGAGCGCGCCGCGCTCGAAGACCTCGGCGTCGACCGCCTGGTCCTGCTGCTCTCGCCGCCGTTCGATCCCTCCGAGATCCGCGCGGCGGGACGCGCCCTCAGCGCTTCGACGCGCTCGTGACCGCCGGCAGGAACGGGAACACGACCTGGCCGAGGTAGGCCTCGGGCACGGGGTCTCCGGCGATGCCGTACTCGGCGGGCCAGGCCTCGGGCGGCAGGTAGTAGGTCCCGAAGAGTCGATCGATCACCGGAAGGTGCACGGCGAAGTTCTTGTCGACGGCCACCGGCTCCGCGCTGTGATGCCAGTGGTGAAATCGCGGCGTCGCGAGGATCCACGCGAGGGGGCCGAAACGGAACCGGACGTTGGCGTGGATCAGCACCGCCTGGAACGAGACGAACACCAGGTACGCGTAGGTCGGCGCCGTCGCGAACCCGAGCACGTACACCGGCACGAACCCGACGGCGCGCGTCACGACGATGTCGACCAGATGGAGCCGCGAGCCCGCGAGCCAATCGAGGGACCGGCTCGAATGGTGGATCGCGTGAAAGCGCCACAGGAACGGCACCCGGTGAAAGAGCCGATGGATCGCGTACTGGGTGAGGTCGGCGATCGCGAGGATCTCGACGAACTGCAGCAGCGCGGGCTGACCCGCGACCCACGCCTGAAGGACGGGGCTCACGGCCCAGCGAAAGAACACGGCCGCGGGAACGAGCGTGAGCAGCACGGTGGTCTGCACGGCGAGGTGGCTCACGGCGAAGTGGGCGAGGTCGGTCGTCCAGCCCGGGCGGAAGATCTTCTGCTCCGGTCGACGGGCGAACAGCTGCTCGACGGGCACGAACAGCGTGGCCAGGATGAGCAGGTTCAGCAGGAACCAGTCGAGGCCGAGATAGTCCGATGCCCGGACCGGCGTCGCGACCTCGACGGCTGACCCACCCATCAGCGTGGCCATGAGCGAGAAGCCCATGCCGAGCAGGCCGAGCGCCTTACGCCGCTTGAGCACGACGCTCAGCGCGCCGAGTCCAAAGGCCACCAGGAGCGCCGCCTTGATGAGCGCTCGGATCACGGTCATGTCGTAGACCTGGCGGAGGCTCGGCGTGGTCAGGACCGCGGGGAACCAGAGGCACAGGACGGCGCCGAGGCCCATCGCGCCGAGCGCCGCCGAGATGACACCGCTCGCCCAGCCGATCGGCCCCAACCCGAGCCGCCGGCTCCAGCCGATCAGCCGGCTCGGCGCCGCCACCTGGTCGGACCCTGCTCGCCCGGTCATCGCGCGCCTCTCGACCCGATCCTATCGTCTCGGCCGCGTCGAACGCAAAACGGCCGGCTCCGGAGCGTGTGCGCCGCGGGCCCCAACATCTTGCGGTGTCCTTGACAGGACGGCGCGACGGAGCGTAAGGTTCTCGCGCGGCATTCCTCAGGGGGAGCGCATGAAGAGACTCGATCAGGTCGATCCCGACATCGCCAAAGTCATCCGCGCCGAGACCGAGCGGCAGGCCCGCAACCTCGAGCTGATCGCCTCGGAGAATTTCGTGTCCGAGGCCGTGCTCGAAGCCGTCGGCTCCGTGCTCACCAACAAGTATGCGGAAGGGTATCCGGGCCGGCGGTACTACGGCGGGTGCGAGATCGTGGACCAGGCGGAGGAGCTGGCGATCGCCCGAGCCAAGGATCTGTTCGGCGCCGAGCACGTCAACGTCCAGCCGCACTCGGGCTCCCAGGCGAACATGGCCGTGTACTTCACGCTGCTCAAGCCCGGCGACACCGTGCTCGCGCCCAACCTGGCCCACGGCGGGCACCTGACGGCGGGCAGCCCGATGAACTTCTCCGGCCGCCTGTACACGATCGTGCCGTACGGCGTCCGGCGCGACACGGAGCGGATCGATCTCGACCAGGTCCGTGACCTGGCGCGCGCGCATCGCCCGAAGCTCATCATCGCCGGGGGCTCCGCCTTCCCGCGCGCGATCGACTGGCAGCCGTTCCGAGAGATCGCCGACGAGACGGGCGCCGCCTTCATGGCCGACATCGCCCACCCGGCCGGGCTGATCGCGGCGGGCCTCCATCCCTCGCCGGTGCCCCTCGCCGACTTCGTGACGACGACCACGCACAAGACCCTGCGCGGCCCGCGCGGCGGCATGGTGATGTGCCGGAGCGCCTACGCGAAGGATCTCGACCGGACGGTGCTGCCGGGGATCCAGGGCGGGCCGCTCATGCACGTGGTCGCCGCGAAGGCGGTGGCGTTTCGCGAGGCGCAGACGCCCGGGTGGCGCGCGTATCAGGGGCGTATCGTCGACAACGCCCGGGCGCTCGCCGACGCGCTCGTCGCACGGGGCCATCGACTCGTCTCCGGCGGGACCGACACCCATCTCCTGCTCCTCGACGTGACGGGGCGGAACATCACCGGCAAGGATGCCCAGGAGGCGCTCGACCGCGCGTGGATCACCGTGAACAAGAACGGCATCCCCTTCGACACCAAGGGCCCGATGGTGACCAGCGGCATCCGCATCGGCACGCCGGCGGTCACGACGCGAGGGATGAAGGCGCCCGAGATGGCCCGCATCGCGGGCCTCATCGACCGGATCCTGACGCGTCCCGGTGACGGCGCCGTGGAAGCCGCCATCCGCGCCGAGGTCCAGGAGCTGACCACGCAGTTTCCGCTCTACGCGGAGCGCCTTGGATGAAGTGCCCGTTCTGCGGCCACAGCGAGGACCGCGTCGTCGACTCGCGCGTGGGCCGGGACGGGGAGTTCATCCGTCGCCGGCGCGCCTGCCTCAAGTGCCATCGCCGGTACACGACGTACGAGTACATCGAGGACGTGCTGCCCCGCGTGGTGAAGCGCGACGGCCGGCGGGAGCCCTTCGACCGCCAGAAGCTCCGGGGCTCCATCTTGAAGGCGTGCGAGAAACGCTCGGTGGGCGTGCAGGCAGTCGACGACGTCGTCGCGGACATCGAGTCGAAGCTCCACGATCGGGCGGAGAAGGAGATCTCCTCGCTCGAGCTCGGGGACCTCGTGATGGAGCACCTGCAGAAGCTCGATCAAGTCGCCTACGTGCGCTTCGCCTCGGTCTACCGCCAGTTCAAGGACATTGCGCAGTTCATGGACGAGGTGAAGGGGCTCATCAAGGACGGGGAGAAGAAGGGCGCGGCTCGCGCGCCCAAGCCGGCCGTCAAGCGGTAGCGTCACCGACCACCGCTACCGGCCGCTGACATGGTTCGGCCCTGCCGGGATGGGGCCGACAGGGCCGAGCGCCAAGGACCGGCGCCTTACTTCTTCTTGGCCTTCTTCTTCGTGGCCTTCTTCTTCACCGTGTCACCTCCTCCCGCTCCCCGCGCGTCCCGCGGTGGTTGATTATTATTCGGGACTCTAGGGGACTGTCAGAATCGTGTCAAGAAGAAAGTACTCAATGGAGGGCGTTTTTGGCTCGACGGGCCCCATATCTAGGGGCTGGACTCGGGAGAGGAACGCTGCTAGCGCCCCGAGGGGCGCGACTAGCTCTGCTCCTGGACGTGCGAGGGACGCCGGTGCTCCTTCCGCTTCACGAACTCCTGGTTGAGCGGGACGCCCTTCTTGCAGAGCGGGCACGTCTCCGGCGGATAGGTCGGGAAGTCGCGGCTCACGAGGCTGAAGATTTCCTTGCCGTCGATGTCCGCACGCTTCGTCCGTCGCCAGAGCGCGCCGATCCCGACGATCTGTCCTCCGAGGCTCTCCACGAGCTGGGTCAGGAGGCGCACGGTGGTGCCGGAGCTGACGAGATCCTCGACGATGAGGACCTTGGACCCCTGGCGGATCAGCCGGTGAAATTCGGCGGGCAGCGTGACCCGCCGCTTGCCGCCACTGACGCCCTTGGTGCCGTACATGAGCGTCGGGCGAGACGGGTGGGCGCGGGCCACGCAGTGCGAGAGGATCAGGGCGCCCGGACCCGTCGAGAGCACGATGTCGATCGGCCACGGCGCGAAGTGCTTGGCGATGACGGCGCCCAATCCTTCGGTGAAGGAGGCCTCCGTCGTCACGAGGGTCTTTTCGATGTACTCGCCGGTATGCTGACCGGAGGGAAGCAGGATGTGGTCGTTCGCGTGATAGGCGCCGGTGCGTTTCAGGATCTCGAGGTGGATCTTTTCTCGCACCTCGGCATCCATCAGCGCGTCTTCCTTGCGGGACAGGGGGGTCATCCAGGCTCCTTCCGCTCAGAATGGCGGGCACATATGCTCGATGTCAACTCGAAAGATGGCGGGCTCGGGCTGCCGCCGACGCCGGCATGGTAGACTGGCGCGCGTCATGCGCATCCTGGCGCTCGAGACGTCGACCTTGGCCGGCGGCGTCGCCCTCCTGGAAAACGGTCGGGTCGTGGGCCAGGTGCTGCACGACGTCGCGCTCACCCATTCCGAGCGCTTGATGGCGATGGTCGACCGGCTGCTCGAGGACTGCGGATGGGGGCTGGACGGCCTCGGGGGGTTGGCCCTCTCCATCGGCCCGGGCTCGTTCACCGGACTCAGAGTCGGGGCCGCGACGGTCAAGGGACTGGCGCTCGTGCTCGACGTCCCGGTCGCGCCCGTGCCCACGCTCGATGCCCTCGCCGCGGTGCTCCCCTTTGCCGACGGGCCAGTGTGCCCCCTGCTGGATGCTCGGAAGGGGGAGGTCTACGTCGCCGTCTACCGGTGGGCCGAGGAGCGGATGCACCGGCTGACCGACTATCTCGCCCTGCCCCCGGAAGCGGCGGTGGACTGGATTCCGGCGGGGGGCATCGCGCTCGGCGACGGCGTCGCGGCCTGCCGACCGTACCTCGCTCGCCGGGACGGCGACGTGCGGCTGGCGCCGGCGGCGCAGTCGATCCCGTCGGCCGCGGTGGTCGGCCAGCTCGGCCACGCCATGCTCGCCGCGGGGCAGGGGATCAGCGGGAACGACGTCGAGCCGCTCTATCTGCGGCCGTCCGAAGCGGAGCTCCGCCGCCGTGCCTGACTCGTTCGCGATCGCGCCGATGGCGCTCGACGATCTGGACGAGGTCCTGTCCATCGAGAAGGCGTCGTTTCACACGCCGTGGTCGCGCGGGGCGTTCCGCTACGAGCTGACCCAGAACCGCGTGGCGCGCTCGCTCGTCGTGCGCTGCGGGCGCGAGCTCGCGGGCTACCTGTGCCTCTGGGAGATCGGCCACGAGATCCACATCACGAACCTGGCCGTCCATCCGCGCCACCGGCGCCGGGGCGTGGCGCGGACCCTGCTCCGGTTCATTCTGGACGACGCGCGCGCCAGGGCCGTGGAGCTGGTGTTCCTCGAGGTGCGGCCCACCAATGTCGAGGCGCTCACGCTCTACGAGAGCTTGGGCTTCCAGGTCATCGGGCGGCGCAAGGGCTACTATTTCGACACGGGTGAGGACGCCCTCGTGATGGAAGCACGGCTCGCCGCCGAGACCCGGCCCGCGGGCGGCAGTCGGGCGACCGGCTGAGCGCGTCCGTCCCGTCCTCGATGGCCCTGGTCGAGCGCATGCTCGGCGGCGATCGCCTGGCGCTCGCGCGGCTGATCACCCGCGTCGAGAACCGCCTGCCCGACGTCTCCGAGATCATGCGCGCGGTCCACCACAGGACGGGCCGCGCCTACGTGCTCGGCGTCACGGGTCCCCCCGGT
>Ga0187894_10000248_pt1 | contig 73638 bp, 67 predicted proteins | sample GBC1701081metaG_FD_136650 | JGI IMG/M metagenome (GOLD analysis project Ga0187894, IMG submission 136650) | White microbial mat communities from a lava cave in the Kipuka Kanohina Cave System on the Island of Hawaii, USA - GBC170108-1 metaG ... | reverse complement strand
TGCTCCTCGACCAGCTTGTTTTGGGCCTTGAGATCGGAGAGCCGGCCGCGCAGCTCGTCCCGGATGCCGGCCATGGCGCGGGCCAGGCGATCCGGCGGCGTGACGTAGTGGGAGCCGGGGAAGATGGACACCTCGTCCACCTTGCGCAGGACCTTGCCGCGCAGCGGATCCACCTCGGCGATGCTCTCGATCTCGTCGCCGAACCACTCGATGCGGATGGCCTTCTCGCGCTCGTAGGCGGGAAAGATCTCGACCACGTCGCCGCGCACGCGGAAGGCGCCACGCGCGAAGTCCGTGTCGTTGCGCTCGTACTGGATCTCCACCAGGCGGCGGAGCACGGCGTCGCGCCGCACCTCCACCCCGGCGGCGAGATCGATCTTCATGCCCAGGTACGCCTCGGCCGCCCCGATGCCGAAGATGCACGACACGGAGGCCACGATCAGGACGTCGCGCCGGGTGAGCAGCGCGTACGTCGCCGCGTGGCGCATCCGATCGATCTCCTCGTTGATCAGCGAGTCCTTCTCGATATATGTGTCGGTGGAGGGAACGTAGGCCTCGGGCTGGTAGTAGTCGTAGTAGCTGACGAAGTAGTGAATCGAGTTGTCGGGGAAGAGGGTCTTGAATTCCCCGTAGAGCTGGTGGGCCAGCGTCTTGTTGTGGGCGATGACCAGCGTCGGGCGCTGCACGCGGTGGACCACGTGCGCCATGGTGAAGGTCTTGCCGCTGCCGGTGATACCGAGCAGAACCTGGGACGGGTCCCCCCGCTGGATCGCTGCGCAAAGCTCGTCGATGGCGCGCGGCTGATCGCCGGTGGGCGACAGCGTGGTCTCGAGGCGGAACGGAGTCGGCATGGGCGTCCGAGCGCTATTGTGGCACGCCGCGGGTGACCTTTCGGGCCAGGGCGCGGGCCAGCTTCTTTCGGTTGAGCTGGCCGCGCCGCAAAACCCAGATCTTCACGGCGCGTCCGGCGCCCACGTGCAGGACGTACCAGGTGAAAAATCCCAGAGGGAGGGCCGCCAGCGCCAGGACGATAGACCAGGGACGGTCGCTCCCCGCGGCCGCGCGCAGGCACAGGGCGGCCGTCACGGGACCGAGCAGGATGCCGACGACCCGGACGATCATGCCGCGCCGGGCGCCGTACTGAAGACGGATGTAGCGCCAGATGCCTCCCGGAAGCGTCCGCGCGTCGTGAGCGTACGGGTCGCGCAGCGTCGCGCCGCAGTCTTCGCACACGATCCCTCCGGCCCAGGTCGAGCTGCAGGCCGGGCAGACCTTGATCATGGCGGCGGGCTCACTCCGGTTCCGGCGCTCGGCGAGCGACGCGGACCGCGGGCGCCGCGCGGCGAAGGTAATCCGCCGCCGCCAGCAGACCCACGACCGCAGCCGTCGACGCGAGCGGCGCGACCGCGGCCGGGGCGAGCAAAAGGGCCACGACGGCCGCGAACTGCGTGACGGTGGCCGCTTTGCCCAGCCGGCTCGCGCGGAAATCGCAGCGGAGCCGGCGGCGGACACCCGGCGCCAGGCGGTAGACGGCGGTCGCCGGCACCACCACCAGCTCGCGCGCCGCGATCATCACCACCACGGCCAAGGGGGGGTGTCGGCTGGCATAGACGGCGATCAATACCGCGGCCAGGAAGAGCTTGTCGCACACCGGGTCCAGCCACGATCCGGCCGCGTCGGGATGCTGAAGATGCGAAGGGCCCCGGGTCCGGCGCGCCAACCAACCATCCAAGACGTCGGTCAGCCCGGCGACGCCCATGACCGCGATGGCCGCCGCCGGTTGATCCACCACCGCCATGAAGACCACGCCCAGCGGGATGCGGGCGAGCGACAGCAGATTGGCCGGCGCCAACAGGCGCAGATCGCGCGCAGCGATACGGGGGCTCTCGTGCAACCAGGACATGCACGGCAATTTTAGCAGCCGGCCGGTCCCGCCCCTTTCCGATGGCGGCTCGGCTATCCTTCCGCGGTGCTCGCGCGCCTGAAAGAGAAAAACCTCCACACCTGGTTGCCGGGGTATGCCCGTCACGTCGTCGACCGGGCGCGCCGGCCAGCCGCGCCGGAGCGGCGTCACCTTCTGTTCGCTTTTTGCGATCACTACGAACCTCTGTGGCGCAATCCCGGGCCAGCGGCAGCGGAAGCGCGGGTGCGGGCCTGGATGGACGGCTACCCACGCCTGGCGCGGCAGTTCCGCGACGCCGACGGCCGTCCCCCGCGACACTCGTTCTTTTTTCCTGGCGAGCAGTACGCGCCCATGTACCTCGACGCCCTGGCGGAGATGTCCCGCGCCGGCCTGGGCGAGGTCGAGCTGCATCTGCACCACGACGGCGACACGGCGCTCAAGCTACGCGGTGACATCCAGCGGTATCTGGCGGACCTGGCCCGCCACGGCCATTTCTCGCGCGAGCCGGGCACCGGGCGCGTCCGCTACGGATTCATTCACGGCAACTGGTGCCTGGCCAACGCGCGCCACGACAAGCGCTGGTGCGGCGTCGATGAAGAGATTCCGCTGCTCTTCGATACCGGCTGCTACGCCGATTTCACATTTCCGTCGGCTCCCGACGAGTCGCAACCGGGCATCGTCAACCAGGTCTACTGGCCGACCGGCGACCTGCGCCGCTGCCGGGCGTACGAGACCGGAGAGGCGGCGCGCGTGGGCGGCCGGCGCCACGACCGCCTTTTGATGATCGAGGGACCGCTGGCGCCCGCCCGGCGGCCCGGCCGTTGGGCCGTGCGCATCGAAGGCGCCGCCGTGACCGCCGGGGATCCGGCGACTCCGGAGCGGGTCCGCACCTGGGTGGCGCAAGACATCCACGTGCAAGGGCGGCCGGAATGGGTGTTCGTCAAGGTCCACACTCACGGGGCGCCCGAAGCTCAGGCGTCGTCGCTGCTCGGTGACGGAGGCCGCATGCTGCACACCGAGCTCGCGGCCCGCTACAACGACGGCCGCCGCTGGACGCTGCACTACGTGACCGCCCGCGAGATGTACAACGTCGCGCTGGCCGCCATGGACGGCAAGTCAGGCAATCCCGCCGAGTACCGCGACTATCATCTGGCGACGCCTCCCGCCGCTGCCGCATGAAGCCCGGCGCGATGCACCGGCCGGCGGCGGCGTCCACGCGGATCGGCCTGGCGGTCCCGCTGCTGGCGGCGTGGCTGCTGGCGATCGCAGCCTGTTCGAGCTGCAAGCACCCGAGATCGAAGCCGCAGGAAGAGCCGCCGGCTCAGGCCACCGCGCGCGCGGTCGCTCTACCCGCCCCCGCGCTGACGTTCTCCGCGCCCGCAGCCCCGTCGGGTTATCTGCTGATCACGGCGGCGCGCATGCCGGCGCTGGCGGCCAAGGTGAAAGCCAAAGCGCCCGAATGGATCACGCTGAAGGACAACGTCGACGAACACATGGACCAGATCGACTTCGATCGGTCGAGCCCGGAGAACATCGCGCTGGTCCACCTGCTCACGCGCGACGCGCGCTACGCCGCCGGCGCCTACCGCTGGGCCAAGCACATGATGGACACGCGCGATCCCCGCGACGGCAGTTATCTGCCCTTCGGCGACATCATGCGCTCCATCGCCCTGGTGCTCAGCTACTGCCGCGACGCCCTGTCCCCCGCCCAGCGCGCGGAGCTGGCGGGCTACCTCGACCGCTTTACCCACGAGCTGTGGTTCGCCAACAAGGGCAGCGGCTGGGGGCTCGAGGACGCCGGCAACAACTACCACATGGCCTTCCTGGAGGGCACCGCCTTTGCCGGATACGCCCTGCGCGCCGTCGGGCACCCCAAGGCCGACGAGTACCTGGCGCTGGTCACCGATCGCCTGGAACGCGAGGGCGGTGTCATCGCCTATTTGAACGCGCGCGCCCCCGGCGGCGACCTGCACGAGGGCGCCAACTATGGACAGCGATCGAAGCAGCGTCTGTTCAATGCGCTGTCCACCATCGCGTCCATGGGCGGAAAGAATTACTTCGGCGCCAGCCCGTTCTTCGCGGGGAGCGTGGTCTATGCGCTCTATGCCATTCAACCCGGTAACCAGCTCCTTTATCCGAGCGGCGACCTGGCCCGGTCCACCGAGATGCCGGTGTCCCCCTACGATCGGGATTACTTGCAGATGCTGGCCTACTGGCTGCCCGACGGCCCCATGCGCGGCCACGCCCAGTGGCTGCTGACGAACGTCGTCCCGAGCTATGACGGCAACGAATTCTCCTTCCGCGGCGCCTACTACAAGGACGTCATCTTCAAGCTCACCCTGCCGGCCGTCCCGCCTTCCCATCTTCCTCTTTCCTACCGGGCCGCGGGCACCGATTTCGTGAATCTGCGCTCGGGCTGGGGGCCGGACGCCACCAGCGTCACCATCTCCGGCACGCCGCACGTCGACCAGAGCCACGCGCACCACGACGTGGGATCGTTCACGGTCTTCAAGAAGGCGTGGCTGGCGGTCGACGCCGCCAGCTTCGGCACGTCGGGGCTCAACTGGGACGCCGGGTCCCACAACATGATCCACGTGCCCGGACACGAGCGGAGCGGCGGCTCCGTTCCCGGGCTCGCCCACTTTCAGGACGACGCCCACTTCGCCTACGTCCAGGTGGACGCCTCGAACCTGTTTCGCCGGCGCAACCGCAGCGCAGATCGATACGAGACGTTGCTCGACGAATACACCCGCGAGCTGGTCTACCTGCGCCCCGACACCCTGGTGGTCTACGATCGCGTGGCCCCCCAGCCAGCATCGAAGACGCCGGACGTTCCTTATGACTGGCGGCTGCACTTCCCGGTCAAGCCGACCATCTCGGGCAACCGAACCAGCGCCGCCGCGGGCGGGGCCGGAATCTCGGTCGTGACCGTGGCGGGCAGCGCGCCGCGTATCGTCGAGGACAGCGATCTCGTCGAGGGCGGCAGCAAAGCGTGGCGGCTGACCTTGACCTCGCCCACCCCGGTGGGGCGGTTCCTGAACGTCGTGCAGGCGGCCGCGGGCGCGCCGCCCACCCCGGTGGTGGAGCCCATCGCCCCCGCCGCGGGCGCCGCCGTGGCGGGCGTCGTCCTCGGCAGCGGGGAGGTCGTGGTGTTCAGCGCCGCCGCGCGTGGCGAACCCGCCGCCACGCCGTTTTCCTTCACCGTCCCCGGCACCGGCAAGCGGACGTTCGTCTTCGCGAACCTGCGCGGGAGCTATGACGTGACGCTGACGCGGGCGGGCGAGACGACAACCGTGCAGGTCGCCGCCGGCTCCCGCAAGACGGCCAGCGCCGCCGGAGTACTCAGCTTCACCGATTGACGCGATAGGGCTGCAACCGTATCCGTGTTAACAATGGTGCCCTTGTCCTCGCCCGACATCCCGCAGCCTCCCGTACGCCACGATTTCGCCCTCGAGGACGTCGAAGCTGTCTACCGCCTGCCGCTGCCGGAGCTCGTGCACCGCGCGCAGACGATCCATCAGGTCTTTCACCCGCCGGGTGAGGTGCAGCTCTGCTCGTTACTGTCGGTGAAGACCGGCGGCTGCCCGGAGGACTGCGCCTATTGCCCCCAATCGTCGCGCTACGATACCGGCCTGGACGCAGAGCGCCTGATGACACCGGAGGCGGTTCTGGCGGCCGCCGGCCGCGCGCGCGCCGCCGGGGCCACGCGCTTCTGCATGGGCGCCGCCTGGCGCGAGGTCAAGGACGGCCCCGCTTTCGACCAGGTCCTGGACATGGTGCGAGGCGTGAGGTCACTCGGCCTGGAGGCGTGCGCCACCTTGGGCATGCTGACCGACGCTCAGGCGGCGAAGCTCCACGACGCGGGGCTGACTGCCTACAACCACAACCTCGACACCTCACGCGAGTTCTACGGATCGATCATCACGACGCGCACGTACGAAGACCGCCTGCGAACGCTCGCCGCCGTTCGCAAGGCGGGCATCACCGTGTGCTCGGGCGGCATCATCGGGATGGGCGAATCGTCCCGCGATCGCTGCGCCATGCTGATGACGCTCGCCAACCTGGACCCCCATCCCGAGAGCGTGCCGGTCAATGCGCTGGTGCCCGCGCCCGGCACGCCGCTTTCCGATCACCCCCCCGTGGATCCGCTGGACCTGGTTCGTATGGTGGCGACGGCCCGCATCTTGATGCCGCGGGCCAAGGTGCGGCTGTCCGCCGGGCGGCTGACCCTGTCGCGGGAAGCCCAGGTGCTTTGCTTCATCGCCGGCGCCAACTCGATCTTTTACGGCGAGAAGCTGCTGACCACCGGAAACCCCGACGTGGAGGCCGATCGCGCTCTGTTGCGCGACGCGGGCCTGCATGCCGCCGGGGTGTCCACGACCTGACGGAGCGCCATGCCCAGCCAAGCCCGACCCGCCTTTCTCGACGCCGCCGATCTCTCTCGGTTCAAGCCGTGGACCAGTCCCTGGTGGCGTCCGGCGCACGGGGACGGACCGACGTTCTTCTGGATGGTGCTGATCCACGTGACGGCGGTGGCGGGCGTCATCATCGCCCCCATACCTGGCTGGCCGGTCTTTCTGGCGGCGTTCGCGCTCCATTTCTTGGGCGGCCTGGGAACCACCGTGTGCTTCCATCGCGCCATCACTCACAAGTCGCTGAAGCTCCATCCGGTGGTGAGGAACGTGCTGACGTTCTTCGCAATGCTCAACGGATCCGGATCGCCACTATCGTGGTCGGCCAACCACCGCCTGCACCACGCCAAATCGGACACGGCCGAGGACATCTCCAGCCCGCGCGTGGGCGGCTTCTGGTGGTCACACCTGCGCTGGCTGTGGCAGGCGGGGCCGGCCCCGGTCAGCAAGTACTGCCCCGAGCTCGACGTCCCGGCCTATCGATTTTGGAAGAAGGCGCAAATCCCAATCTCCGCCGCCGCTTTGTTGATCGGCCTGCCCTTCGGCCTGACGGCGTTCTTCTGGTTGGGCCCCATCCGGCTGGTGTGGGCGCTCCATTCCCAGTGCTTCGTGAACAGCGTCTGCCACATGCGCAAGACCGCGCGCCCCGACGAGGAGACGGCGCAGAACGTGTATTGGCTGTCCCTGATGCACTGCTTTCAAGGCGAGAACTGGCATCGCAACCACCACGACCGCCCCGGCAGCGCCCGCCTCGGCGCCACGGCCGGCCAGCTCGACGTCGGGTGGTACACGATCTTGCTCCTCGAGAAGCTGGGCCTGGCCACCGACGTCCGCCGCCCCACGCTGGCGGGCACCCGCCTAGAAGCCGCCGCGTAGCGACGTTCGACGATTCTAGTATCTTCGCGGCCCCGAAAGGAGCACGAGCGCAGCTATGAGTGAGGCGAAGGACCGTGAGTTGGTGGTACAGCCGGAGCACGAGCCGGAAACGTCTCTCGACGCGCCGGGCGCCTTCGAGGCCCGCTACGCGCGGGCGATCCCGCCGGAGAAACGCGGCGCCGCGCCCGGGGTGCTGGTCGACGTAGCTCGCGGCCAGATGGATGCGCGGCTGCGCGGCAAGTTGACGCTCGAGAGCGTGGTGCCGGGCTCGTCGCTGGAAGTGCACGTTCTCGGCGGCAACGGGGCGCCGCGCGTGCGCAAGTCAGCCTCCGCGAAGGGGGACGGCGCGATCCTCGTAACGCTTTCGAAGGCGGACGTGGCGGCGATCCGGGCGCCGGCGCCGCGGCCGGATCCCGTTCCGCCGCTGGTGCTGCGCGCCGCGCAGCTCGTCACGCTGGGCGGAGCCACGGTGCCGTTCGGCGCTTCGCGCTTGCACGCGACGCCGGTGCGAGTTGCCCGAGGCGGATGGGTGGCGCTCGGCCTCGATCGCGTCTTCGGCGGCCCGGCGCCGGCGACGACCTCCGTCGAGTGGCGCGGCGGCGCCCCGCTCGCGTCGCTGCCATGGCTGTCCACGCGCGTCGGCGTGGACGGCCGCTTCGACGTGCAATTCCCCGAGCGCGGCGGCGACGCCTGGCTGTGGTGGCTCTCGGGGCCGCTCTCCGCCGTGGGCGCCGTGCTCGACGATTTGGAGCCGCGCGCGCCGCGGGTGGTCGCCCTCGCGCTGCCGCCGTTTTCCACCACGGTTCCGGATGCGCCCCCGGTCCCGTCGCCGAACGCGACCGAGGTGGAGCTGGCGCAGAATCCGCAAATCTACAGCGAGGACGCGGGCGCATTCTGCAAGCCGTTCTCGAACCCGGAGCGCGTGCTCGGCGAGCGCAGCTTCCACGTCATCCTGCGCGCCGAGCAGCCCGCGATCAGCAGCGAAGGCACCATCCGCACCAAGGACCTCGCGGTGCTCGATTTTGATCCGCCGCCCGCGGCGCTGGCGCGCGAAGCGGGCGCCTTGGCGGGAGACGCCGCGGGCGTCGAGCTCGAATCGGCTCGCGTCGCCGAGCGAAGCACCGTGTTGCGGCATCACACCCTGCCCAAGGCGTATCTCGATTTGATCACGCGCGTCGATCGCGGCCGCACGGAGCTCGACGCCCGGCATCCGGTCCAGTGGGAAGGCGACATCACGCGCTATCAGGCGGCGACGGTGGCGCGCGGCCACATCCTCGAGTACCGGGTGCGCTGGCGCGCCAACGGCTACTCGCTCGGTACCGTCGCCAAGACGCTCACGCTCGCTCCGCGCCAGGTCAAGCGCATCCAGAAGATCGAATGGGAGCGGGCCGAGCGCACCCGCCGCGAGGAGCGCACGCAGCTCACCGATCGCGTCGAAGATCGCGTCACGCGCGAGCGAACCTACGAAGACGAGGTGCGCGCCAGCCTCTCGGAGTGGGCGCGCGGCGAATCGAGCTCGAGCCAGTCCGCGGCCGCGGGCGGGTTCGGTTTCGCCGCGGCCGGCTTCGTCATCGGCGGCGGCGGCGGCGGCAGCCACGCGAGCAGCGCCTCGTCGCAGGAGGGTGGCCGGCGCGCCTCCGCCACCGAGGAGCAGCGGCTGCGCGACGAGATCCGCCGCTACGGCGATGCGCTGCGCCGCTTCGAGAGCGTCGTCGTCAACGAGGTCACGCAGGAAGAGACGGTCACCGGCACCACCGAGGTGGTCCGCAACCCGAATTACGGCCACGCGCTGACGGTCATCTACCACCAGATCCTGCGCCACCTGCGCATCGAGACCGCGTTCGCGGCGGTGCGCGAATGCCTCTTCGTGCCGTTCGCGATGCGGCCGTTCACCATCGATCGCGCCTACCGCTGGCGTGAGACGCTCCAGCGCGCGCTTCGCGACCGCCGTCACGCGCCCGCGCTCACCTACCTGCGCGACGTGCTCACCGGCTTCGTGGGCTCCGACGTCCCCGCCGGCCGGCGCTCCGATCAGCCCATCCGCCACATATTCGGCTCGCTCTTCCTGACGCTCGGCATCGAGCGGCCCAAGAACGCCGCCGAGGACAAGTTCGACGAGATGGCCTGGACCGCGGTCCGCCCGTTCCTCGGTGTGCCCGCGCTGGCCATCTACACGCGCCTCGCGGAGCTGAAGGAGGCGCGGCGCGACCGCGTCTTTCAGGAGGAGCAAGCACCACGGATCGCCGCGGGTTGGGTCGACACCCTGCAGCTCAGCGCCGGCGGCACCGTGCTGGCCGCCGATTTCACGCTCGCGAGCCGTTACAGCTTCAACGGCACGGTGCGCGTGGACTTCTCGATCGCGGCGCCGCCCGGCGGGGTGACCCGGGAAACGCTCGCGTCACTCACCGTAAAGGCGACCAGGCCGCTGACGCCGGGCTCGATCGCCAACTTCACGAAGCTCTCGTTCACCTACCAGACCGAGATGTTTCAGCGCAGCGTCGCGGTCGGCCAAGGCGCGAACGATCTCGTCACCGTCGAGACCGGCGCGGTCGATCCGGCCGGCGCCACGATCGGGGCGCCGCCGGACACCTGGGAGCGGCAGAACCTCCGCGCCCAAATGACCCGCGCAGCGCAGGACCTGGTGCAGCACCTGAACGAGCATCTCGAGCACTACCACAAGGCGATCTGGTGGCACATGGATCGCGATCGCCTCTTCATGCTGGTTGACGGGTACAACATCCCGCGCACGAACGGCGTCAGCATCGCGTCGGTCGTGGAGCGCGATCCCATCGCCATCATCGGCAACGCGCTGGTGTTTCGCGTGTCCGCCGGCTCGTTCCTCGGGCTCGACGACCTCATCACTCCCGAGGCGCTCCACAACTACTACGCCGGCCAGCAGATGCCGCGCGATCCCATGCACGTCAGTCTGCCGACCGACGGCCTGTACGCGCAGGTCGTGATGGACGAGTGCTCCGCTCTCGAGGAGCATCACGGCAACACGGACTGGGTGCTCGCCGAGGCGGACCCTGCCCTGCCCGACCTCGCGCCCGAGCTGCTCCAGTCGCGGCGCGCGGAGCCGGCATCCGCGACGCCGACACCGCTTCCGCAGACGATCATCAACCTGCAGAACGCGCCCGAAGCGCCGGCGCCGAGCGGCCTGGCGGGAGTGCTCGGGGCCGTGACGAACGCCAACGCCTTCCGCGACATGGCCGGCCTCGCGGGGACGCAATCGAACGCCGCCGCCGCACTGCAGACCGCCGCCAGCCTCGCCACCAACTTCGGCAACCAGGCCGCGGCCCTCAAGCTCGCCGAGCTCGCCGCGCAGGCGGAGGCGACGCGCACCGCCGACCAGAAAGTCGCCTCGGTCAAGAGCGCGAAGGACAAGGGCCTGACCAGCGACACCGACGCCGCCGACCACACCAACGAGATCCTCAAGCAGATGTATGCCCCGTCGACCATGCCGGGCCTCACGCCCGATCAGGAGACGCTGAGTGAAGCCTTCCGCTCCACCATGGGTCAGCCGGGCAGCACCATCGAAGCCCAGAGCCCGCAGGGAAGCCTCAAGCTCTCGCTCATGCCGGCCGCGCTGCAGGGTACGCCGAAGGGGAAGAAGGGGGCGGCGGCCGTCGCCGCGGCGGCTTACGGTGAGGAGGAGCTGGTTCCCGACATCGTCTATATCGTGAACGATCCGAGCGCCGGGTCGGACCCGTTCGTGAGCAGCGCGCGGGAGTTCCATACCCGGTGGGGGCTCAAGCTGGTCGACGTGCTGTCGCTGCAGGACATCGTCGCCCATCTGGCCAAGACGTCCACCAAGGTCAAGGCGCGGATCCGGATCGTCACGCACGCCTGGAGCGATCTGGGGCTGCCGTTCTTCACCGGCATGGACGCGCTCGAGTTCACCAGCCAATCGAGGTTGGAGGCCTTCAACAAGAGCGACGGAGCGTTCCTTTCGATCGTGCAACCGCCTTCGCCGGTCCTTCAACAAACCGTGGGAAATCCGGGCCCACCGCTGTGGGAGTACATCGCCACCCAGCTCGCCGGGACGCCGTCGGCGACGGCCTTCGGCCTCTCGACCGCCGCGGCACCGACGGGCGCGGTGGCGTCGTTCATGGTCCGCCGCATCGAGCGCGGGGCGGTGCCGAATTCCGGCTTCTCGGCGACCGACGCCACGACTCTCGACGACGCGCTGATCGAGATGCTCAGAGACATCGAGGCGGATCTGGCGCAGGCCGGGCGCACGACGGCGGAAATTGCCACGTTCGGCACCGAAATCGATCAGGCGATGAACGGGCTTTCCCCGCCCGCCTCGATCACGGTCCCGCCCGACCGAATCGTGTCGCTGCGCGCGGCCCTCACCGCCCTGAGAGCCGGCTTCCGCACCAAGCTCTCCAAAGTGAAGAAGAAGCTCACCGGGAAGTGGGTCGACATCCGATGCTGCAGCATCGGTCAATACCCCACATTCCTCGAAGCGGTGGCCGCGTTCTTCGGCGTGGACGCGACCAAACGACCCGGCGTGACCGCGCCCGACCTCTTCATGGGGTTCCCCGGGTTGGCCACCTTCAGCGATCAGATCCTCCGCAGCGCCAACGACCTGGTGACCGAGATCGGGAATAACCCCGCGCTGATACCCCAGATGGATTGGTGGGCGATCGACCTCTTCCCCACGCCCTGGGCGGCGGTCAGCACCGTGCAGGACAAGGCGGACCTCTTCTACAAGGAGTGCTTCGCCAAGGACATGATCCTGCCGGTCTTCAACGCCGACTACTCCGCGGGCGCTGTAGAGAGCCTGGTCCTCTATCGACCGGACACCACGAAGTCCATGGACCGGTTCCTGATCAGTTTTTGGGGGACCGACTTGAACAAGAAGGTCGCATCATTGCGGGACGATTGGAACAAACGCGGAACGCTTCCGAACGTCCCTGCGCTGTCGCACGAGCTGACCGCCGGAACCGCCGCGAATCCGAACTGGATGTACGTACAGCCCGATCGCGAATTCAAGGCGCATATCAAGACCACCTAGACCTCGGTGATCTCCTGCTCTTTTTTCAGCAGGATCTCGTCCACTTTCGCCACCGACTTGTCCGTGGTGTCCTGGACCCGCTTCATGCCCTGCTTCTCGTCGTCTTCGGTGATCGCCTTGTCCTTCAGCGCTTCCTTCAACATCTCGTTGGCGTCGCGGCGGGCGGCGCGCAGGGCGACCCGGGCGTCCTCGCCCATCTTCTTGACCACCTTGACCAGCTCCAGGCGGCGCTCCTGCGTCAGCGCCGGCATGGGCAGGCGCACCAGCTCGCCGTCCGATGACGGGTTCAGGCCGAGCTGTGCCGCTCGGATGGCCTTCTCGATTTCCGGGATCAGCGACTTCTCCCAGGGCTTGATGGTGATGAGGCGCGCATCGGCCACGTTCAGCGACGCGACCTGGTTCAGCGGCGTCACCGTGCCGTAGTAGTCCACTCGCACACCGTCGAGGATGGCGAGGTTCGCGCGTCCGGTGCGCACCTTCGCGAGGTCGCGCTTGAATGCTTCGATGCCCTTGTCCAGGTTGGCCTGCAGATCCTTGAGGACGTCGTCGACCATGGGCTGCTCCTCTGTGTGTGTCCCGGCTTCCCAGCTACCGGCCGTATGTGCTACCGCGGCTCGCGGCGTTCGTCGAGGACCAACGTCCCGAGCGCGTCGCCCAGCACCACGCTGCGGATGTTGCCGGGCTTCGTCATATTGAACACCAGGATGGGCAGCTTATTGTCGCGGCACAAGGAGATGGCGGTCGAGTCCATGACGCCGAGGTCGCGGTTCAGGACCTCCATGTAGCTCAGCCGCCGGTACATGCGCGCGTCCTTGTGCTTGTGCGGATCCTTGTCGTAGACCCCGTCCACCCGCGTCGCCTTCATCACGATCTCGGCGCCGATCTCCATGGCGCGCAGCGACGCCGCCGTATCCGTCGTGAAGTAGGGGTTGCCGGTGCCCGCGGCGAAGATCACCACGCGGCCTTTCTCCAGGTGCCGGATGGCGCGCCGCCGGATGTACGGCTCGGCCACGCGCTCCATCTCGATGGCGGACAACACCCGCGTCTTCGATCCGCGCGATTCCAGCGCATCCTGTAGCGCGAGCGCGTTGATGACAGTGGCCAGCATCCCCATGTAGTCGGCGCTGGCCCGGTCCATCCCGCCCGAGCTGGCGGCCACGCCGCGGAAAATGTTGCCGCCGCCGATCACCAGGGCGATCTCCACGCCCAGCATATGGTGCACATCCACCAGCTCGTCGGCGATGCGCGCCAGGGTGGCCGGATCGATGCCGTACGCAGCGCCGCCCATCAGCGCCTCGCCGGACAGCTTCAAGAGGATGCGCCGGTACTTGACCCGCGGGTCCAGCGGCGGCCGCCCGTCCTCGACGGCGGCGGACGGCGGCTTCCCGCTTTCGGAGCGCGGCTTGTCGTCCCCCTTGGATCTCGGCATGGACCGGCGCGCGCCCTTGGAAGCTACGCTTGCCCGACCTGCTTCTGAACCTCGGCCACGAAGTCGTCGGCCCTCTTCTCGAGGCCCTCACCCACTTCGTAGCGGAGGAAGCGCCGGACCTTGACGTTCTCACCGGTCTTCGCGATCAGGTCGGTGAGCAGCCCGCGGATGTCCTTCTTGCCCTCCGGGTCCTTGACCCACGCCTGATCCAGCAGACAGACCTCTTTGGCCCATTTGGCGAGCTGGCCGTCGACGATCTTCGGGATGACCGCCTCGGGCTTGCCCGACTGCTTCGCCTGCTCGAAGCGGATGGCCTTCTCCTTTTCCATCAGGGCCGCCGGGATCTCGTCCTGGGACAAGTACAGCGGATTCATGGCCGCCACCTGCATCGCCACTTCCTTGGCGAAGGCCACGAAATCCGGGTTGCGCGCGACGAAGTCCGTCTCGCAGTTGACCTCCACCATGACGCCGATGCGCGTGCCGTGCAGGTAGCTGGCGATGGTGCCCTCGGAGGCGATGCGCGTGGCCTTCTTGGCCGCCGACGCGATCCCCTTCTTGCGCAGATACTCGATGGCCTTCTCCATGTCGGCGGCGCACTCGCTCAGCGCCTTCTTGCAGTCGGCCATCCCCGCGCCGGTGCGCTCGCGCAGGTCCTTGATCATCTGGGTTGTCACGTCGGGCATCTGGGTGTTCCTCTGGTCGTCGTAACTAGCTCTGGTCGTCTTCGGGGGTGGCGGCCGCCTCGGGCACCGGCAGCTCGCCGCGGCGGCGGGAAACGACCTCCACGCGGGGACCTTCGCCTCCCGACGATACGCGGATGGTTTGCGGCTCCTCGGCGCCACCGCCCTCGGACGTATGGGCGCGCGCGGCGGTGGCGCGCTCGCGGGCGACCTTCTGCCCGAAGAGACACGCGTCGGCCACCTTACTGGCGAACAGGCGAACGGCGCGGATGGCGTCGTCGTTGCCGGGGATGGGGAAGTGGATGAGGTCGGGATTGCAGTTGGTGTCAACCACCGCCACGATGGGGATCTCCAGCTTGCGGGCCTCGGTGACCGCGATGTGCTCCTTGACCACGTCGACGACAAAAATGCCGCCCGGCAGCTCGCTCATGGCCTTGATCCCGCCGAGCGCCTTCTCCAGCTTCTCGCGCTCGCGGGTGACGCCCAAGACCTCCTTCTTGGTCATCCGCTCGAAGGTGCCGTCGGTGGACATCTTTTCGATGGCGTGAAGGCGGTCGATGGAGCCCTTGACGGTGTGGAAGTTGGTGAGCGTGCCGCCCAGCCAGCGGTTGGTGACGTGGAACTGGCCGCAGCGGGCCGCCTCCTCGCGGATGACGTCCTGCGCCTGCTTCTTCGTCCCCACGAAAAGGATCGAACGCCCCGACGCCACCGTCGATACCAGGAAGCTGTACGCGCGCCGGAACGCCTTGACCGAATGCTGGAGGTCGATGATGTGGATGCCGTTGCGCGCGCCGAAGATGAACGGCTTCATCTTCGGATTCCAGCGTCGGGTCTGGTGCCCGAAGTGGACGCCCGCCTCCATCATCTCCCGCATGGTCAGCGGCGTGTCGAGGGAGGGCTGGAGCTCGGGGGAGGAGGACGGATTGGGGGTGGGGGACGTCTCGGGAGTGGTTTCCATGGTTCCTCGTCGCGTTGTTTTCCGCCGCCGGCGTCATCGGAGACCGTAACCGGGCTTTGCGGCCCGGCACGCGCGGTCTCCTCGGCCGGCGTGAGTTTTGAAGGTGCGGTTTCTAACACATTCTCTGGTCCCTCGCCGCACGAAATCGCGGGCACGACCGTTGCTGCTCCAGCCGAATTCACATAGAAGGAGCCCCCATGCCGCTCACGAAGTCCGGAAAGCCCGCCACCGACATCCGCCCTGCCACCGGAAAGCTGGGCATCCTGACCCCGGGAATGGGGGCGGTCGCGACGACGTTCATGGCGGGCGTCGAGTCCATCCGGCGCGGCCGGTCGGTGCCCATCGGCTCGCTGACGCAGATGGGGACCATCCGCCTCGGGAAGCGAACCGACAACCGGTCGCCGAAGATCTCGGAGTTTGTGCCGCTCGCCAAGCTGGACGACGTGGTGTTCGGCGGGTGGGACCTGTTTCCCGATGACGCCTACCAGGCGGCCGCGAAGGCGGGTGTCCTTTCGAAAGAGCACCTGACGGAGCTGCGCCCGTTCCTGTCGGGTATCAAGCCGATGACGTCGGTTTTCGACCAGGACTATGTCAAGAAGCTGACCGCCACCCACGCCAAGGCGGCCCCCGGCAAGGGGCGATCCAAGGCCGACCAAGCGGCGGAGGTGGTGGCCGACATCGAAGGCTTCAAGCGGCGCGAAGGGTGTGATCGCCTGGTGATGGTGTGGTGCGGCTCGACGGAGGTGTATCGCCAGTCGAGCGCCGTCCACGCGTCACTGGCGGCGTTCGAGAAGGGGCTGGCGGCGAACGACTCCGATATCGCGCCGTCGCAGATCTACGCGTACGCGGCGCTCAAGTGCGGCGTGCCCTACGCCAACGGCGCGCCCAACCTGACAGTCGACACGCCGGCGCTGATGGAGCTGGCCAAGAAGAACGGCGTCCCGATCGGCGGCAAGGACTTCAAGACCGGCCAGACGTTGATGAAGACCATCCTGGCGCCCGGCTTCAAGGCGCGGCTGCTGGGCGTCGAAGGCTGGTATTCGACCAACATCCTTGGCAACCGCGACGGAGAAGTGCTGGACGACCCCGAGTCGTTCAAGTCGAAGGAAGTCTCGAAGCTCGGGGTTCTGGAGCACATCCTGCAGCCGCACCTTTACCCCGACCTGTACGGGAAGATGCACCACGTGGTGCGCATCAACTACTACCCGCCGCGCGGAGACAACAAGGAAGGCTGGGACAACATCGACATCTTCGGGTGGATGGGCTACCCGATGCAGATCAAGATCGATTTCCTGTGCCGGGATTCAATCCTGGCCGCCCCGATCGTCCTGGATCTGGCGCTGTTCATGGACCTGGCCCAACGCTGCGGCATGAGCGGCATCCAGGAGTGGCTGTCGTTTTATTGGAAGAGCCCCATGAGCGCGCCCGGCCTCTACCCCGAGCACGACCTCTTCATCCAGCTCATGAAGCTCAAGAACACCCTGCGCTACCTGCGCGGCGAGGACCTCATCACCCACCTCGGCGCCGAATACTACGACTAGCCAACTTATTCTTCCCCGGGTCCTAACGGCGACCGGCAGAGCCGCGCCTCCTGGCGAAAACGATGACGCTGGCGCCGGAAATTTGCTTCGTTCGTTCAGCGGTCGGCGGATCGCCCGCTGGCCGACGCGCCGGCGTCCGGCCCGCCGGGTTCGGGTATCGCAGCGGGCGCGGACGCGGCCGCCTTGAAGAGGTCGCGCATCACCTCCTCGAGGGGAGGGTCCTCGATGGTGAGATCGACGACGGAGAAGCTCGCCAGCGTCTCGCGCACCACGTCGTTGACGCGCTCGGGCGGCACCAGGAGAACGCTGCGCGCGGCGTCGTGCTCGACCAAGGTGCCCATGCGTTCCAGCACGCCGCGGTCCGCCGGCGCGGAGAAGCGGACCGCCAGGCGCTTGTCGGGCCGCACGCGCCGCACCAGCGCCTTGAGATCGCCGTCGTAGATCAGGCGGCCGTGGTCGATTACCACGACGCGCGGGCACAGCGCGGCCACGTCTTCCATGTAATGGCTGGTCAGCAGGACTGTGGCCCCGAAGCGCTCGTTGTACTGCCGGATGAAGTCGCGCATCTTGGCCTGCATCGAGACGTCCAGCCCGATGGTGGGCTCGTCCAGGAACAAGACCTGCGGCCGGTGCAGCAGGGCGGCCGCCAGCTCGCACTTCATCCGCTCGCCCAGGGAGAGCTGGCGCGTGGGCTTGCCGACGAGATCGCCGATCTCCAGCAGCTCGACCAGCGTGGCGAGGGTAGCGTCCGCCTCGGCGCGCGGGACGTCGTAAATGGCGCGGTTCAGCGCGTATGTCTCCGACGGCGGCAGATCCCAAAGAAGCTGCTGCTTCTGCCCCATTACCAGAGTAATGAGCTTGAGGAAGCCGGTGTCGCGCTGCTTCGGGACGAAGCCGCTCACGGCGACGTCACCCGCCGTCGGATGCAAAAGGCCCGCCAGCATCTTGAGCGTCGTGGTCTTGCCGGCGCCGTTCGGGCCCAGGAAGCCGACCCGCTCGCCGCGCGCGATATGAAATGACAGCCCGTCCACGGCCTTGACGGTTTCAAAGCGGCGGTGAAACACCGAGCGCAGCGCCGCCCCCAGCCCCGCCTTGCGCTGATGGACGCGGTAGGTCTTGTGCAGGCCGCGGACGTCGATCATCAGGATCGTTACCGCGGAACGGCGCGGCCGGCGGTCGTCTCCAGAAGCCGGAACTCCTCGATCTGATGCAGGAACACCGGGACGATCTCGGGATCGAACTGGGTGCTGCAGCAGCGCTCGAGCTCGCCGCACGCCACCTCGTGGGGCAGCGCCTTGCGGTACGCGCGGTCGGACGTCATGGCGTCGTAGGCGTCGGCCACCGCCACGATGCGCCCGATCAGCGGGATGCGATCGCCCATCAGGCCCTGCGGATAGCCCGAGCCATCCCACGCCTCGTGGTGGCAGTAGCATCCGGGGACGATGTCCCGCATGAAGGGGATGGGTTCCAGGATGCGGCGCCCCTTGGCCGGATGGGAGCGGAACATGGCCAGCTCCTCCGGCGTCAGCTTCCCCGGCTTGTTCAGTTTGTCGTTGCGGATTCCGATCTTGCCCACGTCATGCATCAGGCCGACCTTGACGACGGTATCGATGTCCACTTCCGACATCTGCAGCCCCATGGCGATGAGGCGCGAGTACGTGGCGACCCGTTCAGAGTGGCCGCGCGTGTAGCGGTCCGATTCCTCCAGCGCGTGCGCGAACCCGATGATGGTCTGCTTGAAGTTCTCTTCCAGCGAGATGTTGGCCGTCGTCAGATCCTTGTTGGCGTCGACCAGGTTCTCGTACAGACGCGCGTTCTCGATGGACACCGCCGCCCGGCTGCCGAGGACGTACAGCATCTTGCGCTGGCCCTCGCTGAACTTGGCCCCGCGCGTGTAGCTGTAGGCGTTCAGCATGCCGATGATGCGGCCGTTGAGCTTCAGCGGAATGCTGCAGAAGCTCACCAGACGCTTGGACTCGGGAGGAGACGACAGATAGCGGTGGGCGCGGATGCCGTGGGCCAGAAGGGGCTTGTCCTCCGTGAACAGGCGCATCACCTCGGGCAGGTTCAACAGCGGCGCGCTGTCCGGGGTTCCTTGCCGCTGGGCAACCTTGCGCATCCGCTCGGTGAACTTTCCCTCCTCGGCGGGTTCCTCCAGGAGCAGGCTGACCACGTCCGCCTCGACCGCGTCCAGGGTCGAGTCGAGCACCAGCTCGAGCACCTTCTCCACCGAGAGCGAAGTCGCGATGGCCTCGCTGATCTTGTAGATGGAGAGGGCGTCCTTCAGGCGAATGTTCTCGTGCTGCAGCCGCTGGCGATCGAGGCCGCGCTGCACGATGTGGACGACCTCCTCCACCTTGAACGGCTTCAAGATGTAGTCGTAGGCACCCTTCTTCATCGCCTCGATGGCGGTTTCGACGGTGCCGAACCCGGTCATGATCACCGTGAGGACGGGGATATTCTGGTCGGTGATTTTTTCGATCAGCTCCAGGCCGCCCATGTTGGGCATCTTGAGATCGGAGATGACCAGGTTGTAGCTGCGCCGCTGCAGCTCCTTCATCGCCTCCACCCCGTCTTCGACGGTGCGGACGATGTAGCCTTCCATGGTCAGGAAGTCGGACAGGATCTCCCGGATGACCTTCTCGTCGTCCACCACCAGGATGCGCGGGCTCTCCGGGTGAAAGTGGTACTCGAGCGACCGCCCGGGCGCAGAATCGGCTAACGAACTCTCGGTGGTCGGGGCTCCCCGCTCCATCGTCGTCGAGCCAGTGTAAAGCAGCTCGTCCGCGACTACCAGGCCGCGTCAGGCAGGGGTGCGCCGGGGTGAACGACCTACAGACTGCTACCGACCCCCCCGCATTTGCGCGTACTGGGTCGACAAGTTCTGCCACTTCTGCTCCATCTCCTTGGCGTCCTTCTCGAGCGAGGCGGCGTCCTTGCGGGCCGATTCGAAGTCGCTGTTCTTGTCTTTCCATTGGCTCTCGAACCGACCGAGGTTGAAGTCGTCACTCGGCTTGATGCCCTTCTGCTGGGCTACGCGCGCTTTCTCCAGCTCGACCTTCGCGTTGGCCGCCTGCACATGCAGCAAGGCCGCCTCCCGCGACTGCTCCAGCCACTCTTCCTTCTCCTCCAGGAAGTCGATCTTCGCCTCCGCCACCTTGACGCCCATGCTGGCGATCTCCTTGTTGCGGCCGGCGGTGTTCATGCGGTTCATGTCCTTGGACGCGCTGGCCCCTTGCATCTCGGCCGCCGACTTCTCCACCTCCAGCTCCGCCTGGGCGCGCTCCTTGTCGGCGATGTCGGCGTCGCGCTCCAGAGCCTCGAGCTGCACCTCCGCCGTACGCCTTTCGCCCTGCGCCAGCTCGACTTCGCGACGGGCGTCGAAGACCGCCTGCCGCTCGCCGGCCGGAATCTGATCCAGGGCCCCGTCGTCCACGGTGTACTGCATTCCGCCGCCGCAGCCGGCGCCCCCCACGATCAAAACCACGGCGGGCAGGGTCACAGAAAGGACGCGAAGGCGAGCGCGGATCATCGGGACCTCCTCGGGTTGCCGGCGAACAGCATTTCAGCCCTTGACCGGGGCGGTCAAGCGCGTGCCGGCGGGCTCTTCGTCCTGCGCCAGCCGGGGAAACCAACGGAAGAATCGGCGGAGCTGGTCCTTGCGGGCGTCGTCCAGGTAGTCGAAGTTCGTGCCGCGGTCGATGACCTCCCAGAACTCGCGTGACGTGATGGACAGCATCTCTTCCCGAATCGACCGCAGGCGCTCGGGCGACTCCATCGCCATGTCCTGGTAGATCTCCCGCGCCTTGGCCTCGGCCCCCTTCAGAAGGTAGTAGGTGGCGAGCTTCGCCTGCGCCTTGCGGACGCCGCGCAATGCTTTCTCTTCGGCCGCGCTCTCGGCTTCCTTGTCGACGTCGAGGAATGTGCGCAGCAATTGGTTGTGACACTCGGCGCCCGCGTCGAAGGCGATTTCACAGAGGCTGCAGAGGTCATAGGCCGCGGTCTCGGTGACGAAGCCGAGGCCCATCGCGTGGCCGAGCTGCCCGTAGTACTTGAAGTAGCCGCCCACCTCGAGCGTGGTGTCTGTCAGGCCGGAGCGCAGCGTGTGCTCGGCCAGCTGCCGGTACTGGTTCAGGACGTTGTACGCGGTGCGCACATCGCGCGCGTTGAGGGCGGCGCGCAGATACGTGTTGGTGAACTTCACGACCAGCGCGAGGACTTCGTGATCTCTGACGGAGATGGCGGCCTCGCCCACGTAGCGGGTCTCGATGGCCACGACGTGCGCCATCTCGGGCATGGCCTTGAGCGATTCGGCGTATACGGTTCGGAACTGGCGCAGCGCCTTCCATTCGAACCAGACCTTGCGCGCTTCGATGCTGTCGACGGACTCGCGCGCCATCGCCACGAAATCCGGGTTCTCGCGTAGCCGCTGCCCCAGGTGAAACCACGCGGGCGGCAGCGCGGCCTTGCGCGGCAGATACGCCACCACCACGCGCTTGAGCGCGTCGATGGCGTCGGAGGCGATGACTTTGTCCTTCTGGGACAGGGCGTTGACCGCAATGTCCGCCAGCTGCTCCATGCTGGCGACCGTCATGGCTTGACGGGTCGGCACGTCGTCGCCATCGTCACCGTCGTACACCGCGTTCTCCAGGGTCTGATCACCGATGCGCGCGATCACCTTCTCCGGATCCAGGAAGGCGAAGACGTAGGCGAAATAGGGGATCAGCAGCAGCAGGCTGCCGGTCACGATCATGACGGTGACGATGATCGTCGCCCGCGGGACGTAGTCCTTGGTCACCGACAGGCTGACCCAGACGGCGTCGATGCACGCCACCACGAAGAAGCCCATGATGGCCAGGTTGGTGCGGTCGCGGAAGAACATGTCCGCGACCCGCGACGTGTAACGTGTGGCGGCCAGTTGGACGACGATGGAGACCACCGTGATGGCGATGCCCAGCACGGCCGCGATGATCTGAGCCAGGTTGCCCAGCGCGTTCTGCAGCGTGTCCGGATCGAAGTCGAAGAGCTGTCCTGCCGGGCCGCCGGTGCCGGGCGGTGAGCTGAGGAAGAAGTAATCGAGGATCCAGAAGGCTCCGAAAACAGCAACGGCGAACCCGGCCAGGAGGCCGAGCGCGCCGGCCAGGCCGTGCCGCCGTCCGCGGGGCTCGGGAAGCATGGGCGACGACTGTAGCGGAAAATGCACCCCGATCGAGAGCGGGGAATTTCGCCACGGACTGACTGGATCGAGGACGGTGGAGTGCGCCGCGGTCGAGAGACGACATTGCGTTCGAATGAGCCTTTGGGGCTGTCTTCGGAGGGGCGCGGCGTTTGCCAGCGGGGCTAAGCGCTCCGCAACGACAGTCAACGGATTGCGTCGTCACGGCGAGCGCTATGCGGTTCCGGTCGCGACGCTGCCTGAGCCCTGAGAGCAGCCCTGAGAGCCCTCAATATCGATCGAGGATCGCGACGTCGATCTCGCCGCGAGCCTGGGGGCTGGCGCCGTCGGAGCAGCGGAGGACGGCGTCGAGGCTTCCGGTCAGGCGCGAGCCGGGCTGGGCGTCGCCGGCCTCGAAACGCAAGGTGCCGGACACCGCCGCGCACGTGCGGCCGCCCTTCCAGTGCAGAGCCAGACCGGCGGGCGGATGAGATCCGGGTGGTAGCAGCCCGCCAGCGCCGCCCGGCAGCTCGAAGCGGCGCGCGCCGGAGGGCTCTCCGCGCGGCAGGAAGGCGAGGCGGATGACCGGGTCTGCCCCCCAGACCAGCTTCGCCACCGCGTCGGTGGCGGTCGGCCACGAAAGCGCGCGCGCCTGCGGAGCGGCGTCGAGCACCGATGTCAGCCGGGAGTCGTCTCTGTCTCCGTTTAGAGTCAGGCGCAGTTTGCCCTGGCCGGCGACCAGCGGTGGCTCTTCCGCGCGCGGGACCAGCCCCGCCCAGTAGGTGACCGCCGCTTTGCAGTCAGAGGCGCCTCCGGTGCACAGGCCCGCGTCGCTGGCCAGGATGGCGCGGCAGCGCGGGCCGTCTTCCGCGAACACGCACAGGCTGGGATCGCGGCGCGCGGCGGCCAGACACTCGGGGTTGCGGCCGCGCGCGCCTTGGGTGACCTCGACCACGGGACATTCGTCGGGCAGCCCGAGCACGCGAGCGCGTGTATCCCAGCAGCGCAGGGCGGCCAGTGGCGGCTCACCCCGGACGCCGGCGTAGTCGGCGGCCAGGCGCTGGCAGAGCCCGGGATCTCGATCCGCCACCGCGCCTTGCACGGCGCACTCTTCTACCGCCGCGTCGCCCACGGAATCGTGGCGGAGCAGGCGCGCCGGTCGGGGCGCGGCGGACGGGGGCTGGCCAGCGGCGGCCGCCCGTGGGCGCAGGACGGCATAGGTGCGGGCGGCGCACTCGCGAAAGCCGCGCCAGCGCGTCAAGCGATCTGCGAGACCGTCGGGCTCCGTCACGCGTGGCAGCGGCCCCGCGGCGTACGCCTCTTCGAGGCGCGCGGCGATCCGGCGCAGCAGCCCGGCACCGCCGGCGTCGTCGCTCTCGATGGGCGGCGCCTTTCGCTTGCAGCCGTCGAGCAATGCCGCCAGCGCGAAAAGGACGGCTAGACTTCGTGCGCGACGCACAGGACGGAAGGTACAATGCCGCGCACGCCCGTCGAGTCCCCATTAGTTCGCGCTCCATGCTGCTGGCTATAGACATCGGGAACACCAACACGGTCTTTGGCCTGTTCGACGGTGCGGCATTGCGTGCCGACTGGCGCGTGGAGACACGCGCCTCCCGCACCAGCGACGAGCTGGGCGCGTTGCTGCGCGGGCTGTTCGAGATTGGCGGCCTGCGCCCGACGGATGCTACCGCCGCCATCATCTCGTCGGTGGTGCCGCCGGCCATCTTCCCGATGGAGCAGATGCTGCGCCGTCTGTTTCGCGTCGAGCCTCTGGTGGTGGGGCCGGGCGTCAAGACCGGGATGCCCATCCTTTACGAGAATCCGCGCGAGGTCGGAGCCGATCGCATCGTCAATGCGGTGGCCGCCCATCAACGGTTTCCGCAGGGCGCCGTGGTGGTGGACTTCGGAACCGCCACCACGTTCGACGTGGTGACTCCGCGCGGTGAATACGCGGGGGGCATCATCGCGCCGGGCGTCATGGTGTCGGCGGACGCGCTCTATCACGCCACCGCGAAGCTCCCGCGCGTCGAGATCGTGCGCCCAAAGAGCGCCATCGGGAAGAACACGGTGGCCAGCATCCAGGCCGGCCTGGTGCTGGGATACGCGGGCATGGTGGACGCCCTGGTGGCGCGTATCCGGGCCGAGATCGACTGGGATCCGCGCGTGGTCGGCACCGGCGGCCTGGCCGGACTGATCGCCCGCGAGAGCTCGTCCATCCACGAATGCGACGATATGTTGACGCTGCACGGGCTTCGAATCCTGCACGAACGCAACCGCTGACCCGAGCCGGAGAGGGCGTCCCGCCCGCCTCTTCCCGCGCCACAGAGTAAACTCGCAACCATGTCGCTCGAGCTTGCACCACTGCCCGCCCAGTCGCTGTCCCCGGCGGTGGCCAAGGTGGTGGCCGCGCCGCCTCCCGCGCGGCTGATGGCCGCCAAGGGGATCGCCCCACTGCGGCCCGCGGAGCTGGTGGTCACGCTCTATCAGCTTTCGTTCGACGCCGATCCGGCGGTCAAGGCGGCGGCGGAGAGCTCGACGGCGGCGCTTCCGGACAAGCTCATCCGTCCTGCGCTCGCCGAGGACCTGCCGCGCGAGGTCCTGCACTTCTTCGCCGTGGCGCTGCCCGCCGCGCGCGGCGAGGCGCACGGAGACATTCTTTATAACCGCGCCACCGCCGACGAGACCTTCGCGGTCGCGGCGGCCAGGCTGGAGGACCGAGAGCTCGACATCATTCTGCAAAACGAGGAGCGGCTGCTCCGCCATCCCGCCATCGTGCGCGCGCTGTACTTCAACACGAAGGCGCGCATGTCGTCGGTCAACCGCGCCATCGAGCTGTGCGTTCGCAACCGCGTGCGCGTCGAAGGCATCCCTTGTTACGACGACATCGCCAAGTCCATTGGCGCGGATCCCTCGGCCACCGATCCCTCGGTTGCCGACGCGGTGTTCGAGTCGGTCATGCAGGCCGCCGACGCGGCGGCAGCGGCCGAGGAGGCCGAGGGAGGGACCGCGGTGAGCGGCGCGCCGGATCCGCTGGCGGAGCTCATGGAGGAACGCGGGGGGGAGGCGGATCCTGCCGCAGCCTCCGCCACCGCCGCGACCTCCACCAAGGACAGTAAGCGCGGCAGCACCGTCATCGACTTCACCAAGCTCAAGCTGCACGAGAAGATCCGCCTTGCGACCTTGGGCAACGCCTACTGCCGATCGAACTTGATGCGCGACTCCAACAAGATGGTGGCCATGGCCGCGATTCGCTCCCCCGGGATCACCGACATGGAGGTGGTGCGCGCGTCAGGCAACCGCGTGCTGGCCGAGGACGTCGTTCGCTATATCGCGACCCAAAAGGAATACGTGAAGATGTATCCGGTCAAGCTCAACCTGGTGCAAAACCCGAAGTGTCCGTTGGCGCTGTCGTTGCGGTTGTTGCCGTTCCTACATGCGGACGACCTCAAGACCGTGGGGCGATCGCGCAATATTCCGTCGGCGCTCGCCACCGCGGCCAAACGGCTGACGCAGAAGCGGGGCGGCGGCTGATACGAAGACGGCCGTTGCCATGACGTCGCCTGCGTCCGAGCGCGAACGCGCCGCCCTGCATGCGCGCATCGGCGGACTCTTGACCGTGCCTCGGGAAGCGCTGCGAGCCATCGAGGCCCGCGGCGGCGGGTTGCGCGACGCCTTGGTGCTGGTGGCGTTGGGGGCGTTGTGCTTGCGGTTTCGTGAGATGGCGCGCGCGTCGTTGGGTCTGGTTCAGGTGTCGGCTGTCAGCGTGCTGCAGCGGATCCTCGGCGCGGCCCTGCACGAGGTGAACGAGGCGGCGATCGTGATCCTGGCCGCGGCGGTGGGCGTCACCATCCTCGCCGGCCGCGGCCGCCGTGAGCCGACGCTGGACCTGGAGCTGGGCGCCGCCTGCTACGTGCCCTTCTTCGTCGTGCGGGCGGTGTATCGCGTCGCCGCCCACGCGTGGCCTTCGCCGGTCGCCACGCCGGCCTGGGAGATGGCCTCGTATGCGGCGGGCGGCGCGTGGGCGGCGATCGTGCTCGGCGCCGCGCTTTCCGTCGCGCGTTCACGCGTCGTGCCGCCGCCTGGGACGCCGGACGCGCGCGCGCCGGATTCCGCCGCGCCCCCGCTTCCCCGGTCGGCGCGGCGGGCCGGCCTGGCCGTGGCGGCGCTTCTAGCGGCCGCCCTCATGACCCAGGCCGTTTGGGTCGGAACCCACGTACAGGCGCTGCGGCCCATGCGACGCGGACAGACGGCACCGGCGTTCGTCCTTCCTCGTGGGGATGGGACGCCCGGGACCCTGGCGCTGGGCAACCTGCGCGGCCGCGTCGTGCTGCTCGACTTCTGGGCCACCTGGTGCAACCCGTGCGTGAAGATGCTTCCCGTGCTGGACGGTCTGGCGCGCGAATGGGGATCGCGCGGCCTGACGATCTTGGGCGTCAACACCGACGGCCTGCCCCCCGAGGATCCGGCGCTGCGGTCGTTTCTGCGAGAGCACGGTCCCGCCTATCCCATGGTCATCGACGTCGATGGACGGGTGGCCGACGCCTACAAGGTCCAGGGGCTGCCGCACATCGTGCTGATTGATCGCGGCGGCACGGTGCGGAAGGTGTTCTGGGGCTACACCACGCATGGCGAGCTGGTGTCCGCCGTCCGGCAAGCCATCGACACACCGTGATTCGGGACACCCCTTTACGGCCTCTGCGCGGTTTCCTCCAGGAAGTAGGCGGTGCGGTGGCGGGCGCTGGGTAGGTGGGAGTCCCAGCAGCCCGACGAGCAGAACATCAACTTGACCTTTCCGGAATTGCACGTAGACACCGAGCAGCGGATCACCCTGGTTCCCACGGCAATGGGCTTGCGGCACATGGAACAAACGAACGCGGCAGTGGCAGGCATGCGCATACCGTAATCCTTGCTACGTCCAAGTCTATGGCCTAATTCTTGGGCTCTACCCCCCGGAGGAATGATGCGCCGTCATGCCGTTTTCGTGCTGGGACTCGCCGCCGTCACGACCGCTGCCGCCACCAAGACGGCCGCCACAAAGACGGCCGCCACAAAGACGACCGCCACAAAGAAAGCCGATGAAGCGCGCTGGCCGCCGCTCGGCCTGCCCGAGCCCCCGGCGCCGGCGGACAATCCGCAGACTCCGGAGAAGATCGCCCTCGGCCGGCAGCTCTTCTTCGACACACGGCTTTCCAAGTCCGGGACCATGGGGTGCGTGACCTGCCATCTGCCGGAAAAGGGTTGGGCGGACGGCAAGGCGCTGTCGAAGAAGGACGACGGCACGATGAACACGCGTCACACGCCGACGCTGTTGAACGTCGCTTACAACACGACCTTCTACTGGGACGGACGGGCGCCGACGCTGGAGAAGCAGATCTTCGCCGCCTGGAAGAGCCAGATGGGCGTGGCCGACGACAAGACCGCGGCCGAGATCGCGACCAAGCTGGGCGCCGTGGCGGGCTACAAGGACGCGTTCGCCAAAGTGTTCGGCGGCGCGCCCACCAGCGACGACGTGGTCAAGGCGCTGGCGGCGTTTACCCGCACGTTGGTCTCGGGCAACTCCGCGTACGACCGCGCCGAGGCGGGCCAAGCCAAGGCCTATACCCCGGCGCAAAAGCGCGGCGCCGAGCTGTTCAAGACCAAGGCCAAGTGCTCGCTGTGTCACGCGGGCTTCGCCTTGACCGCGTGGGAGTTCAAGAACATCGGCATCGGGATGGACAAGCCGTCCCCCGACCCCGGCCGCGGGAAGATCGACGCGTCGGATCCCAAGCTGATCGGCGCCTTCAAAGTGCCCTCGCTGCGCAGCGTTTCTAAAAGCGCGCCCTATATGCACGACGGACGCTTCAACACCTTGGCGGAGGTCGTCGACTATTTCGAAAAGCCCATCGACAACCCCCATCTCGACGAGAAGATCAAAGGCGGCGTGTCGCTCACGGCCGCTGAAAAGAAGGACCTGATCGAGTTGTTGAAAGCGCTGGACGGGAGTCAGCCCGACGGGGCACGGCCGAAGCTCCCGTAAGTCGCAACGCCAGGACTTCCCGACATACATACGTCGCTGGCAGTCGCGGTCCCCAGCTAGAGGAGCAGCCGCTGGCGCGCCCAGGTCTTCGGCAGAGCGACGGTGCCGACGCGGATCCTGTGGGCGTGACGCCACACGGGGCGCATGCCGATGCGGTTCCAGTCGCGGTGGTGTCCGGGCTGGAGCGGCGGACCCTTGCTGTGGTTCAGCCAATCGAGGAGGAAGGGATTGCCGTGGACGTCCGCCGAATTGCCGGCAAAGAAGTCGAGACGCAGCCACGACAGGTGCGGGGTGGCGCGGGCGTCCAAACGCTCGGGCTCGGGTAGCACCACGACGGTGAAGTCGCGGGCGGCGATGAAGCGCTGCGGGCGGCGGGTGTCCTCTGCGGGCCGGAGCTTGTGAGTTCCCGCGCCCACCGCCGGGAACAAGGCGGGCAGCGGGTAGCTGCCGCCGCTGTACGACCCCGACCAGCGAAGGAATCGCCCGTGCCCGCCCGTGAACACCACGACGTGGTCATCGCCGGCGGCGCCTCCCACGCGCAGGACGCGGCTCGGCTGGTACGACCACCCGTGAAAATAGAACTGATAGCCGGCGACCTTCCAGGCGGCGTCGTCCTCGGTCAGCTGCGACGGCCCCTGCAGGATGACGTCGATGTGCTCCCAGTCGCCCTCGTGGCGGTTTATCCACTCGTTGAAGGGGTAATAGAACCAGTACTGCACCCCCAGCAAACCGCGCTCCCGGTTGAGCCAGAAGAGATGGGCGTACTGGGTCGGCGGATAGCGCGATCCGGTGAGCGTGTCATCGTCGACGTCGTCCCCCACGATCTGGTGCCAGCGCCGCCGCCACCCGGTCATGCCGCTTTGCGGGCGATCGTCCCCGGGGGCGTCGACCACGTACTGAATGCGGTTGCCGTCGGCGTCGCGCGACGGCAGGTGGGCCCACGGAGTCGACCCGAGGTCGGCATGCCGCACCGCCACGCTCTGGCGGATGGGCCTGCCGTTGCCGTCGATGACGCGGGCAACGAGGTCCGCGCCATCGTGCCACGAGTAACGGACGTCCACCGGCCAGAGGTCGCGGTGGGGAAAGGCCATGGCCGGATTGAAGCGCCGCGCCAGGACGCCGGTGAGCGCGATGCGCTCCTCGGCGGCGGTGAGCGGGCTCGGCCTCCCGAGCGAAGTCCAGTCGGGGCCGGTTGCGGCGGCAGGCGGAGCGGTGGCGGAACGTTCGGTAGCCAAGGTGAAGGCCACCGCCAGGAGCAGCTTTCTCAGGTGGCGCGACCTCCGTCCCGAGATTACGGAGGCCGCCGGCTGCCGGACGTATCAGCTCAGAGTGCCCGATTGGCCCTCGATTTGCGCCCGACGACCGTGAGCTCCGGATTGTGCGCGCGTCGAGAGCGAATCCGGTGGTGCCGTTGGCGGCCACAAAGACGGTTTACGCACCAGAGCCGTCACGAGCGAACGGAAGCGTGCGAAGGCTGTGATGTTGGTGCTGATGGCCAGGAAGACCACGCCCGCGGCCGCCAGCCGGTGCGTCGGACGGGCGGCGCCGGGGGCCAGCAGCGCTTCGCACAGAGGGCTCAGCGTCACCGCAGCGCCCAGATACAGCATCCGCTCGGTGCGCTGCATCAGCCCGTCGCGCATGGCTAAGCCCAGCGACTCTGCCTTGGCGCGGACGTAGGGGACCAGCGACGTGCCGAGCAGAGCCGCGAGCGCGGCGGCGAGGATCCAGCTTCCGCGAAAGTACCAGCACAGGCCCATCAGCATGGCCGCGTCCACATAGCGATCCAGGACGGAATCGATAGCCGCGCCCGCCGGGCTGACCTGCCCGCGCGCGCGCGCGAGCCGGCCGTCCATCACGTCGAAGATTCCGGAGAAGAGAAACAACCATCCCCCGAGCGCGAAGTGGCCGAAGGCCACGGCGATGCCGGCGGCCGCTCCCAACAAGGCCGCGAGCGCCGTCACCGTGTTGGCGGACAGACCGCTGGCCGTCACCAGCCGCCAGAGCGGGCCAATCACCCACGCGAAGTAGTGGCGCAGGTAGGCCCCCACCAGCACCGAGCTCCCGCGCGTTTCCATCTCGCGGTCGCGCAGAACGCCGAGCAGCGCACCGCGGATCGCGAACGCGATCATCCCCACCACGAAGTAAGCCGTGATCAGGACGGCCGGGATCAGGACGACGGTCTGGTTGTGGCTTTCACTTTCCATGAGCGGCGGCGAGGACGACGACGAGGACGAAGGCGCTGGCGATCGAGGTCATGTGGGCAGGCCCGGCACCTGCATCAGAGCGGGCCGACGTGCGATCGGCAAGGCGGCGAAGGCGACGGCGCGCAGCAGCCTGGCCAGCCGCCCCGCGCTGGCGCGCGCCCCGAATTCCCGCACCACGCGGGACAGCGCGTTCGCCGCCAGCTCGGCTCGCAGCGCGGGGCGTTCGATCAGCGTCCGCACCGCCGACGTGAACGCGTCAACGTCGCCCACCGGGAACACCAGGGCTTCGCGGCCGTGGGTCACGATCTCGCGCGTGCCGGGCGCGTCCGACACCGCCAAGGCGCGCCGCATCGCCATTGCCTCCAGGACGACGTTGGGGCGGCCCTCCGACCGCGACGGCAGGACGATCACGTCGCACGCCGCGTAAAAGGCGCGCATGTCCGCCACGAACCCGAGAAAGCGCACGGCCTCGCCGGCCCCCAGCGCGCGCGCCATGTCCTGGTAGTACGGCAGGCGACTCCCTTCGCCCGCCAGCAGGAACGCCACCTTGGGGTGAGACGCTCGCACGCGCGCCGCCATGGCGAGAAAGTCCTGGGGGCGCTTCTGCGCCGCGAGGCGCGCTGCCAAGCCGACGACCAGCTCGGCCGCCGCCGGCCGGAGCAGCGTGCGCTCGGCCGCGCGCGGGTGAAACTGGGTCAGGTCGACGCCGTTCCTCACCACCTCGGTGGGCGCGCCCACCAGCGGCTCGAACCGGCGCCGCACGGCGTCTCCACAGCAGATCAGCAGGTCCGGCCGGCGAAAGGGCGCCCAGGCGCCGAGGCCCAGAGCTCCGCCGGCCACCACCTCGGTCCCGCCCGCGCGCCAGACCACCGGCAGGTCCAGCTTGCGCGCGACGCGCGTGGCCGCCACCCACGAGAACGGCATGGCGGCGAAGATGAGATCCACGGCATGCCGGCGTGCGATCTCCTCCACTTGCGCGCCCAGCCGCCTCAGGCACCCGACATACCGCGCCGCGTGTCGCACGCGCGCCCAGCGTGATGCCGCCGGCCAATCGGCGGGGAAGTTGCACGAATGGATGAAGCCCGTGACCCCGCGCTCTTCGAGCCAGTCGACCACGGTTTGGCCGGGGCCCACCAGAGGGACGACGTCGATGCCCCACTCCCCCAGGAAAGGGATGCTCGTGGCCGCCTGGCGCTCCGCGCCTCCGAAGTTGGCCGACGGCTGCAAATAAAGGACGCGGACGCGCGGCGCCCACTGGGACACGGCGGCGAGATGTCTAGATTGAACCGCCATGAACAGCCGAGCGAAGTCGGCCCTCCGGCTGCTGGCGTGGACCGCGGGGCTGGGCTTGGTCGCGCTGCTGATCTGGCGAACCGGGCCGCGCCTCATCGCTCGCCAGTTGGTGGACGTGGGCCCGCGGTTCCTGTGGCTGGTGGGGGCGTACTTCGCCGGCACCGCGCTCGGCGCTCTGCCGTGGCGCTGGCTGCTGCCGGCGGACGCGCGCCCGCGGGTGGCCCACACCCTCGCGGGCCGCTTCGCCGCCTCGGGGTTCAACGCGCTTTTCCCTCTGCTCGGCGCCGGCGAGGCGTGCCGCCTGCTCTGGCTGCCACGCTCCAGATGGTGGCAGGGCGTGGCGGCGATCGTGGTCGACCGCTTGCTCTTCTCGATCGCCGGTGCCGCCCTGTTGGGCGGCGGCTTGTGGGCCGCGCTCTGGATCCCGGGCCTTCCCCCGAGCTTCCTGATCGCGGGCGGCCTGATCGCGCTGGCGATCCTGGGCGCGGTCCTCGCGGTAGCCGGGATGGGGCGAAGCGGCCGCACGCTGGCGCTGCTGCGGCGGGCAGCGCACCGCTTGCACCTGCCCGCCACCATCGGGGAGCTGGAATCGGAGCGCATCGACGCCACGTTGGCCGCGCTGCTGCGAGGGCGACGCCGCGTTCTGGTGGCTGGGCTCGCGTGGCACGTCGCGGGCCGCGCATGCTTGACGGCGGAGATCTACTTCGGCCTGCGCGCCTTGAACGTGGGTGTCACCTTGCCGGAGGTTCTGGTGTTCGCCGCCATCCCGGTCGCGCTCTCGATCGTCGGCACCTTCATCCCCAGCCAGCTCGGCGTACAAGAAGCGGTGCAGGGCTTGGCCAGCGCCCTCCTGGGGATCGGAGCGGCGGTCGGCGTCTCCCTGGTGTTGCTGATGCGCGTCCGCCAGATTTTGTTCGTGTCGCTGGCGGGCGTCCTCATCGCCTCCGCGCCTTCGCGTCGAACCCGCCCCCGATGACACCAACAAAACCATCCTTCCACGCCCCTCGGGGCTTCTTCCCAAGCTAACGGTGGTCGCGGAACGGTCAAGGGCCCGTCAGCCCGGCCGCCGCCGCTGCCGCCTCCCCGGCCCACCGAGCCTCCCCCACCGCCAAGCATGGCGTCACACCGACGGTCACGACCACGCCCTCGCGCGGGCGCTCCTGAACCAAGTTGCCGAGCGCGGCGGCCAGGAAGACGCCCGCGACGCGCGCTTCGGAGGCCGGATCCTTGACGGCGTCCATGGCGACCAGGCGGCCTTCCGGGCGCAGGCAAGGCGCCAGGCGGAGAAGCCATCCCATGGCCGTCGATGAATCGAGCGATGCGGCTCCCTCCACCACCAGCGCACCCGCACCACCTCGACGAAGCGGGATCTCCTCGGCCGCCTCGACGAGGGTCAACGCCGTCGCGTCACCGGCCGCCGCGCGTCCTCGCTTCGCCGCCCGCCGCGCGGCCGCCCGCTGCTCGGGCTCGATCAAAGCGATGATCGGAATTTCGCGCGCCAGCGCCGCCGCCAGCCAGAGGGGGCCGACGACCACGGCCGGAGCCGCGCCCCGCAGCCAGCGGGCCAGCGCCGCCAGCGTGGCCGCGCTGCCCAGGGGGCCGGAGAGAAGCGGGCCGCGCATGACGGAAAACCGTAACATACGGTCGTGCGCACCCAGCGTTCGGCCGCCGCTTCTCGACGGAGGCGGCGCGCGCGCGGTTACTGCGTCGATCTGGCGCCCGACGACGCGGACATCGGCGGCAAGGCACGATCTCTCGCCCGCCTCGCGCGACTCGACCTGCCGGTGCCGCCCGCCTTTGCGGTGACGGGGGCGCTCTTTCGCGCACTGCGCGCCGGCGGCCCGCCGCTGCCGGCCGTCATGGCGGATGTCCACGCAGTGAACGCCGCGGTGGCGGCGGTGGACGCCTTGCGTTCGTGCGCATTTCCGTCCGGGTTCGAGGATGAGATCGCCACCCGGTTGGACGCGCTGGGGGCGGCGCGACTGTGTGTGCGGTCGTCGTTCGCGGTCGAGGACGATCCGCGGCACATGGCGCCCGGGGTCTACGCCTCACACATCGGCGTCGCGCGCGCTGCGGTATTGCCGGCGCTGCGCGACGTCCTGGCGTCGGCTCTGTCTCCGGGCGCGGTCGCCTATCATCTGCGTGGAGGGTGCCCACCGGAAGAAGGAGCCTTCGCTGTCCTGATTCACCCGTACCTCGACGGCAGCGGCCAGGGCAGCGCCGCCTGGGATCCCGAGGGCGCCGAGCGCGAGCCGCGCATCGAGGCGTGGCGCGGTGGGACGCCGGCGCCGACAACGCAGGCGGCGCTCGCGGCGGCGGTGGTGGCCGCCGCGCGAAGCCACGGTGCCGTCGAGATAGAGTGGATCGCCGAGGCCCGCGCCCGATCCGGGCGGTCGGCAGCGACGTTTCTCCAGCTTCGCGGCTACACGGCGCCCGCCGCCCCGCGTGCGTGGTCGGGCGCCTCCGGGCTCGATGGGGCGGCCTGGAAATGGGATGCCGAGCACAACCCATGGCCGCTCTCCCCGGCGCAAGCGGGATTGGTGGCGCTCGTAGATCAGCGATGCCGGATCGGCTATCGCCAGCGGGTCGTCGGCGGCTACTTGTTCGCCGCACCGGATGAAACGCGGCGTTCCGGCGCCAGGGTCGCCGCCGGCGCTGGCGCTGGCGCCCGCGCGCGCCGGACGTACCAGGAGATCGAGACGCTGACCGAAGCGGGAGTGTCGGCGCTCGGGGACGAGCCGCCGATCGAGGTGGCGTTGGATCTGTTCGTCGCCGTGTACCAGCCGATGTTCGGCGTCCTGCGCCCTGCCCTGCGCCGCGCGTGTGACGCCCTGGCGGCGCGCCTGCGGACACACCACCCACAAGCGCTGCCGCACTTGCCAGCGCTTCTCGGCGGCGCACCGTCCGCGGCCACGGAACGTCGCGCGCTGGCGGGCGCTCCGGCGAAATATCGGGCGCGCTTCGGCGACGAATCGCCGGTGTGGGACGTGGCCGTCCCGACGTACGGCGAACGTCGGCAGCCTCGGGCGGCGCGCGCGAGAAGCGTTCGCACGGAAGCGCGGCGCAGCGGTGCAGCGAACTTTCGGTTCGACGCGACGACGCGCAAGCTGGTCACCGCCGCGCGGGACGCGGCCGCCCTGGGGGAAGACGACGACCGCCTGTACGCGCGCGTTCAGGCGGCGGTCCGGCGCGCCCTCTCGGTCGAGGGCCGTCGCTTGCGGGCGCTCGGGGTGATCGACGACGCGGACGATGTGTTCTGGCTCCCGCTGGATCTGGTACGCGCCTTCGCGCGCGGCGGGAAGATGGGGGCTCGCCGCGGTGACGTGCGCGCCTTGGTCACCCGGGCGCGTGAGGCGCACAGTCGGGCGCTTATGGATCCGCCCCCCCTTCCATTGCCGGCTTCCGCCGATGCCACCCGGGCCGGCATCATCCGCGGCGCCGCGGGATCGGGCGGGCGCGCGGTGGGTCGAGTGGTCCATCTCGGCGCGCCGTCGGTAGCGTCATCAGATCCGGGCTCGGTCATCGTTGCCACCACCATTCTGCCTACCGAGCTTCCCCTGCTGTCTCCCGCCGCGCTGGTGGTTGAAACCGGAGGCGCGCTCGGTCACGTGGCCGCCCAGGCCCGTGAGCGCGGTCTCCCGGCTGTCGTGGGAGCCGCCGGCGCGGTCGCGCGGCTACGTGAGGGTGATCCTGTCCTGGTAGACGCTGACGCGGCGCTGGTGGTCCGGCTATGAGCTCGTAGGGCGTGGTGGGGTAACCCCAGCTTGCCTTGTAAACGGTAGTTACCGGCGCGAGACGCCTAACCATGGGTAAACGTTCGTTTACATCCTGGCGCCTCTGTTGCTACTCTCGCCGCGCTACCCAGTCCAGTACCGGCACGCCACCGCCGGAGTGAAGGAACAAACATGTCGCGATCTCGTGCTTTCTCTTTGGCCGCCACGGCCATCGTTTCACTCGGCGCGTGTACGCCGGGAGAGCGCGACCTCGACCAGCTCAGCGCCCAGCAAGTCAACGCTCTGCCAGGGGGAAAGTGCACCGAGATCGCTGGTGACGAGCCCCGCGGGCCAGACATTGACCACGTTCCCACCGCGGCAGCCGGGGTACCCCCGCGGGCGATTTGGCTCGACTACGCGAGCAGCGGTACGTGCATGTTCGGCACCCTCGACGAATGCAAGCGCCAGATCCAGGCGCTGCTCGACGACTGGTACAAGGACTTCAACGTCTACTTCACGTTCACCGGACCATCGCGCTATCGAATCAGGATCACGTGGACGGGCAGCAGCATCGGGACGTGCACGGCCGAGTGCCCCGACCAGTGGAACACGTCGAACGCCGTAAATTGCCGCGCCGAAATCGGCGGATTTGGAATTCGATCCAACGCCGGGACCATCGCCCAGGAGCAAGGGCACCTGGTGGGCCTGGCGCACACCAACGGCCCCACCGACGTGATGAACCAGATGGCGGACGAGAGGTCGAACGGCTTCGAGAACGCGACGCGGCCGACCTCGGGAGTACAGTCGAGCTGTCGCAATACACAGAACTCTTACATGCTCATGCTGCAGCGCCTCGGCAAATGGGAAGGCGGCTGCAAGAACGGGCCGTTCGGCATGTACTGCCCCGGCGCCATGCCCGACGCCGGCGTCGATGTCACGCCTCCCGGTCCGGAAGCCGGAGCGGGCGGCTCCAGCGGCGGCGTCGACGCGGGCAGGGACGGTGCCGGGGGCGCCGGCGGTTCTGGCGCGGGCGGCTCGGGCGCCGGCGGTTCGGGAGCGGGCGGCTCCAGCGGCGGCGTCGACGCGGGCAGGGACGGTGCCGGGGGCGCCGGCGGTTCTGGCGCGGGCGGCTCGGGCGCCGGCGGTTCGGGTGGTGGCGCCGGCAGCTCGGACGGCGGTGGATCGGGCACCGGCGGCAATGGCGGGGATTCAGGCAGCGGTGGATCGGGCGGCAGCGGCGGTGCGTCCGGCTCGGGCGGCGGAGGCGGCGGCCCGCGCACCAACGTGGACGGCGGCGGCTGCTCTATGATCGGCCGGACGTCCGCGCCGGCCGCCACTCTCGGTTGCGCGCTATTGGCTCTCACCGCCCTCGCGATCCGCTCGCGGCGGGCTCGGCGCGCGGCCCGCATCCGCTAACGCGCCGACCGGACAAGATGGCCCGCCCGCGCCTGTCCGGTAGGATGCGGCGCGTGAGGTGCCGCGACTCGAAGGACGCACCGCAGGCGGGAGGGGCCCGCGGGGAGGGGTCCACCCCTCCCCGCGCACGCTGATGTGCGGCATCGCCGGATTGGTGGATTCGTCGGGGGCGCCCGTGGACGGGGAGCTGCTGCGGCGGATGACGCGGGCGCTGGCGCCGCGCGGCCCCGACGGTGAGGGGTTCTGGACCGCGGGTGGGGTGGGGCTCGGTCACCGGCGTTTGAAGGTCATCGATCTCAGCGAGGCGGCGGATCAGCCCATGGGCAACGAGGACGGCCGGATTCAGGTGGTCTTCAACGGCGAGATCTACAACTTCGCGGCGCTGCGCGCCGAGCTCGCGGACCGCGGGCACATCTTCCGTTCGCGCTCGGACACCGAGGTCGTGGTCCACGGCTACGAGGTGTGGGGCGACGCGGTGGTCGATCGGCTCGACGGAATGTTCGCCTTCGCGCTGTGGGACGCCCGGTCGCGCCGGCTGTTCGCGGCGCGCGATCGCATGGGCAAAAAGCCGCTCTATTACGCCCTGATTCCGCGGCCCGGCGGCGCGCCGCCGCTCTTCGCCTTCGCTTCGGAGCTCAAGGCGCTGCTCCTGGTCCCGGGCCTGGACCGTCGAGTCGCCCCGGAGGCGCTGGCCCGCTACCTCGCGTTCGAGTACGTGCCTCCCCCCTACACCATCGTGGCGGGCGCGCGCAAGCTCGACGCGGCGGAGCGCCTGGTCTACGACGTGGGCGCCGTCCGTGGCTCCACCGCCAGCTCCCCCGCCCCGCCCCGCCTGACTATCGACCGCTATTGGGACCTGCCGTTCCCGCCGCAGCATGGCCCGCGTTCGGCCGACGAGGCCGCCGAGGAGCTGCGCCTCCTGCTCCGCCGCGCCGTGCGCAAGCGTCTCATCTCCGACGTGCCGCTCGGCGTATTCCTCTCGGGCGGTATCGATTCGTCGACGGTGGTGGCGCTCATGTCGGCGGAGGGCGGCGCCGGGCGAATCAACAGCTTCTCCATCGGGTTCTCCGATGCCAGCTTCGACGAGACCAGCCACGCCCGCGCCGTGGCCCAGGGTTTCGCGACCCACCACCGCGAAGACCGCCTCACCGCGTCCGCTCTGCTCGACATCCTGCCCGACGTGACCCGCTTCCTCGACGAGCCTCTGGCGGACGCATCCATCGTCCCCACGTACCTGCTGGCGCGCTTTACCCGCCGCCACGTCACGGTGGCCCTGGGCGGCGACGGCGGTGACGAGCTGTTCGCCGGCTACCCGACGTTCCGGGCCGAGCGCCTGGCGCGCGCCACGTATGACCGCGCGCCCGGCGCCGCCCGCGCCATCGCGCGATCGCTGGCGGCGCGGCTGCCCGCGCGCACCGACTACTTCAGCCTGGACTTCAAGGTCAACCAGTTCCTGCGCGGGGCGGACGCCGCCGGACCGCGCCGCCACCAGCGCTGGATGGCCTCGTTCCTCCCCGAGGAGATGGCGTCGCTGCTGGCCCCCGACGTGCGCTCCCGCGTCGCGGGCGATCCGCTGCGCGACCTGGACGCGCGACAGCGGGCCTCGCGCGCGCGCGATCCGTGGGACGTGGTGATGGACTTCTACTGCCGCTTCTACCTGCCGGGGGACATCAACGTGAAGGTCGATCGCGCTTCGAGCGCGGTGGGCCTGGAAGCGCGCGCGCCCTTCCTGGACACGGACGTGGTCTCGTTCGCCTGCGCGCTGCCTCCCGCGCTGCGCATGAAGCGGCTGACGGCGAAGTACATCCTCAAGAAAGCGATGCGCGGCATTCTGCCCGACGACATCTTGGATCGAAAGAAGCAAGGCTTCGGTGCTCCCGTCGCGCGCTGGATGAAGCACGAGCTCGCTCCCACCCTGCGTGACGAGCTGGCTCCGGACAAGATCCGGCGCGAGGGGTTTTTCCAGCCCGCCGAGGTGACCCGCCTCATCGACGAGCACGTGGAGGGAAGGCGCGATCACCGCAAGCAGCTCTGGACGTTGCTGGTGTTCGAGCGCTGGCTGGCGGAGTTCGGGGCGGGGGCGGACATCGCCGCCTGAGTACAGCGCGTGATACGGTGGCGCCGGCGGCACGGATGAAGGTCCCAGGGCAGGATCTCGAAGCGCACCACAAGATGATCCGCAAGGACCTGGAAGCCGCCGCGATCCGGGTCATCGCGTCGGGCCGCTACATCCTGGGGCCGGAAGTCGCCGCGTTCGAAGAAGAAGCGGCGGCGGCTCTGGGGGTCGCCCACGCGATCGGCGTGTCGTCCGGCACGGACGCGCTGCTGGTCCTGCTGATGGCACTGGACGTCGGCCCCGGCGACGAGGTCGTCACGACGCCGTTTTCGTTCTTCGCCACGGCGGGAGCGATCGCGCGGCTAGGGGCACGGCCGGTGTTCGCCGACATCGAGCCCGACACGATGAACCTGGACCCGGCGGCCGCCGCCGCCCGCATCGGCCCACGAACGAAGGTGGTGATGACCGTGCACCTGTTCGGCCGCGTGGCGCGCACCGCGGGGCTGGTGGAAGCGTGCGCGGCCGCCGGCGTGCCTTTGATCGAAGACGCGGCGCAGGCCATCGGAGCGCGCGGTGGCGGATCGGCGACGGGCGCGCGGGTGGGAACCCTGGGGACCGGAGCGGCGCTGTCGTTTTTCCCGTCGAAGAATCTCGGCGGATTCGGCGACGCCGGGATGGTGATGGTCAACGACCCGGCACTCGACCGTAAGGTGCGCGTGCTGCGGGCGCACGGCGCGGCGGCCAAGTACCACCACCTGATGGTGGGCGGGAACTTCCGGATCGACGAGATGCAGGCCGCCCTGCTGCGGGTGAAGCTGCCGCACCTGTCGCGCTGGTCGGCGCTGCGGCGCATGGCCGCCAATCGCTACCGGAAGGCACTGGCGGATCTTCCCGTCGGTGTTCCGCCCGACGATCCGGGCTGCGTGTGGAACCAGTTCGTGATCCGCGTTGACGGTGGACGCCGCGACCCGCTGGCGGCCGCGCTGGCGGCGGACGGCATCGCGACCGCCGTGTATTACCCCGAGCCGCTATCGCTGCAGCCGTGCTTCGCGGGGCTGGGCCACAAGCCGGGGGACTTTCCGCAGGCTGAGCGCGCCTGCGCCGAGGCGCTGGCGCTGCCGATTTATCCCGAGCTCGCCGCCGAATCCATCGACGCGGCGTGCGGCTCCATCGCGCGCTTCTTCGGCTGACCGCGGTCGCCGCGCTCCCGGCGAGTTACCGGCAGCCGGGGTGGTTACGCGGGGGTAACACGGTCGCCGGCCATACTTGCTCGCGTACGCTTGGCACGCTCCTTGATGAGACAGCGGATGTCCTGACGAAAAGGAAGAAGAAGAAAGGGAGCTCCCAAAATGAAAACGGTGAAAACGGAAATGAAAGCCAAGAAGCTGAACAAGCTGCGCATCGTCGCGGGCGTTGTCCTGTCGATGCTGCTGGCCGGGCCGTCGTTCGCGGCGGCGTCGGCGACCGCGGCCCCGCGGCCGGTGGCTGCGGAGCAGCGACCCGCGGTTCAGACGCAGTCGCAGTCGCGCGATGGAGCTTCAAGCTCCGGCACCCAGAGCTACGCGCAACGCGAATCGGCGGCGCAGCAGCTGGAAACCTGGAAGGGCGGCCACGCCGGCGTCTACATCGGTGGCTCGACCTTGGGCATCGTGCTGCTCGTCATCCTCCTCATCTTGATCCTCTGATGTCGGGATCTGGGGCGAGCGCCACCGCCGCCACCGTCGCGGCGGTCGCGCTCTGGGGCAGCGTCGCGGCCGGCTGCTCGGCAACGACCGCGAGCGGACGGCCGCCGGAGCGCCTGCGCGGAGAGCCGGGTTGGGTGGTGGCGCAGGAGGTGTCGCTGGTGCGGCAGCGGTCGCGGGTGGACTGTGGGGCGGCGGCCGCGGCCATGGTGCTCGGCCGCTGGGGCGCCGCCGGCAGCGCGGAGCAAGCGTGGCGAGCCACCGCGGGGGACACGACGTCGAATGGGATTCCCGCGGGCAAGCTGCGCGACTTGGCGCGAAGCAAGGGTCTGCAAGCCTACTTGATCGAAGGGACGATGGATGACCTCCATCGCGAGCTGCGGCTCGGCCGCCCGGTCCTGGTGGGGCTGATCAAGGGACGCAGGAAGATTGCCTCGACCCACTACGAGGTGGTCGTCGGCATCAACGGTCCGCTCGGCGTGCTGCTGACCGCGGATCCCGACCGAGGCTGGAGAGAAGTCGAGATCGAAGCCTTTCTTTCGGAATGGGACCCGGCGCGGCGTCTCGCCATCGTCGTGTTCCCAGCGGAGAACCAACAACCAGGAGAAGGAACCCATGGATAGCAGCAAGCGGAAGGCCTACTTCGACAAAATATCGGCGCAGATCGACGAGTGGGAGGCGAAGCTGGATGTCAGCAAGGCCAAGGTGGCGAAGAAGGTGGCGGACACCAAGATCGCGGCGTTCGACCAAGCGGATGACCTGCGCACTCGTCGGGAATCGCTGCGCCGCAAGCTCGACGAGCTGAAAAACACGGCGGAAGACCGGTGGGAAGGCGTCAAGGACGAGCTGGAAAGCAGCTGGGGCGCCCTCAAGGATCTCGTCGCCCGCCGCAAGAACGCGTGAGCGCGCCGAGCGCCCCGAGGACGGTGTCCTGCTCGGCGGGCGTCATGCCGTGGTAGAGCGGCAGCATCACGGTGCGGTCGCGCGCCCGCTCGGACACCGGCAGCGGGAATCGCGCGCCCGGGTGCTGGGCATAGGCGGGCTCCTGGTGGGCGTTGGCCACCCCGCGGCGCGCGCTCACGCCGCGATCCAGGAGCCACTGCAGCACGTCGCGCTGTGACAGCGGCGCGTCGTCGCGCAGGGTGGTGGGGTAGCTCTGCCAGTTGCCGCGGCACCCGGCGCGCTCGCGTGGCGCGGCGAGCACGGGATGTCCGTCGAGCGCCTTCGCGTAGACGTCGGCCAGCCGCCGCCGCGCCGCGATGGACGCCGCCAGGCGCGCAATCTGGGGCCGCCCGAGCGCTGCCTGCAGGTCGGTCATCCGGTGGTTGAACGCAGGTTCGACGAACGTCTCGAAAACCACGCGCTTGGCGTCGTGGCGGTCTGCCCCCGTGACGGTCATGGCGTGCTGCCGCAGCAGCCGGAGGCGCGCCGCCAGCTCCGCGTCGTCGGTGGTCAGCATGCCTCCATCGCCTGTGGTCACCACCTTGCGCGGGTGAAACGAGAAGCAGGCCACGCGGCCGTGAGGCTTGCCGATGCGTTCCCAGCGGACGTCGCCGCCCCCCCGGCCCACGTCGGTTTCGCTGCCGATCGCGCAGGCCGCATCTTCCACCACCGGGATTCCGTGGCGATCCGCAATCGCCCGGATGCCGAGGACGTCGCACGGCATGCCGAGCTGGTGCACGCACAGCACCGCCGCCGTGCGCGGCGTGATGGCGGCTTCGACGAGCCGCGGATCCATCCCGTAGTTGTCGGCCTCCACGTCCACGAATACGGGCAGGGCGCCGACGGTCATCACCGCGTTGGCGGTCGCGATGAAGCTGTGGCTGACGGTCACCACCTCGTCGCCCGGACGCCTGCCCACACCCAGGCAGCGCAGGGCGAGCTCCAGCGCCACGGTGCCGTTCGACACCGCCACCGCGTGCCGCGCTCCGACGGCCGCCGCGACCTCCGCCTCGAAGGCGGCCACCTCCGGACCCTGCGTGACCCATCCCGAACGCACCACGCGCGCGACCGCCTCCGCCTCCGCGTCGCCTAGATCCGGACGAACGATGGGAACGACCATGGCCGCCGCGTTCACGCCGCCGGATGGATCGCCTGGTCCGGGCCGACGCCCGTGACGCGGTACCGCGTGCCGCAGCCGACGCAGGCCAGCGCCGCCTCGCGGGACGCCGCGCTTGGGCGGCGGCGAGGCAGCGTCACGCCGCAGCGGCAAATCCAGCCGATGCGCCTCGCCGGCACGCCCGCGACCAGCGCGTAGGGCGCGACGTCCCGGGTCACCACCGCGCCGGCCGCCACGAAGGCCAGCTCGCCGATCCGGCGGCCGCACACGACGGTGGCGTTGGCGCCGATGCTGGCGCCGCGCGCGACGTCGGTGCGCCGGTACTCGTGCTTGCGCACGACGAAGGCGCGCGGGTTGACCACGTTGGTGAAGACCGCCGACGGCCCCACGAAGACGTCGTCACTCAGGGTCACTTCGTCGTAAAGCGACACATTGTTCTGAATCTTGCAGCCGTCGCCGATGACGGCGCGCGCGCCCACGAACACGTTCTGCCCCAGCGAGCACCTCGCCCCGATCCGCGCCCCCCCCATGACGTGACTGAAGTGCCAGATCTTCGTGCCGCCGCCGATCGACGCTCCGCCGTCGACCAGCGCGCTTTGGTGCGCCCACCAAGCTGCGCCGGCGTCGGGCGCGCTCACGCCGTCACGTCCACGGGCGCCCCGCCCGCACGGATGGATCGCTCGCCCGCCTCGAGCACGCGCACCACCGCGAGGCCCTGCCGCCCGTCGCTGCGCGGCCGCGCCCCCGACCGCACGCAATCCACGAAGTGCTCGCACTCGGCCAGCAGCGGCTCGCGCAGCGGAAAGGCGGGCGAAAAGACGTCGCCCGACCGCACCGCCACGCCCTCCGCGTAACCCGTGTGTCCCGGCCGCGGGATGGCGCCCTTGTCGTAGATCTTCACCTTCTCGTCGGGGGCCGTGTCGTCGAACGTGAGCATCTTCTTCGACCCCACGACGGTCAGGCTGCGGCGCTTGTGCGGGTCGAGCCAGGACACGTGGATGTGCGCCGTGCGCCCGTCGGCAAAGCGCAGAGTCGCGAAGGCGATGTCCTCGATGCCGCGCTCACGCTGTAGGTACGTGGCGCCGGTGGCGCTGACCGAGACCGGAAAGGCGTCCAGCAGATAGAGCGCGACGGCCACGTCATGAGGCGCCAGCGACCACCAAGCGTTCTCGTTCTCGCGCACGATGCCCAGGTTCACGCGCTGTGAGTAGACGTAGAGCACGTCGCCCAGCTCCCCCGCGTCGATGTACGCCTTCGTGCGCACCACCGCGGGGTGGTAGAGGAGCAGGTGGCCGACCATCAGCACGCGGTCCGATGCTTCGGCGAGCTCGCACAGCTCGGCCGCGTCGGCGACCGCCACGGTCAGCGGCTTTTCGACCAAAGCATGGCGCCCGGAAGACAGCGCCTGCTTGCAAAGCCGGTGGTGGTTGGGCGCATCCACCGCGACCGCGACCGCCGCCACGTCCGGGTCGGCCAGCACCTCGTCGAACGATCGGGTGACGCGCACACCCGGGTGGGCCGCTGCCACGCGCGTCAACACGTCGCCGTTGAGGTCGCATACCCAGCGCAGCGACGCGCCTTTTGCGGCGGCGAAGGCGCGCACCACGTTGCTTCCCCATCCGGCCGCGCCCACCACGCCGATCCCGACGATGGACATGGTGCGATACTATATCGAAGATGAAGCGCGTCCTGGCGGCGACGACGACGTTGGCCGCGATTTCCGTGGCGCTCGGCTGTGCCGGCCGGGCTGCGGCGCCCGGCGGCGGATCCGGCGTCGAGCTGATCATGGCCCACGACGCGCCGGCTCCCGAGGGAGCCATCACCTTCCCCAATTCCGGCTACGAAAGCGTCGTGCGCTTCGACCTTCCGCCCGGCGAGCACCGCCTGCGCCGACTCCGCGTCCTGGCGGCCGCGCCGGGCACGCTGACCTTGACGCTTTACGATAATTCGCCGCTCGATGCGCCCGGCCAGGTGGTGCACAGCCTGACGCGCGAGGTAGCGGCGACCGACACCTCCGACGGCAAGGACGGCCGCTGGCTGGTGAACGACCTATCGCCGGTCCCGGCGCGGGCCGGGGTGGTATGGGTCGGCCTGCGCAAGGCCGGTGGCGATCCCAAGGTGTGGGCCAGCGGCTTCGCATCTGAAAAGGCGTACATGCGCAACACCGACCCCGCGAACATCATGGGCCTCCTGCCGGTCAAGCGCAGCCCCATGGTGCGGCTGGAGGTCGGGCCTTGAGGCGGCGGCCGACGCCCTGATGCTGCGCGCGCTGCCGTCACCATTGTGGCAGCGCCTCGGAGCGCTGCTGGAGCGGCGCTGGGGGATCGAGGTGTGGCTGTCGGAGGCCGAAGCCGGGGCGCTGTCGGCGCCAGCGGTGCGCGATGGGGAGGCGGTCGCTTACGTATGCGGGCGCCTGCCGACGGGCGCGCCGCCGCTGCTGCCCGCCGATCTCGCCGCCGTGGCGGAGCTCTTGGCCGTGCTGGCCGAGGACACAGCGCTTCGTTGGCCGGCGGGCGTGCGCCCGGGATACGGCGGTATGGCCGGCACGTCGCCCGCCATGCAAAGCGTGTTCGTCCTGCTCGACAAGATCCGATCGTCCGAAGCGTCCGTCCTCCTCCTCGGTGAGAACGGCACAGGCAAGGAGCTCGCCGCGCGCGCCATTCACGACGGTTCGCGGCGGAGCGCCCGCCCCTTCCTGGCGGTCAACTGCTCGGCGTTCCCCGACAACCTGGTGGAATCGGAGCTGTTCGGCCACCGGCGCGGCGCCTTCACCGGCGCCGTCGAGGACAAGGTGGGCCTGTTCGAGGCCGCGGACGGCGGCACGCTGCTCCTCGACGAGATCGGCGACACCAGCCTGCCCATGCAGGCGAAGCTGCTGCGCGTGCTGCAGGACGGCCACTACATCCCGCTCGGCTCGCCTCGGCCCCAGCGCGCCGACGTGCGCGTCATCGGAGCCACCCACCGTGACCTGCAGGCGCTCGTCGAGCGCGACCGATTCCGCGAAGACCTGTACTTCCGCCTGTCCGTTCTGGTGGTGCCCCTGCCTCCGCTGCGCGAGCGGCGCGCCGACATCCCCATGTTGGCGGAGCACTTCCTGGATTGCCTGGGACGCGCACGCGGCGAGAAGCCCAAGCGCCTCGGGCGCCTGGCGCTCGGGCGGCTGGTCGCCTACCGATGGCCCGGCAACGTACGCGAGCTGGAGAACGAGATCGAGCGAGCCGTCGTCCTGGCGGGCGACGAGGAGCTCATCCCCGAAGGGCTGCTCTCCCCGCGCTTGCGCGGCGAGGAGCCCGCCGAGCGCCCGGATCCGCCGCGTTCCCTGGACGACACCGTCACCACCGTCGAGCGCAACCTGATTTCGGACGTCATGCGCCGGAACGGCGGCAACCGCTCGCGAGCTGCGCGCGAGCTGGGCATGAGCCGCCGCAACCTGATCCGCAAGATCCACCGCTACCGCCTGGAGGCCGTCGGACGCGGTGCCTGACCTGGCACGGGTGATTCCACGGTGATGGTGGTCCTGCAGTGGAGGCCGTTCCCGGCGCCATTTCGGTCAACTACGAGGAATGAGCCGGCGGCAACTGCCGCTCGTCTCCCAGGTCCACCGCCGCGGCGATCTGCCGGCCGAGCCATTGGCGGGCGCGATCGACCGCGAGCTCGACGGGTTCGCCGCCGGCCAGCTCCACGGCGATGGCGGTGGCCAGCGCACAGCCCGTGCCGCGCGGCGCCACGCGCGGGACGCGGGGCGAGCGAAAGACCCGTGCGGTCCCCGCGCCGCCCGAAAGCAGAAGATCGGCGACGGACGCTTCCGCCGGGAGGTGGCCGCCTTTGATCAGGACGGCCCGCGCTCCACGGGCGCGCAGGCGCTCCGCCGCGGCTGCCGCCCCGTCGAGGTCGATGATGGCGGGGAAGCCGGCGAGTGCCGCCGCCTCGGGCAGGTTGGGCGTGGCCAGCGTCGCGCGCGTGACGAGGGGCAGGAGGTCCGCCGGCGGCCCGTCGAACAGCCTCCCGCCGGAGGACGACGCGAGCACCGGATCCACGACCACCGGTCCTTCGAAGTCAGCCAGCGCGTCGATGACGGCGGCGGCGATGGCGGCAGTGGCGGTCATTCCCACCTTGACCGCGAGCGTGACCGCCGCCCCCCGCACTCTCTCCTCGGCGAGGGCTGCCCGCAAGCCATCCCGGACGGCGGCCGGAGCCCGGGCTTCGACCGACCGAACGCCCGCAGACGACTGCTCCGTGAACGCGGTGGCGACCACCCGAACACGGGCCCCGCGCGCCGCGGCGGCCAGCACGTCGCGTACCAGGCCCGCCCCGCCGCCCGGGTCGAGCCCCCCTACGGCCACCACGACGCGCGTCGGGTGACGTCGCGATTGGGGTTGTAATTGCTTGGAATCCATGAGGTGACTATGATGCAGTTTCCACATGGGTCGCTGCACGAGGTATTCATGGGCAGTGGCTTTGGCCGTCCTCCTGGCGGTACCGCTCCTGGCCTCGGCGGAGGACGCGGGGGCGGAGGAGCCGACCGAGGAGGCGCTGGAAGAAGCCAAGATCCACTTCAAGGCGGGCAAGCTCTATTACGAGAAGGGCAAGTACCGGCAGGCCATCACGTCGTTCGAATCGGGTTATGACCTGGTCAAAAGGCCCGCCTTCCTGCTCAACATCGCGCAGTGCCAGCGGAAATTGGGAAACACCACCAAAGCCCGTGAATACTACCGGCGCTATTTGGAGGAAGAGCCGCAGGCCGGCCAGCGTGCCGCCGTGGAAAAGATCATCGCGGAGCTCGATGCGGAGATCGCCCAGGCGCACGGCGAATCGGAAGGGGCGGTCGCGGCCGTCCCCGAAGAGTCGCCGCCCCGGGAGGCGGCTCAAGCCGCCAGCGGCGGTGCGGGCGCGACCGGTGAGCCCGACACGGCGGCCGTCGCGCAGCAATCGGACGAGGCCGAGACCGCCCGGTCGGTCCCTCCGGCGGCGCTTCCCGGGCCCCAGCCCGACGGCGGCGCTGTCGCCGCCCGGCGCCGCGTAAGCGGGAATGCCGAAGACGAGAACCGATCCATCTTCCGGTCGCCACTGTTTTGGGTGGTGGTCGGCGCCGTGGCCGTCGCGGGCGGCGGCGCGGCTCTCTATCTGAGCAGGGACGACTACGTCAAGTGCGGGAGTCTCGGATGTTTCTCCGCAATGTCCATGGGCAGCGCAGCTCGTTGAATCAAGGTCAGTCCTCTAAAAGGGCGGCTTCTGTCTAGCCGCGCTCACTCGATGTCTTGCGGGAAGGGCTGATGGCCACACAACTGCCGCAGCCGATCCAGTTCGGGAAGTACACCCTGTTCGAGCGGATAGGGCGGGGGGGGATGGCGGACGTGTTCAAGGGGCGCGTGCAGGGGCCGGCGGGGTTCGAACGCGTCTTCGTGGTCAAGCGGATCCTGCCCCACCTGTCCGACGATCCGACGTTCAACACCATGTTCGTCGAGGAGGCCAAGATGTCGGCCCGCCTCAGCCATCCGAACATCGTGCAGGTGTTCGAGCTCGGCTCGGTGGAGGGCGAGTACTTCATCTCGATGGAGCACGTGCGCGGGCGCGACCTGGCCGAGACGATGCGGGTGCTGTGGGCGCGCATCGGTCCGCCACGCCCCGAGCTGGTGGCCTACATCGGGCGCGAGATGTGCCGCGCGCTCGCGTACGCGCACAACCTGTCCGACGACGCGGGACGGGCCCTCGGGATGATCCACCGCGACGTGTCGCCGTCGAACGTGATGCTGTCCTACGAAGGGGCGGTCAAGCTGCTCGACTTCGGGATCGCCAAGGCGCTCGGCGACGCCAAGAAGGAGGAGAACGCGCGCACCGGCACGGGCGCGCTCAAGGGGAAATTCGCCTACATGGCCCCCGAGCAGACCGAGGGTGAGGACGTCGACCACCGCATCGACATCTTCGCCGCCGGGATCGTGCTGCACGAGGTGTTGACCGGCCGGCGGCTGTTCAAGGGCGCCAACGATCTGCAGACCATCGAGCGCGTGCGCCTGTGCGCGGTGGATCCGCCGTCGGCTCAGAACCCCCTGTGCCCGCCGGAGCTGGACGCGGTGGTGTCGCGCGCCCTGGCGCGCAACCGGGACAATCGCTTCCAGTCGGCGATGGAGATGGCCGAAGCGCTGGACGATGTGGTGCACGCGGCGCGGTTCCAGCCGGAGCACCTGGCGCAGCTCATGCGCGAGCTGTTCCCGACCGACGCGGGGCCCAGCCCGCTCGACGGTCACCGGCCCCCCACCGGATCGCGGCCGTCAGGATCTGTGTCGACGTCGGCGTCGGCGTCAGCGAGCCGGACGCCGCGTTCGCCCACCATTGCGCCGGTCTCATTGTCGCGCAGCACGACGGCCTCGCGGGGTCTCGCCGGGCCGGACCCGGCCATGCTGGCGCTGCCGCGCAGGGCGGGCTGGAAACGCTGGGCGGTCGCCGTGACCGCGGGGGCCGTGTTCCTGTCCGGGATCGCCTTCGCGGTGGTCAACTTCCGAAGGCCGCCCGCCCGTCCAAGAGCCGTCATGCGCTCGGGCTCCCCCGCCCAGACCCGGGCTGTCCGTCCGGCCAGTGGAATGGTCAAGGTGTCGGTGCAGTCGATCCCCGAAGGCGCGGACGTGTTTCTGGAGGGTCAGGCGAAGCCCATCGCGAAGACGCCGGGGTCCTTTCCCGTACCCTGGGACGAGCACATCCAGACCCGCATCATCATCCGCAAGGCGGGCTTTTCGGATCATATCGAAAAGATCCTGCCGTCTCAGGATCTGCCGATCATCGCCGGGCTCAAACCGCTCCGCGCGCCGCCGCCGCCGGTGCCGCCGGCCGGAATCGAGGGTGCGGAGGTCGAAGCGGAGAGGACGTCGGAGGGATCACCGTCGTCGTCTTCTCCCAGACGTAGACGGTCGTCGAACAAGATTGGCGACGGCGCTCTGATCAATCCGTTTTGATGATCACGTCGGTGATGGTGTCGCCCGCCACGATGGCGTCGGCAGCGTCCTGACCGCGCACGACGTCGCCGAACACGGTGAAGCGGCCGTCGAGGTGCGGGGTCGGGGCATGCGTGACGAAGATCTGACTACCGCCAGTGTCTCGGCCCGCCAACGCGATGCCGACGGAGCCGCGGACGAAGCGGCGGCGTGAGTACTCGCAGCGCACATCGTAGCCGGGTCCGCCGGTACCATCGGCGCGTGGATCGCCGCCCTGGATCACGAAGCCCGGGACGACGCGATGAAATGTCAGGCCCTTGTAAAAGCCACGGGTCGCGAGGAAGACGAAGCTGGCGACGTTGGCCGGCGCCTCGGCGGCGTACAGCGCGACCTCGATCTCGCCTCGGGCGGTGACGATGACGGCGCTCACCCGGCGGCCGCTGCGCAGCGATTCGACATCGCCGGGCATCGCGGCGGGCGGGGGCGGGCGGGGCGCGGGCGGGGGCGCGGTATCGCCCAGCGCGCCCAGCGCGACGCGGGCGGCCCGCCGGACGCTCCAGTTGGGATCGCCGCGCGCCCATCGGACGGTGGGGATGGCGCGCGGATCGCCGCCCGCGCCCAGCGCGCCCAGGATGGCGATCATGGATTCCGCGGCGGTCGCCGACTGCAGCCGCGGGAGAGCCGCGGTCAGCCCGGCGGTCGCCTGGCGATCCGGGCGCTTGTAGTCTTCCGCCGCGCGGCGAAGCACGTCCGCCGCGGCGCCCACGACCGCGGGATCTTTGTCGCGCAAGGCTTCGCGCGCCAGCGCGCCGACGGCCGGCAGGTCGATCTCACCCAGCGCTGCCACCGCTGCGGCGCGCACGCGCGGATCGCCGTCTCCCGCCAACAGCGCCAGCTCGGCCAGACGCGCCGGCACGCTGACCGGCGGCGCGACGGTTTGGCCGGCGGCGGGCGGGACGGGCAGCAGGGCCGCCGGCACGGCGGGAAGGGATCCCAAGACCTGCGCGTGAAGCATCTTGCGGCGGAAGGACGGCGCGTCGCACGCCAGCGCGGCGGCGCGCTGGCCCGCGCGTTCCAGGAGCGCGGCCGCCTCGCAGATTGGAGCGTGCTTTTGTGCAGCCATCATCACCCGCGGCCGGGCCGCGTGCGAGGCCAGCGCGTCGAGGGCGGCCCGCACGGGATGAGGGCTCGGATCGGCGGCGGTCAGGAGCCAGGCGGCGAGACGGTCGGCGGCCTCCGGTCCGCACGTCGCCAGCCCGCGCGCCGCCTCGACCCGTACGCGCCAATCGGGATGGGCGAGGCCCGCGGCGAAGAGATCGGTGTCGGGAGGATCAGGCCGGCCAGCGGTTCGGATGACCGCGGCCAATGCCTTGAGGCGCATCGCGGTGGATTCGGCATCGTCGCTGGGCGGCGCGCTGCGCAGGGCGGCGGCGAGGGGAGGACGAAGCGTCGCGGGAAGCACCACGCGGCCCGCCGTGTAGAGCGCCAGGAAACGCAGCGCCGGCTCGGGCGCTGTGAGGGCCGCCGTCAAGGCCACGCCCGCGGCGTCGTCCGCCTGAACCTTGCGGCCGGCGAGGTGAAGCAGCCCGCGTAACGCGCCCTCGCGCACTGCCGGATGCGCGTCTGCCATGCCGGCCGCGATCACCGCCAGCGATCCCGCCCCGCTCACGTGCCCCAGCGCCTCGAGCGCGTCGGCTTTCGCTTGCGGGTCGCGCTCCGACGCGGCCGCCCGGGCGAGATCGGCGGCGGCGCCCTCGTCGGCGGCGATGCCGAGCGCGAACGCCGCTTCGGCACGGACCGACGCGTCCGGATCGCGGAGCGCCTCCCGCAGTGCCGGAAAGGATGACTCGTCCGCGATGCGGCCAAGCGCCAGCGCCGCGCGTCGCCGGTACGCCGGATCTCCCGCGCGCAGCCAGCCGGCCAGCGCGCCGCCGCCCAGGTCGCGCATGGCTTCCAGCGTCTCGATGTCAGCGAAGTCCGTGGACGCCGACGACGCCCCCGCCGCCGCGACATCCAGCGGGACGGCCGGCGGATGGGCGCACGCCGCCCCCCAGACCGCCGCGAGCAGCGCCGCCGGCCCCGCCGCCCTCCCCCGCGCTCGGGCCCTCATCCGAAGAACGCGGACCGGCCGGTGATGTCTTCGCCGATGATCAGGGTGTGAATGTCGTGGGTGCCCTCGTAGGTGAACACCGATTCCAGGTTCGCCATGTGGCGCCCGGCCTGATACTCGTCGGTGATGCCGTTGGCGCCCAGGATGTCGCGGGCCGCGCGCGCGATGTCCAGCGCGAAAAAGACGTTGTTGCGCTTCGCCAGCGATATCTGCTGGGGCCGCAATGCGCCCGCGTCCTTCAGCTTGCCGAGCCGCCACGCCAGCAGCTGGCCCTTCGTAATTTCCGTCAGCATGTGGACCAGCTTCTGCTGCACCAGCTGGTATCCGGCGATGGGCCGGTCGAACTGCACGCGCGTCTTCGCGTACGAAAGCGCTTCGTCGTAGCACGCCATGGCGGCGCCCACCGCGCCCCACGCAATCCCGTAGCGCGCCTGGCTCAGGCAGGAAAGCGGGCCCTTCATGCCGTCGACGCCGGGCAGCAGGTTGTCCTGCGGAATCTCGCAGTCCTCGAAGACCAACTCGCTGGTGACGGACGCCCGCAGCGACAGCTTTCCGTGGATGTCGCGCGTCGAGAACCCGGGGCTCGACCGCTCGACGAGAAAGCCCCGGATGCGCCCGTCGAGCTTGGCCCACACCACCGCGACGTCAGCGAGGGATCCGTTGGTGATCCACCGCTTGACTCCATTGAGGACGAACGACGCCCCCTGACGGCGCGCGGCGGTCAGCATCCCGGCGGGATTCGAGCCGAAGTCGGGCTCGGTCAGGCCGAAGCAGCCCACCGCCTCACCCGCCGCCAGCCGCGGCAGCCAGCGTTCCTTCTGGGCATCGCTGCCGAACGCGTGGATGGGATACATGACCAGCGCGCCCTGCACCGACGCGAAGCTGCGCACCGCCGAGTCGCCGCGCTCCAGTTCCAGCATGATGAGCCCATAGGCGACGCTGCCCATCCCGGGGCAACCCCATCCCTCGAGGTGGGCGCCCAGACATCCCAGCGCGCCGAGCCGCCCGGCCAGCCCGGGCGGCGATACGCCGTCGCGGAAGCAGCGCCCGATCACCGGCAGGATCTCGCGATCCACGAACTGCCGGATGCTGTCACGCACCAGCCGTTCGTCTTCACCCAGCAGCTCGTCGAGCGCGAAGTAATCCACTCCCGGGAACGTCGGCGGCGACATGGTCGGATGGTAGCAGCACGACCGCGCTGATCTGGTAGGTTCGCCGGGCGATGTTTCGCGGCCGGCGCATAGCCGTCGTGGTCCCCGCGCTGAACGAGGCCGACAAGATCGCGCGCACCATCCGATCGGTGCCCGGTTTCGTGGACTACGTCGTCGTGGTGGATGACGCCAGCTCCGACGGCACCGGCCGCGTGGCGGCCCGCACCGGACGCCGCAACCTGGAGGTGCTCACCCACGCGGCGAACCGCGGCGTGGGCGCCGCCATCGCCACGGGCTACGCGCGCGCGCTGGCGCTCGGCGCCGACGTCACCGCGGTCATGGCCGGCGATGCGCAGATGGATCCCGCGGACCTGAGCCGCCTTCTCGCGCCGATCGTGACGGGCGCCGCCGACTATGCGAAAGGCAACCGCTTCGCGTGGCCGGGAGGATGGCGCATGATGCCGCTGCCGCGCTTGCTCGGCAACGTCGTGCTGTCGCTGTTGACGCGCGTTTGCACCGGCTATGGGCAGGTCTTCGATTCCCAGTGCGGCTACACCGCGGCGTCGCGCCGAGCGCTCACCGCCATCGAGCCCGGCCGTATGTTCGCGCGCTACGGCTACCCCAACGACCTGCTGAGCCGCCTGCATGCCACCGGCGCGCGCGTCGTGGACGTGCCGGTGCGCCCGGTATACGGACCCGGATGGCGTTCCGGGATCCGGATCTCCACCGTGATCTATCCCATCGCCTTCGTCCTGCTGCGGTCGTTCGTCGAACGGATCGCCCGCACCGGGTGGCGGCGGCGCAGAGGGCGCTCGGTCGCGCCGCTGGCCGAAGAAATCCCGTCGTGACGGCGGCTCCCATCACCGGTGTCGTCACGACCAGCTACCCGCGGTTCGCCGGTGACTACGCCGGCACGTTCGTCGCCCAAGAGGTTCGCGCGCTGGCCGCCGCCGGAGCGCGCGTCGAAGTCATCGCGGCCGGCCCTGGCTCCCCGTCGGGGCCGGGCGGCGAGCCGGTGCGGCGCGTCGACGGCGCAGGCTTGTTTTACGGCGGCGGCGCGCCGGAGACCCTGGCGGCTGGTGGTGCGTCCGCGTGGGCCAAGGCGCTCGCCTTTTCGAGCGCTCTAGGCTGGCAGATCGCCCGGCACGCGACGCGCTGGAATCAGGTCGTCAGCCATTGGCTGCTGCCCTGCGGTCTGGCCGCGGCCGTCGCCGCACCGCGGCTGCCCCACCGCGCCCACGCTCATTCGGGGGACGTGGCGTTGCTCGAGCGCGTCCTCCTGGGGCGCGATGTGGCTCGCCGGTTGGCGGACAGCGGCGCCGACCTGGTGTTCGTCACCGAGGCGCTTCGGAATCGGTTCGCCGCGCTGGTCGGGGGCCGGATCGGTCGTGTCCAGCCCATGCGCGCCGATCCCGAAGTGTTCGTGCCCCCTGCCGCCGGCGCGAGACAAGCCGCTCGGCGGGAGCACCACTTCAGCCGCCCGGTCGTGCTCACCGTCGGACGCCTCACGCGCATCAAGGGCCTCGACGTGCTCATCGAGGCCGCGGCGCACGCCGCCCGGAGCGGCCCGCGTCCCTGCGCCGTCACCCTGGTGATGCTGGGCGAAGGTCCCGAGCGCGCTCGCCTGGCGGGGCTGGCAGGTGCCAGAGACGTCGACTTGCGGTTGCCGGGCGCCGTGCCGCCGCCCCAGGTCGCCTCGTTCATGTGGGCGGCCGATCTGCTGGCCCATCCCTCCCGGCTGCTGCCGGACGGCCGGACGGAAGGCATGCCGGTCGCCGTCCTCGAAGGTCTGGCAGTCGGGCTCAAAGTGGTGGCCACCGCGACTGGCGGCCTTCCCGCGCTCGCCCGGGACCGCCGCGGAATTCTGCTGGTGCCACCCGAGGATCCGGTGGCTTTGTCAGGCGCCCTGTGTACCTTGCTGCGCACTGACGACCGTGTCAGCGCGTAACCTACAACGCGCTATTTTTTGCGCACAAGTATAAGTTATCGCAACTGTTGCATTTATGGATCCGGCATGGTCCGTGCTGGAAACAAAGCCTCACATGCTCCACCCGCCGTCCCCGTCCTCGTCGCGGTCTCCGTCTCGGGCACGGGATGTTGCCCGGCCGGATCTGTCGGTGGTGGTTGCTTTTCAGGACTCGGAGGACTCCATCGGCCATCGCGTGCACAGCTTGGCGGCTCACCTGCGCTCGCTGCGCGCGTCCTTCGAGCTCCTGGCGGTGAACGACGGCTCGCACGACAACAGCGCCGCCCTCCTCAGCCTCATCCAATCCGACGTCCCCGAGCTTCGTGTGCTGCACGCGGACGTCTCCGGCCGCGCCTTTCTGCGTGGGGCTGCCGAGGCGCGCGGCGCCGTGGTGGTCCTCATGGACGCGGAGCAGCCGGCACCGCTCGGGCCGCTCGGCTGGGCGCTCGGCCGTCTGGCGGCCGGACGCGAAGCGGTCATTTTGCGCGGCCGCTACATCGTCGCGCGCCGGTTGCTGGCGCTGCCGGTCATCGTGCGGGCAGCCGGTCGGGGCGCCGCCTTCGAGAGATCGTTCGAGCGTCGCGCCGGCGAGCTGGGAATCGACGTCGTGGGGACGCGTCCGCGCCGCGCGCCCAGCCTCCTCGATCCCGTGCTCCGCTTTCTCGCCGCGTGAGCAGACGTGAACCTCGGCGGCCTCGCCTGCGGGAGGGCGGGCTGCTACCTTTCCTTCCATGTCCATAGCCATCGCTATCATCGGCCTCGGCCTGCTCATAATCCTCCACGAGGGCGGGCACTTTCTGGTGGCCAGGTGGTGTGGGATGCGGGTCGAGCGCTTCTCTATCGGCTTCGGCCCGACGCTGTTCGGGTTCACGCGCGGTGGAACCACCTACCAGATCGCCCCCATTCCGCTTGGTGGCTTCGTTCAGATAACCGGCCTGAACCCCAATGAGGAGTTCGACAAGACCGATCCGTACGTCTATCCGAATCGGCCGCGCTGGATGCGTCTGGCGACGGTGGTCGCCGGACCGGCTGCCAACTACCTGACCGCTTTCCTCGTGATCTTCTTTGTTTACGCGGTGTTCGGGGTCAGCTCGAAGACCCAGCGCGTGGTCGAGCCGGTCCCGGGCAAGCCCGCCGCCCTCGCCGGGCTGAAGGCGGACGACGTGCTGGTGCAAGCCAACGGACGCGCGGTCTCCGCCGATTCGCCCATTTCCGCCATCATCAACGACGGCCAGGGCAAGCCGGTCGTCATCAAGGTCCTGAGGAACGGAAATCCGCATACCGTGACCGTCGTCCCCGAGAAGCAGCCTTCGGGCGCGTACCAGATAGGCGTCAACATCGGCCCGGTGGGGCAGCGGGACTCGGTGTCTGCGGGCAAGGCCCTGGTGGCGGCCGCCCAGTTCCCGGTGGTGGTGTCAGCCGGCATCCTGGGCGGGCTGCGCGACATGATCACCGGCAAGGTTGCCGCGGACGTCTCGGGACCGGTGGGCATCACTCGGACCATGGCTAAAGCCGTGCAGCGTGGCGCGGTAGAATTTCTGGAGCTCATCGCCCTCCTTTCGGTCTACTTGGGGCTTTTCAACCTGCTTCCCCTGCCGGCCCTAGACGGTGGCCGCGCGATTTTCCTGGGAGTCGAGGCGCTGACCCGCCGGCGCGTCAATCCGCGCATCGAGGCGGCGGTGCACATGGTGGGCTTCGTGTTGCTGCTCGGCGTCCTGCTGATCGTGACCGTGAAGGACATCTTCGTCCGCAGCTGAGGATCCGAGCAAAAACGGCGCGCTCGTGAGCCCGTGAGAAAGCCGTCGCGGATTCACCGCGGGCTGGTCGGCCCGCGGCAGCTCGTGGGAACGCCCTACCTGGCCGACGCCGAGCTGCGTCGCCAGTACGACGCCGAGATCGCCCCGCGAACCATAGCGGCGCTGGCGCGCATCCTGGCCCGAGAGCTTCCAGTAGCTGCAGGTGGACGCGCGCTCATACGCCGCGCGCTCGACCTGGGCGCCGGCACGGGGGCGGCCGGCCGCGCCGTGCGTGCCCATTGCGGCGAAGACGTGGAGGTGGTCTCCGTGGATCGCGTGCCGGGGCCAGGCATCATCGTGACCGATCTGGCGACGGTGGCCGGCGGGGTCAGATCCGCTGGAGTCCGCGGGCGGTTCGATCTGGTGGTGGCGGCACACTTCCTCAACGAGCTGAGACCCGACCTCGCGTGGCGAGCGCGCCTGGTCCAGGCCTGGTGCGACGAGCTCCTGGATCCGGCGGGCCTGCTGGTGCTGGTCGAGCCCGCGCTGCGGGAAACGTCACGCCATCTCCTGTTTGTGCGCGATCGCTTGGTGGAGGCCGGTTTGTTTGTGGTCGCGCCCTGCTTCTGGCAAGGCCCGTGCCCCGCTCTCGGGCGGCCGCGGGACTGGTGTCACGACACCGCTCCGTCGCACGACGCCTCCGGCGGGAGCCGGCGCGTGGACTTCAGCTACCTGGTCGTGCGCCAGAAAACCGTGGCCGGGCTCGCGCCGGCGAAGGTGAACACCTTCGCATCCCCGTGGCGCGTGGTGAGCGATCCCATGCCCGACAAGGGGCGCCTGCGACTCATCGGCTGTGGCGCCTCGGGCCGCCACGTTCTATCGCTGCTGACGAAACACCGCAGCGACGAAAACCGCGCCTTCGCCCAAGCCGTCCGCGGCGACGTCATGACCGTGGCGAACGCCATCGAGGCGGGCGACGGCCTGCGCCTGGACGCCGGCGCGCGCGTCATCCTGGCGGCCGGCACTTTTCAGGAAGGGGGGGGACAGTGATTGGCGCGGTGAGATCGCGGCCGCTCGGGCGCCGATCGCAAACCCGGCGGCCTCGCGAGCGGCCGATGACCCGCCACCGGCGCTCGTAGTATCGGCTTCGGCGGCGGAGGGGGAACCGGCGGTGGAGCCGCGGGACGAACCGCCGCCCGGGCAGTGGTCGGCCCCTTGACCGCCAAGTGAGGGCGCAGCCTGCGGACCATCTTGCGTCCGATTCCCTTGATCCGGACCAGCTCGTCCGCCGTCCGGAACGGGTGCGCCCGGCGATACGCAACAATGTTCCTGACCTTCGCCGGCCCCACCCCCGGTAAGAGCTGCAGCTCGTCGAGCGTGGCGGTGTTCAGGTTGACCACCCCTTCCAACCACTTACCGCCGCCCCCGGTCCCTGTCCCCGGCGGAGGCGCAGCCGCGAGGATCGCAACAAGCAGGGCCGCGGGAAGCACGAATTCGTCATCGGCAGCGCCCCACCAGCGTTGCGGCCGCGGCGCGCCGGCGTGAGTTCTTACTGCCTCGGCGCGCAGAATCGGGCGGTCGCCCCCGGCGTGGGCAGCAACGCGACGGTTCCCTCGCTGCCGCTCTCCCGGCACACGTACCCGCCGCGACAATCGCCGTTCTCGCCGCACGAGGCGGCGCAGAACCTGCGTTCCGACGCGCGCGGGGCGCATCGGCCTTCCGGCAGGCACAGCTCGTCCGGTCCGCAGTCGTCGGTTCCGCCCGGCGTGTCCTCGGCCGGCGGGTCGCACACCATGGTCAAAAAGCGCCCCGGGAAGAAACGGATACAGACGGCGTCGTCCGGGCACGACCGGTGATCACAGCCGTCCACGGTGCAGTAGCCGCCCGGCTGCGACCGGTCGCAGGTCCAGGCCCCTTCCGGGTTGCAGTCGAGGCTGGTCTCGCACTCGTCGCCGATCTTCTTGCCGCAGGCGGTGAGCAGCGAAGCCGTGGCTCCCAGCAGAAACATGATGCCGAGGATCCGCACGCTCGGCTTTTACCGTGAAGCCGCCGCGCGTTCCACCTGCCCGCGCGGCGACGCGATGCCGCGCCAGCCCGCCGAGGGCTTGCGGCCAGGGCGCCGCCCGGAGCACTCTTGCGCGGGCATGAACCGCGCCGACTTCACCGCCGAGCTTGATCGCTTGACCCGCCAGTACGGAGCCCACCGAGGACCCGGCGCCGATACCAACATGGGAAGCTACCGCTGCGAAGGCTGCGCAGAATGCACGAGCTGCATGTTCTGCGTCGGCTGCAGCCAGTGCTACCGCTGCACTCACTGCACGTCGTGCCGTTTCTGCACCGAGTGCTCGCACTCGAGCGGCTCCACTCGTTGCCACCGCTGCGCCTACTGCGTGCAATCCGAAGGCTGTACCGACTCGGCGTATCTGGTGCTGTGCCGAAATTGCGCGGACTGCACCTACTGCTTCGGGTGCGTCGGCTTGGTGAAGAAGGAGTTCCACGTCCTGAACGTGCCGTACCCGCGCACCCAATACTTCGAGCTCATCAAGAAGCTGCAGGCCGAGATGGCGCTCTGACGGCGCGTCCGCGCGCGGACGTGATATAGTGCGGCCCTGCGTCACTTCGGTCGCGACCGTCGACGATGAACGTACGCTTCTGGGGAGTCAGAGGTTCGTTGCCTGTGCCCGGCGCCAAGACGGAGCGGTACGGCGGCAACACGTCCTGCGTCGAGGTCCGCTCCGCCGCCGGGACCCGCATCATCGTCGACGCGGGGACCGGAATTCGAAAGCTCGGCAAGGACCTCATGCACGCCGAGTTCGACGCGGGCAAGGGCTCGGCGCATCTGCTGATCAGCCACACCCACTGGGACCACATTCAGGGCTTGCCGTTCTTCGCGCCCCTCTATCGCAAGGGAAACCGCCTCTACGTCTATGCCCGCCAGCGCGACGACGTCCACCTGCGGGCGGTGTTCGCGTCGCAGACCGAGGACCCCTACTTCCCGATCCCGTTCGAGGAGGCCAAGGCCGACATCTCGTTTCGCGAGCTGACGGACTCGGCGCGGTTCGCCATCGCCGACGTCAAGGTCTCGTGCACCCGCCTGAACCACCCGTACATCGCCACGGCGTATCGGCTGGCCGTCGACGGCGCCGCGGTGGCGTACGTATCTGACACCGCGCCGTTCGCGGACATATTGTTCGAGCACGAATTCATACGGGAGCCGCCCTCGCCCGGTGAGAAGCTGTCCCACGGCGACGAAGAGAAGCTGCGCACCATGCGCGCCGGCCTGGTGCGGCTGTGCGAGGGTGCCGACCTGGTGATCTACGACACCATGTTCACCGCCGACGACTACCGCCGGATGCCTCATTTCGGGCATTCCCGACCATCGGACGCGGTGGCGGTCTGTCAGGAGGCGGGTGCCAAGGCTCTGGTGCTCTATCACCACGCTCCCGAGCGTTCGGACGGGGAAGTCGACGAGATCGTGGGGCAGACACGCGCCACCGCACAGAAGCTGGAGGTGCTGGCCGCCTACGAAGGCCTGGACATCCCCCTGGGGACCTCCTGATGGAGGTGACCTTCTGGGGGGTGCGCGGCTCCATTCCGGCGCCCGGGCCGGGGACCGTCCGCTACGGGGGCAACACGTCATGCGCGTCCATCCACACGCCGGACGGCAGCCTCATCGTCCTCGACCTGGGAACCGGCGCGCGCAACCTGGGCAACTCGCTGATGGCCACGCGCTTTGGCAAGGGCGGCGGGCGGGCGACCATCTTGCTCTCGCATTGCCACTGGGACCACATCCAGGGATTTCCGTTCTTCGTGCCGCTTTACGTCCCTGGCAACAGCTTCACGATTTACGGCGGCGGTCGCAGCTCCGCGTTGCTCGAGGGCATCTTGGAGGGGCAGATGGCGCCGCAGTACTTCCCGGTGCAGACCCTCAAGAACATGGGCGCGGACATCGACATCACCACCGTCGAGGAAGGCCGGCCCTTCGACGTCAGCGGCTGCCAGGTCACCGCCCGGACCAACCCCCACGGACGGGCGGGCGCGCTGGCCTTCCGCATCGAGGCCGCGCGCAAGGTGATCGTCTACGCCAGCGACGCCGGCTACGGCCCCGAAGGGGCGCCGGCTTCATCCATCGATCTCTACCGCGGGGCGGACATCCTGATCCACGACAGCACGTATACGCTCGAGGACCGCGCCCGCCATCCGGAGCGCGGCTTCTCGTCGCTGGACGATGCGGTGGCGGCGGCGATCGCAGCCCGGGTCAAGAAGCTGGTCCTGTTCCATTTCGATCAGGACTACGTCGACACAGACGTGGACGCGCTGGTCGAGCGCGGTCGCCGCCTGCTGGACGATCGCGGCGGCGGGGCGATCGAGATCGCCGCCGCCGCCGAAGGCTTGACGCTCACGCCGTAAGGGCGTGCATGGCGGCCTCGGCAAGACCCGCGTACCACGTCCCCCAAGCCAGCGCTGCCAGGGCCGCCAGCACGGCGGCCCCGGTGATCTTGACCCGCACGACGGTGCGTCCTACGAGCATCCCGCCCCGCCCGCGACGATGTCTTTGCACATCGGACCGAGGGCGCCCAGGATGGCCATCTTGTCGGCGGCAGAAACGCCGGCGGCGTCGAGCTCGGCCACAAGATCCATGACCAGAGCGTCAAAGTCGGCCTTGGTGATGGCCTTGGTGCCGGCGGCTCCACCCGGGGGACTGGTCAGCCCGGCGTGCGACGGGGCCATGGCCTTGCACGGGTTGGCCTTGGCCACGCCCGGCTCGCCGTCCACTTCCATGCCGTACTTGCACGGGCCGTCGATGCTGCACACCTGGCGCACCAGGCACGTCTTGAGGCGGGCCGCGTTGGTGGTCGCGAAGAAGCCGTTGATGCGCGCGTCGCCCACCACCCTCGTGATGAACTTGCCCACCACCGCGTCGATGGCCGGCTTGCGCCCCACTCGTTGATAGACCGTGGCGTTGTTCGTCTTGTCCTCGACGATGTCGGCCGCCATGGGCGAGACCACGCCCACGATGGTGTCGACGTCGGCCTGGGCGACGCCGGCCTGCTTGAGGGCGGCCACCAGGTGCCCCGCCAGATCATTGAAGTCGTTCATGGAGATCTTCAGCCCCGCGTGGCTGGACTTCATGTCGCGGCAGCCGGCCGACGGATAAACCTGCGGCCCGCCGGTCGCGTTTCCGATCTGCAGCACCAGACAGTTGGTGAGCTTGGCGCCGTCCACGTTGGCGTTCAGGAAGAATCCGTTGATCTTGGGATCGCCGACCACGCGTCCCACGAAGTCGGTCATCACGGTTCGAATGCCCGCTTCGGCGCCCAGGCGTGTGTAGAGCGCGCCGGCGGCGGGCCCGTCACCGCCACCGCCACCGTCGGGACGAGGAGTCGAGGCGCTGTCGTCACCACATGCGAAGCCCGCCGAAGCCACCCAGGCCCATACGGCGAAGGCCGCCGCTTTCGTGAATCCGCGATGCAGTCCAAGATGCAGTCGACGATGCATGCTGTCTCCTTTGCGCGACCGAAGTGGTCGCACCTCGGATACAGCCGGCACGAACGTCCGGATCTCTCAGTCCGCGATCAGGTAGCCCTTCTCGGTCAGCGCCTTGAGCTTCTCGGCGACTTCCAGGTCTGTCAGCTTGCTGTGATCAAACAGCGTCTGCACGTTGTCCACCGTGAAGGCCATCTGGAAGAGGTCGAGCTCCTCGGGGGTCAGCTCGCGCAGCTTGGGTTCCAGGGGGCGCGGGACGGACAGGCGGGCGGTCATGGGCGGGATCTTGTCGGCGATGTTCTGCAACTCGTCGAGCTGCCGCATGCCTTCCATCAGCAGGCCCTCGGTCGAGTCTGCAAGCTCTTCCAAGACCGCGCGCTCGTCGGCCGGCTCCAGCTCGAACAAGCCCTGGTTCCAGCTCAGCATGCGAAAGATCGCCTTGCGCGGATTCATATCGAAGGCGTCGTCGATGCTCGCGAAGTAAATCTGTCCCTTCCGCAGGTACAGCTTGCCCGTGCCCCATTCGGCGCGCAGGACCAGCACGCCTGATTTGCGGCTGGTCGACAGCAGCTGCAGCAGATCGGGAAGCGGGATCTCCTCGATGCTGCCCGACATGGACTTGGTGGCGGGGCGGCGGTTGGCGGTCACGGCCATGCGGGATCGGGCCTCCGTCTCGGAAAGGTTGGCGGCGGCAATGGACTGGCCGTCGACGTGGATGAGCTTGATGATGGAGGTGCCGATCAAGATCCGATCGCCGTCCTGGAGATCGACCTTGCGGACCTTCTCGCCGTTGACGAACGTGCCGTTGGTCGACCCGAGGTCCTGGATCGCGACCGCGGTGTCGTCGGTGGTGATCTTGGCGTGCTTACGCGACACCATGTCTTCCACGAGGACCATGTCCAGGTCGGATGAGCGTCCGATCACGATTTCGCGGTGGGCGCGCAGGGGGAACTCACCGCCCTGATACTTGCCCGAGATGAATCGGAGCGCCCACCGCACGGCTTCTGCGCCCACCGAATTGCCGGCCGCCTCCTCGCGGGGTTTAAAAGTACTCAAAACTTATTGACTTTATCGGCCGCTGTCGAGCTGGTCAATGGCGCCGCGCGGGCGGGGCGGGGCGTCCCGGTTGGGCGAGCGCAGAACCTCGTCGATGGCCGCGGCCACCTGATCTTCGACGAGCAGCCCCGAATGGCCGGTGGGAAGCGCAATGTGCCTGACCCCTTGAAGGAGAGTCGTGCGCACCGGCGCGAACCAGTCGCGCTCGGCCGCCATGGCGATGACTTCCGGGCCGACGGGCAATGCCCCCTGGGTCAGCTCGCGCAGGAAAGGGCTGCCGGGCAACAGTTGCAGACTGGCGCGGCCCAGAGGCGCGGCCGCCACAGCGAGCAGGGCGGACCACGTGCCTCGGGTGGGCGTGCCGAGCAAGACCAGTCGGCGCACGCGGCGCCGGCCGCCGAGGCGTTTGAGGTAGTAGAGGCCCACCAGCCCCCCCATCGAGTGACCCACGATGTCGACGTGAGTCACCGACGTCTGGGCGACGATGGACTCCACCTTGCGCGCGATGAGGCCGGCGGAATTACGGATGTCTCCCACGTTCATGAGGCCCAGGCGGAAGCTCATCACGACGTGGCGGCGTTCACGCAGGCGTTGTTCCAGGAGGTGCAGCGAGCCGCGGGTGGCGAGATAACCATGAATCAGCAGGATCGGCGGCCCCTCGGACGGACCCGCCGCGGCGTCCGGGACGGACGCGCGGGGGGCGCGGTTTCCACGCAGGAGCTGCCGCAGATAGACCGCAGCGTGCCCCGAATCGACCAGCTCATCGAAGAGCTTCATCGCCTCGATTTAGTTTACCATTGGGCTACCGGCCGCAGCCGTCGCAGGTAGGCGAGCAACGACGCCAGGTCATCGTCGGACAGGTGCGGCGAGGCCGGCATGCGGCCGCGCCCGGTTCGGACGACGGCGGCCAGCTCGGCGGCGCGGTAAAGCAGGGGGCGATCGGTCAGGCCCACGCCCAGCGGCGTTCCCGTTGCGTCGGCGCCATGACAGCCGGCGCACCCGGCGGCATAGATCACCTGCCCCTTCGCGGCGGAGCCACCGCGGAACCGCCGGTCGGGAAGCGCGGCCAGGGTCGAAGCGGCATCTCGCGCGGCGACAGCCTTGGGCTCGAACGGCGTCGCGGCGGGCGGCACGGATGACGGCGAATAGAGGGCCCCGAGATAGCGGGCGACCAGGGCTGCGCTATCGGGGGGAAGCGGCGAGCCCCAGCCCTGCATCTTCTTGATGACGGCCGCCCACTGCGTTCCGGTCAGGCGTTGCTGGGCCAGCATCTCGGGCGCATGGCAGGCTTGGCAGTCGTTGGCCACCAGGGCGGCCGCCTCGGTCCGATCACGGTCGGTCAGAGGCGCCAGCGAGGGCGGTGCCGGCAGCGACGACGGCGCGCGGGCGGGCGGCGGGGGCGGCCCCTGCGGCCGGCCGCCATCACAGGCCATGAACGCCAGCGACACACCAAAGGCCCTGAACGCGAAGGCCGGCCCCCTCATCAGGCGGTCACCGTGACGTTTACCTCGTGCCATCCATTCCAGACGTAGCCGCTCGGGTTCCACGACGAGACCCGGGGCTGGATGGCGCCGCGGCTGTCGGTGGCGCGCGCTGCCACACGCACAGGCCCGGGCCGGACGCCCGCCGGCCGATGGCGAAACAGCTGCCAACGCCCGAGCCCGGGCGCTCCTTCGCGGCGGGCTTCCGACCAGGTCGTCCCGCCGTCGACGCTGACCTCGACCCGAGCCAACTCCGCCTCGCCGGAGAAGGCCACGCCGACGATTTCCAGGGCGCTGCTCGGCACGATCGCGCCGTCCACCGGCCGCGCAATCACCGACCGGATGGGAAAGGTCTGGAGCGGCGTCATGTCGGATGGCTTGACCGCGCTGCCGGGCGCGACGGGCTGCTTCGGCATCCGATAACCAGTCTGGTAGTAGAAGCCTTCGGCTTCGTCCTTCTGGGCACGCACCGCGCTCAGCCACTTGACCCAGTGCTGTCCCGTCCATCCCGGAACGCACAGCCGCATCGGTGCGCCGTGCACCAGGGTCAGCGGCGCGCCGTTCATCTTCGTCGCAACGATGGTGGTCGGATCCAACGCGCGCGCCAGCGGGATGCTGCGGATGAACCGGGGAACGGTCGGCTGCGGCGGGCGGTCCGCTCCCAACAGGCGCACGTGCGCCGCGCCGTCGGGCAGACCGGCCGACTCCAACAGGTCGCCCAGGCGCACACCCGTCCAGGTGGCCTGGCCCATCGCCCCGTGCCCCCACTGCAACCCCGGGACGCGCGGGTTGTGCAGCGACCGGCTGTTGCCGGCGCACTGCAGGACCGCCGTCACGGTCACCTCCTTGAACCGTCTATGCAAGCCGAACGCGTCCAGCTCCAGCGTCGTCTTGGCGCCCTCGATGCGCAGGCGCCGCCGGGGGTCGAGGGCGGGCTCCGGGAAATGGCTGCGAACGAAGAAGACCGCGGCCGGGGTGATCAGCCGGTCGAAGTAGGGCAAGGGCGTCGCAAGGTCGATCGGATAGGAGAGCTGCTGCAGCAGCGTGTCCCCGGCGCGGGCGAAGCGGGACGCGGCCGCCGACGAGGCCGCGAAGGTGCCTCCCGCCAGGAAGCGACGCCGCCTCATGGTGGGCCGCGCCAGCCCATCGCCGTCGAGCATCGCCACTATCACCTATCACGAAAGCCGTTCGTGATTCAGGGAGAACGCGGCTTTGGGGCGCGAAACAGCGTTTCGCCCATCCGCACCGTCTCGCCTGCGCGGCGCGCGAAGCTGGCGGCGGCGCCCGGCGGCAAGAGCAGGACCACCGTGGATCCGAAAGTGAAGTGCCCGACGACGTCGCCCGCGGCGAGAGCGCGATCGACCCACGTCGACGTCGGCGCGTCTCGCGTCCAGGCCGCGCGTGTAAGCCCTTCGAGGTGGATGCCACCGATCAGGCTCGCGCCGACCATGACCAGGAAGTAAGGGGCGCCGCCGGCCGTGGCGCAGCGGAGCACGGCCCGCTCGTTCCTTTCGTAGACGCGCGGGATGCGGCTCAGGGCGCGCTCGTTCTGCGGAAAGAAGCGCCCCGGAAGCCAGTGGACGGCCTCGAGCCGCCCGGACGCGGGGGCATGTACGTAGTGGTAGCCGTTCGGTGTGAGGAAGATGGCCGCGTACGATCCGCCGCGCAGGTCCTCGCGAAAACCCGCCGGAGCGCCGCGCGCGCCGCCGAGGAGGCGCTCGACCGAGAGTGAATGTCCCTTCACGTCGAGGGCGAGGTCGGGCCGTATGTCGCCCGCCGCCGTGATGACGCCGTCCACGGGCGAGACGACCATCCCGTCTCCGAGCGGACGCACGCCCGGACGTAGCCGGCGGAGAAAGAACGCCTCCACCGACGGGAAGGGGCCGCGCTCGAAATCGCCGAGGTCGATCCGCCCGCGCCGGATCCAGGTCTGGACCGCCGCCTGCACCAAGGGGCGGGGCCGCTGGGCGCGAGCGAGGCGGGCCGCGGTGGCGTTGAGCAGACCGTGCGGCAGCAGGCCGTAGAGGCGGAGAAAGAGCGCGCTCTGGTGTGGCAGCGTCACGCGCGGACGGCGGCGCGGCGCGACCTCGCGGACAAGGGCCGGCCAGCTTCAATCCACCGCAGGACCGGTGGCCACGCACTGACCGGTGCGCCGCGGCCGGTGGCGGCCGGCAGGCGGGCCGGGAGCATCGACCAATGAGCCCCCGGCCAGAGGTGGTGTGCGACGTGGTAGCCGTCGTTGAACCACAGCGCGTTGTAGAGACGTCCGTGGTAGTCCACGCCGACGGGCGAGCCGGAATGCTCGTAGCGGCCCTGCAAGGCGCACAGACCCAGGCCGACCGCCATGCCGGGCCCGTAGACGGCCAGGGCGAGGCGTGGCGCGAGGAGAGCGAAGGATCCCCAGAGCGCCGCGAGGATCGCAACCTCGAGGGCATCCGCGGCGCCGATGCCTTGGGGCGGTGGGCCGTCGATATGCGCGCCGGCGTGGTGTCGCAGATGGCGGCGGCGCCACAGTCCTTGCGGGATCCCGGTGACGGCGGTGAGATACAGCGAGAAGGCGCGGCTGATCCCCGCCGAGCGGAAGAGGGGACAGTGGATGTGGACGTGCGCGACGGTGTTCGAGCTCCACCACGACGCCATTCCGACGAACGCCGCGGCGAGAGGAGCCGGCGTTCCCTGCACCGCCGCGTGCAGCACCAACAAGAGCGCGGCGCCGTGAGCCAGCGCCGCGGCGACGAGAGGTCGATCCGCGTCGTGCCGCAGCCATCCCATGCAACCGCTACTATGCCGGCCGTCCCCAAACCGGACACTAAAATTAACCTAAGAACAGCCGGGCAGGTCGCACCGACAGGGGACGGGCGCGGGCGCGGGCCCGGTGCAGCCTGACATCGTATCTCGCTCGAGCGCGATGCGGACGTTGGCGGTCCCGTCGGGGGCTACGACGATTTCCTGCGCCCACGGCCGATAGCCCCCCTCCTTGCGCGCGGTGAGAGTCAAACGGCAGCCGGTCGGCAATCCGTTGAAGTGAAACGAGCCTTTGTCGCGAAACGAGCACATGTGCCGTCCGGCGACGCCGACGTTGGCCTCGAGCGCTTGGCCGCTGCACAGGTCGACCACCAATCCCGAAAGAAGGCCATTGTCGCTCGTCGCGATGCACGCCGCGTCGGGCGCCGGACCGTCGGGCGGCGCATCGGCGGGCACCTCGGGCTCGGCGGCGTCGCTGGCGGCATCCGCCGAACCGACGAGCTGCCCGCGCGAGAGCGGCTGTACATCGCACGACGCGAGCGCAGACGCAGAGATGAAAAAGACCAACCGGAGATTCGAGCGCTTCTTGTGCTTGGTCATCAGAACGTGACTCCCAGGCCCAGGTCGATTGCTGGGCCTCCCGTGAGCTCCCGCTCTCCATCGATGCGGACCAGCGTGCCTTCGAGCCTGCCGGACAGCGCGCCCAGCCACGGTCCGCCGAGGCGCACCACCACGTCCGCGCCGAGGCCGCCCCAGGGGCTCACGAGGTCGCCACTGGTGCCGCTGGGAGCCGTGCGCAACAGCGCGCTCCAGCCGCCGGCGGCGTACGCGTGGAGCGTGATGCGCGGCGCCGCCCGCCACGCGGCCCCGGCCTCCCCGCCCAGCGCCAACCGCGTCAGCCGGTAGGCTTCCGTGTCGATCGCGTGCCGCGAGGAGGCGGCGCGCGCCACGGCTCCGACGGCGAAGGCTTGCCCGCGGCGGCGGTAGCGCGCGGTGAGCGCGGGCGCGAGTCCTTCGAGCCCGAGCGGCGCGGGGGCGGCGCCCGCGTAGAGGAAGATCTGGTGGCCCGCGGGCAGGACGTCCTGCGGTCCCTCGCGGCCAGCCCGGAATCCGGCCACGAGGGTCGAGACCACCTCGGGAGAAAACTCCGACGAGAAGCCGAGCGCCTCCTCGCGCGCGTCGGGCGGCACGTCGTGATCCGCGGGGCCTCGCAATGAAGCATCCACTTCCGTCCAAGTGACGGCGGCGAGGTCGAGCCGCGACTGCGGCCGGAGCTCCACCGCGGCTTCCATACCCACGCCGCCCGCCACTTCACGGCGCACGCGGTAGCGGCCGGGCGGCAGCGTGAGGTGGAGCGCCCGGCCTCGTCCCTTGAAGGCCTCCACGAACACAGGCAACCCGGAGACGGCTCCGACGAGGTATCGGCCCGCGTCCCCGGACGGGACGATGATCCGTGCCCCTCGCCCGCGGTGATCCATCGCCCCCGCGGACAGATCGCCCGCCGGCGGCTCGAACCATGGCATCTGGCCGGTGAGCTTCTGCGTGTGGAAGGCCGTGAAGGCCGCCAGCTCGCCGAAGGTGACCAGGTCGTCGCCGTCGGCGTCGGCGGCGCCGGCCAGCGCGGACGTCAGGACGTGCGAGAAGTATCCCGCTTCGAGCTGCTTTACCTCGCCGGCCGGTTTACCGTTTCGCGCCGCGGTCAGGACGCCGATGGGAACGGAGCGCGAGCGCCGCTCCAGCTCGCCGATCGCGGCCCCGAGATCCGGGCCCTGATCGACGGGCGGCCCGCGCTCGGCAAACAAGCTCTGCGACCGGCACGCGTCGAGGAACACGAAGGCGCGCAGGTCGGGAGCGGCGGCGGTCACTTCCGCGAGGGCCGCCCGGAGCTCGGCGCCCGAAAGCGCGGCCTCGGCGCCGTGCGCGGGCTTGAGCACCACGCGCCCGCGCAGCCCGTGGCCCGCGTACACGAAGTATAGAACGCGGGGGCGCGCGGGGAGGCGCCGCAGCTCGCCCGCCAGCGACGCGAGCACGCCGAGCACAGCCTCGCGCGTGGGGGGGCCATCGGGGGTGACCGGCAGGCCGGCGCGGTCCAAAGTGCTTCGGGTCGGGCCGTCGACCTCGGTGAGGAGCCAGGTTCGGCCGGGGCGTTCCGGCGTTCCCAGCCCCGAAAACAAGAGCGCAAACCGGACCGCGTCGTCGTCGGCGAACCGCAGCGACGGAAGCTCGGCCGTGCCGCCGTTCCAGCCTACGACCACCGCGAACACCTCGGGAGGAGTGGGCTCTGCGACGGCCGGCCGCCGGCCGCCCAGCAGCAGCGCGGTGAGCGCGATCAGACCCAGGTTGCGAGCCCGTCCGGTCATGGCGCGAGCACCAGCACGCCGCCGAAAGCACCGGAACCCCCGAGGCGCCCGCCGTCGGAGCCCGAGCGTCGTCCTGCCGCTGCGACCTCGTCCGGAGACAGAGCGCCTTGCGAAACGATCGCCACCACGCGAACGCGTCCGGCGACGTGGGCCACCGCGAGATCGATGCTGGGGCCGAGCGGCCGAGGCTCGTCCGATGGCGGAAGCGGCTGCGGCAGCGGCGACGGATCGGCGCGCGGATGATAGCGATGGACGATACCGGTCTCGTCCACCCCGACGACGACCAGATGGCGCGGCTCGGTCAGGCCGGCGTAGGCGATCTGCAAGTAGTCTCGCCGCGAGGCGGTGAGCTCCCCCGAGGCAGGCAGCTCACCAATGAAGCGAAGGGGGCCGGGGGCGTCCGTTCCGTCCTGCCGGCGGCTTGCGTAGAAGCGCAGCACCAGCCCCGCGCGGCTCGCGGCCAGCGCCTCGTCGGATGCGGTGGCGCGATCGTCCCCACGCCATTGCACTTCCACTTCGGGCGCCGGGGGTGGGTCGCTCCGCAGCACGGCGACAAGCGCCACGGCCGCGCCCAGGGTGGGCGCCAGCATCAGCGGCCAGCGCGGGCGACGCCGCCCCGACGATGAGGCGGCACCTTCGGCTTCCGGCGGCACACGCCCGCCGAGCGCTGCGACGAGGCGAGAGCGCTCGTGGCCGGCCGCGCTTCTACCGGCGTCCGCCGCCGCGTCCATCACGTCTCCGATGGCATCGTACCTCCGGCGGCATACGTCGCAGCCGCGCAGGTGCCCTCGCAGGCGTGACTCGTCCGCCGGCTCCAGCTCGCCGCTGGCCGCTCGCACCACGTGACCAGCGCGCGGGTGCCGCAACGGCAGAAGGAACGACGGCCAGGTCATGGTTCGCGCAGCTCGTCCAGAGCTCGTCTGAGGTCGGCGGATTGTTCCGCCCTTTCAAGCAGCTTGAGCTTGATGTACTTGCACCGCCGCGGCGAGATGCCCACACGCGCGGCGACCTCATCGTGCCCGCGCTCCTCGACCAGGGCGAGCCGAAAGACGGCGGCCTCTTCGCCGTCGAGGGTCGCGGCGAAGGCCATCACCGCCGCGCGCAACCGATCCGCGCTCGCGCGCCGCTCGGGGGTTTCATCGGTGACGAGGTCCTCGTCGCCGAGCGTGAGGGTGGGATCGGGTCGCCGGCCCCGCGCGCGCAGGAGCTCGCGGCAGCGGTTGGTGGCGACGGCGCGCAGCCAGGGAAGGACGTCGCCGTGCGACGGATCGTAAGCCCCCGCGCCGCGATGCACTTGCAGCCAGATCTCCTGCGCCGCCTCCTCCCGTTCGAAGCGCGACAAGAAGAAACGGGCGATAAGGGGGCGGATGTCGCCTGCGTGCGTATCGTAGACCGTCATGAAGGCCGTCTCGTCGCCGTGGCGGAAACGTTCGATGACGTCGGACGCCAGCGCGGGGGATCGATCTCTGTCGGGTGCGGCCACGGCGAGACGGCAGAGCCTGAGCAGAGGCTATCTTGCTCCCCGCCGCGCGACGAGGGGGGGCGCGCGGGAGAGCGGCGCGGGTGAGCCGCGCGCGTCGCGGGGTGCGGCCGGCGGCTCGCCACGTCCCGAGCTCCTTTGACCAGGTTGAGGCGCTTGAGCAACAGCCCGGACACCCGGATACCGGCGGCGCCGCGGCGTCGCCACAGCCAGTCGTGGATCAGGACGGCGGGCGCCGGAGGGTGCGCGTAGAGCCTTGGACGATCTCCGCGGAACCCGAGCGGGACGATCAGGAGATCGCAGCGGCCCGCCACGGCGCCAGCATCGAAGCTTCCCCACGACCACGACACGCGCTCGCGGAGGGCCGGCGCAAGCCAGGCGTCCGCTTCGGCCAGGTGGGCGGCCGACCGATCGATCACGACGAAGTGAGCCCGTGGAAGCAAATCGCCGATCGCCAGGACCGACCGTGGGAACAGCCCTCCGCCGATCACGACCACGTTGCGAAGCTCTCCCAGGTCGGCGTCACGCAGCAACGCGGCGGCGGCCGCCCGGTGGGTCGCGACGAGAAAGCGCCGCGCGAGCGCCGAGCGCAGCGTCACGCGCTCGAGCGCGTCGAGGGCGGCTCCCTGGGCTCGGTTGAGGATCCGCGCCAGGGCCGCGACGGGTCGCAGAAGCAGCCGCCACGGGTTCAAGACGAGCCTGTCTTACCCCGCTGCGTCTTACGCCGCGTCCTGCGCGCTCGCGTGCACAACACGGCCGCGAAGGCGAGCACCGCGAGCCCGTTCGCCGCCCCGGCGCGGGGCACGCCGCCGGCCGCGCAGCCTCGGGGCATCGAGGGCGGCGGGGGGGTGGCCACGGGCGCTTCCACCGCGGGTGCGTCCACCGTGGAGGCGTCGGTCGCCCTCGCATCGATCGCGGGGGCGTCCACCGGGGCCGCGTCCTTCGCCAGCGCATCCGGCGGGGAGGAGGCCGCGTCCACCGGGGCCTCGGGCGGGGCGGGCGGACCGTCCGCGGCGCCCGCGTCCACCAACGGGCCCCCGGCGTCGGCGCCCCCGTCCGGAGACGGCGTCCCGCAAGCCCCGGTCAGGTCCGGCCGCTCGGCGCTCGGCGGCTCCGGACGACACGGAATGACGACGACGCCCATGTTCGGGTCGTATGGATGATCGGCGGATGTGTTCCCCAGCGGCTTTACCGCGTTTGCGGGGTTACTCCAGAACCTCGCGCCAAAGGAGACGCAGGTCCCATCGGCGGCGGCCTTCGCCATGTCGGCCCACTCCATTCGACATAGGTCCTCTCGGCTTCCGCGACAGAAAAACGACAGCGTTCCACATCGCGGTGCCAGGTGAAGGCTCCGCAACTCATCGTAGAAGGCGAACATGCCGTCGATGTTCACGGAGATGGGGCTGCCCGTTCCGTACCGCACTCCCAGGGGGCGAGCGCGCACGGCAGCCGGGTCGCTCGCGTCCGCGAAACCGACGGGCAGGGCGATGGAAGCAGCGAACGACATCGAAATCAGGCTTCTGAGCATACGAGCCATGGGATCCCTCCGCGCGCTTCTATGCCGGCCCTGGCCGAAACGGACAAATCACCCGACGTCGGGCGGATTTTGTCCGCGGCGGTCGGCGCCGGCATAAGAGTCTTCGTGAGTCCCTCCCCCGCCTTCCGGGATCGCCCGGGACCGCTCCGTTTCGGGCTCGCGCTCCTGGCCGTGTGCTGGGCGGCCAAGACGGCCGTCGTGGTCCGGCAGGCCTCGATGGACGGGATGAACGGGCGGGACGTGGGGGCGGTGCTCTGGTGGGTGTGCGCTCTCGGATTCGAGGACATCTGGTTGGCTGCCGGGCTGGCCGCGACGCTGGCGCTGGCCGGCGCTGCCCTACGCCGTCGTCCCCGTGCCCGTGGCGTGGTCGCTCGCGCCGGCGCCATCACATACGCGCTGCTCGCGGGGTGGGCCGCGATCAACGTACCCGTCATGGCGGAGCTGTCGTCGCCGCTCACGCTCGGGTTCCTTCACGCGGCGAGCCCCGCGCTCGGCGATTCCTTCGCGCGCTCGGTCAACCTTTTCACCATCGGTGCGCCCCTCGCTCTCGGGGGCCTGGCCGCCGCCCTGCCGCGCTGGCTTCCGCGGCAGATTCCGACCCGCGCACGTCCAGCCGCGGCGGTCGTGCTGGCCGCGGTGGGCGCAGTCGCGCTGCTGGGGCCGCGTGCGCTCGCCCGCGCCGAGACCCGCGGTCTGCACAAGAGCGCGGTGCTTTCCGTGGTCGGTACCACCTGGCGCCGGCATCGCGCAACGGGCGATCCCGACCGCCTCGACCGCGCGCTCCCGGGCTGCGCCGCGAGCCTCGGCGCTCCGGGCGAGGATCTGCGCGCGCTGGGCGGCCTGGCCCGCGGGCGCAACATCTTGTGGGTGGTCCTGGAATCGACGGGGGCGCGCGCGCTACCGGCATACGGCGGCGCGCGTGACATGACACCGAACCTGTCCGCCCTCGCGCGCGACGCGATCCTATGGGAGCGCGCGTACGCCGCCTACCCGGAGAGCATCAAGGGGCTCTTCTCGATGCTCTGCTCGCGCGTGCCGCCGCCCGACTCCGAGGCCGCTGACTACGGCAGCGGGCGGCTCCCCTGTGCGCCGGTCGCCGAAGTATTCACGCGCGCTGGATACGCGACCGCGCTGTTTCATTCGGGGCGATTCGACTACCTCGGGATGGACGCCGTGGTCGCCGGGCGCGG